>Ga0164243_10000499_pt1 | contig 73521 bp, 65 predicted proteins | sample OricompcompostOP_FD_108781 | JGI IMG/M metagenome (GOLD analysis project Ga0164243, IMG submission 108781) | Organic Plus compost microbial communities from Emeryville, California, USA - Original compost - Organic plus compost (OP) | ecosystem: Engineered > Solid waste > Mixed feedstock >... | reverse complement strand
CGTGGCAATCCAGGGCCTCGTGCATCTGCCCTGGATTGCCGCGTCGGCTTCGCCTCCTCGCAATGACGAGGGGAGAGGCTCGTCACTCCGGCGCAGGAGATGCCAGCTTTCGCTGGCATGACGTAGGGGGCGAGGGAGGCGCAGGCAGCTCGATCCCTACCTCAGGAAATCACTCCGCCGCTTCGGTCTCCGCGTTTGCCGCGGCCTCCACCGTTGCGTCGTCGGAGAGATGCGCGCCCTGGCTGCGCAGCAGGCCGCGCAATTCCGCGATGTCCACTTCGCGCGGCCGGATGCCGCGGTTCGCGGCGATGGCCGCGGCGGCGCCGGCCGCGTGGCCGGTCAGCCAGCATTGCGGGATCTCGCGCATGAAGCCGTGCGAATTGGCATCGCAGGAGATGTGCCGGCCCGCCGCCAGCAGCCCGTCCAGCGCACGCGGCACCAGGCTGCCATAGGGCACCGAGACGATCGGGAATTTGGGGCTGACCGACGGGCTGATGCCCACTTCGTCCGCCGCTGGCGCGCCGCTGCCCCAATCCTTGCGCTCGATCCGCCCCACGCCGCCCAGCCGCCGGGTGTGGCGCACGCCGAGCTGGCTGGCGCTCTGCAGCATATAGGCATTCTCGAAGCCCGGCGCATGCTCGCGGAAGAATGTGCAATGGGCCTGCATGAAGCGGTGGCTGCGGATCTCCACCTCGGTCATGTCGTCCACATCCAGCGCGGAAAGGCCGGACTGGCGCGGGCCGAGGAACAGGGCGATGTCGTTGCGCCATGAGACATAAGGCGTCTGGAAATAGCCGACCCGCTCGCGGCCGAGGGCGGAGAAGGCCTGGAATTCCTCCGGCCGGCCGGCGCGGAATTCCAGCCAGCGCTCCATGTCCACCCCGCCGATCACGAAGCCGGTATTCATCGAATGATGGACGTCGCCTTCCTCGATGTCGGTGTCGAACTGCGCGCCGGCGCGGGCGAACATGTCGCCGTCGCCGGTGGTGTCCACCACCACCCTGGCCATCAGCGCATGGCGGCCCATCTTGCTTTCGAAGATCACGCCCTTGGCCTGCCCGCCTTCCACCACCGGGCGCGCGGCCCAGGTGTGGAACACGATGCGCACCCCCGCTTCCAGCAGCATCTCCTGCGCATTGAGCTTCATCCGCTCGGGATCGAGCGTAGGCGCCCAGCAGACGATGCCGTGGAAGGCGGTGGTGCGCTGGCCCCAGTAGCGCGCCTTGGCCGGATCCTGCGACCCCCAATCCTCGCGCGGCGGGCCGGCGATGCCCTCGGCCGGCATGCGGTCGATGAAGTGGCGGGCGAAGCCCTGGATGACATGGTTGCCCTGCCAGTCGGTCATCCGGTCGATCCACATGACGAGGCCGCCGGTCGAAAGCCCGCCCAGGCAATTATAGCGTTCCACCAGCGTCACGTCGGCCCCGGCCTTCGCCGCGGCCCAGGCTGCCGCACAGCCGGCGGGTCCGCCGCCGATCACCACCACGTCGCATTGGTGGTAGATATCCACCTCGCGCGCCTCTTCGCGGATCGTGCCCGCGCCGTTGGGCGGGGGAAGGGCGCGGCTGCCGCCTTCGAACACGTCGGATGCCAGGAAGCGGTCCTCGCTCTGGCGCACGCTGCGCATTTTCGGTCGTTCGTCGGCCATCCTTCAGTCCTCGATATTTTGCTAGGGTGCTAACGATTTGGCCCGGCCTGCGCAAGCGATGGGAGCTGCGGAGGAACTACGGGGGAGGGGGCGAACGTGCGAAAAGCGCATTGCGCGCCTTCCGCCTCTCGGCTAGGGCCGCGGTCCGCTCATCGTCCCGCTACGTCGGGAGGATCAGGATGGCCCGATGGCGGAGTGGTGACGCAGCGGACTGCAAATCCGTATACGCCGGTTCGATTCCGGCTCGGGCCTCCACCCCCTTGTTTAAGTAACAGAATTCCAAGGGGTTATCCTTTCAATTTGCTAACCATCCGGACGGGGTTAGCAGATTTGCCCTGCACCCTGTCGTGCTGGAGCGCGTCCATTGCGTGGTCGGCGAGCACTTTTTTCTGTGCCTCTTTCGTGTAGCGGATCACTTCGCCCTCCGTGGCATGGCCCGTGATCGACATGATCTCGTTCACCGAGCACCCCGCCTCCGCGAGACGTTTTGCCATTGCCTTTCGAAGCCCGTGCGATGAACATTGCGGCAGGCCCGCCTCATCGCACCTGTTCCGCATCCAGTTGCCGAAGCCGTTGGCGGTGAACGGTTTGCCATACTCGGTGACGAGGAACGTCATGTTCTGGCGTGGCGTACCCTCCAAAACCCTTTTCAGCTCTGGGTGGATAGGGATATCAACCAAAGCGCCGGTCTTGTCTTGGCAGACGGTGATCCTGTCTCCCTTCACGTGCTGCCAGCCCATCTTAACGGCATCAGATTTACGCTGCCCCGTGTAGAGCATGAGCGCCATGGCGAGCCGCGCCTTAGTGCCGATCGGATGGCACGCTTCGAATTGGGCGATCTCTTCTTCCGTCCAAGTGTGGAAGCCCTCGGACGAGACTTTCAAGCCCCGCATTCCTAACAAAGGGTTGTGCTGTATCATGTCTATGTCAGCGGCAAAGTTCAGCAGTGTCTTTAGGCGCTTCAAGAGGCTGTTGGCGGCTTGCGGTCGATCTTCCATCTGACCGATCATGGTTTTGATGTGAGATCGCTTGAGGGCCGCGACGGGTAAATCCCTGCACTTCTCTGCAAACCGCTCCAATATCCGCCGATAATTGCGCTGAGTAGCAGGTGCCAAGTTCAGGAACTCGGGGGCAGTGTAATAACGCCTCAGAAGATCGCCAAAGCTGCCCGGAACAAGACGGGAAGTGCCGACGCGTGCGGTCTGCTGCGCCTCCCCCTCCACCGCCTTCTGATACGCCACCATAAAGGCTTCGGAGTAGATCGGGCCGGGCAGCGGGATTTTCTTCGATCCGGGCCGATTATAGTAAATCCGCTGCTTTCCATGTTTGTCCCGGTAAACGTGGATATAGCGCGGTCGCTTATACCGGGGCATGGGTAAACACCTGATCCCACGGATTTCCCATCGGGTGGGCCGTGGTCCCGTATTTCGCCTCGGTATGCCTGCGCGTCATGATACGGAACGTGCCGTCCGGGTGGAGCTTCACGGCGACAGGTTCTTGCCCCATCTTCTCCATCAGTTCCCACATGGCCCGAATGTCGGCGCGATTATGAGTGAGCTTGGACCGAGCCATCACGCAGCTTCCTTCGGATCGGCGTCGAGTGACCGTTCCAGAATGGCAATCAGTTCGCCGGTAGCGGTGCGATTGTTTGCGATAGCTCGATCCTTCAACCGCGCTTTCAAGTCAGCGGAAAGGCGGATGAGCATCTGTGTCTTGGCCTTCATAGGGTCTCCATCCCACATTGCGATTGTCACACTGATGAGGGTCGTATATCTCGGAGATAGCAAATATGCAATATCTCTGAGATAGCTTTAGATGAGGTGCCTGATGACAGCCGAACGCCGAAAGCCGCAAACGGGCAAGCAACTGCTGTTACGCTTTGCCGAAGGGTCTGATCTGCGAGACCGGCTGGACCAGATCGCAAAGGCCAATGGCAGGTCAACGACAGCGGAAGTACTGCTTCGGCTGGAGGCCAGCTTGCAAGCTGAGCAAAAGACCAGCGGATTGGCGTTAGCACAGACGATCAAGGTTGCTGCTGCTAAAGCAGCGTCCGGCGATCCTGATATAGAGACCCGTGTCTCCGAACTGGAAAAAGCCGTGAAGGCACTGCAACAGGCCCAATCCTAATCAGGTTGCCGCCATCTGATCGTTTTGTCAGCGGCGGCAAGGGCCTGTTCCTGATGGCCGAGAAGCAGACGAGCGGGAAAGACGTGCGCGGGCAGTTGCTCGCCAAGGTGGGCTGATCGGGCGGTTTGTAGCCTCTGATAAGTAAGGATTATCAGAGGTTAGATATGCCCGGTGGCAAAAGTCCCGTCAGGGTGATGGCCTCAAAAAACCGATAACCAAGATTAATTAAGTCTCCTCGCTTCAGTAAAGGCCAATTGGCGACATGTCCGATCTCAAGCTTTTTCGTTTCACGCCATCCAAGGTATCCGAGCTGAGCAGCTCGACCATCGCCCTCGAAAAGTCCCTCCAAACGCTCTTCGAAGCAAATCTGGAGGCTTTGCTTGGCGTTCGCTTTTTGGCGTCTGAGTTCAAAACGAACGACGGCGGCAGGATGGATACGATCGGCATCGACGAAAACAATGTCCCGGTCGTGATCGAATATAAGCGCGCCTCGAATGAGAATGTCGTCAATCAGGGGCTGTTCTATCTCGACTGGTTGATGGGCCATCAGAAGGATTTCGAATGGCTCGTGATGGAGAAGCTGGGCAAGGACGTTGCCGGGAAAGTCGATTGGTTTGGAGCGCGCCTTATCTGCGTTGCTGGTGATTTTCAGAAATGGGATCAACACGCGGTCAAGCAGATGAACCGCACAATCGACCTGGTGCGATACCGTCGATACGGCGATGACCTGTTGCTTTTGGAACTACTGACTGCGACGACCGCCAAGCCGGTGATCGGTGGCGGTGGTGGCGGACAGCCACAGCCTATTCCGGGTGGCGGTCAGACCAAGAAATACAAGACGGTGACGCAACAGCTCGCGGAGGCACCGCCAGCGTTGGCTGATCTCTATCACGCCGTTGCAAGCTATCTTGAAGCGGCAGGCGATGACGTTCAGGTCAAAACGACCGATTTCTATGTGGCATTCCGCCGTTTGAAGAACTTCGCTTGCGTCGAAATCCGCAATCAGATCGGCAAGGTCATGGTTTTCGTTCGGGTCAACCCAGACGTGGTTGAACTTGTCCCCGGCTTCACCCGCGATGTCCGGGGTATAGGGCACTTCGGCACTGGCGATTTGGAAATCACGATCCAATCGCTTGACGATCTGGAAAAGGCCAAACCCTTGTTCGACCTCGCATACCAGAACGGATGACCCTCAAAGCACAGCGCCAGCCGCGTTATCTGTGAACATGTCGCCGTCACGAATGTAGCGGGCCAGCATGGTATCGGAGGCGTGGCCGGTCTGCTGGCGGATTTTCCACGATGACGCCCCGGCTCTGGCCGCGCTGGTCGCAAATCCTGCTCGCAGAGAATGACCTGAGAAGCTCGCAGGATCAAAGTCCGCTGCCGCCAGCCGCTTCTTGATGATGGTGGAGACGGCATCGCCAGACAGACGGTCGGGTGCGATGCGCCCATGCCGGTCTATGCTGCGGAACAACGGGCCTTCGCTGATTGCCGCATGGGCCAACCACTCGGAAAGATGGCGAACCGGGCACCAGCGGGTGCGGCCATAAGGAACTGCGATTTTGCGGCCTTGACCAGTCTGGTCGGTCTTGGAGCGGCGTAGGTGCAGGACAATGCCCTGCCGGACAGGCTCGACGTCTTCGCAGTCCAGCCCGACTAATTCTGATCGCCGGAAAGCTCCAGCAAACCCGATCAACAACAGTGCCTTGTCCCGCAGATCGATCGGACGCTCGCACATTCCTGCCAGAACCGCGAAGAGATCATCACGTTGCAGGGCTTGCGCCTCACGTTGAGCCATCCCTTTGGCCCGCCGTATCCCACGCACTGTCGCCTTCACGATTTCGGCTTGGCAGGGATCATCGAAGCCGGAGGCACGGTGTGCTTTGGCAATCGCGGCGACCCTCCGTTGGATCGTGGCGGTGGCATGGGTCTCGGCCAGATCGGCGAGATATTCTGCGATGCTGTGTGGTGGGCAAGGAATGTGCCTGCCGGATGCCCGGAAGTGGGCCAGATCAGCCGCGTAGGCGCGCTGGGTGCCAGCGGATAGGGAAGAGGAGAGGAAGCGGCGCACCGGGTCTGAGATCGCCTGTGAGGGCGAAGGTGCGGCCCAATTTCCGACTGCAGGTTTGCAATTAATTGCAACCAGATCTGAAGGCACTGATTTCACCATTTTCTGCGTGTCTCCAAGAGGGTGTCTGGCCTACATTTCCGGGACTTTCCGTTAAGGTCGCTGTGCCGGAAATCGGGGGTCACGATCTGCGAAGTCGCGAGCGGGTCAGCCTAACCTCCGCTCTTGCCGGGTGTAGGCTTCGGCCACCTGCTCCTCCCGGCTTGCCCACAGGTCGCCCGACATACCGTGCAGTGCCAGCAGGCGGTCCTCGGTCTGGCTGTGTCCCTCCAGTGTGCCGTCGTGGCGTATGTGCCAGACCCCGACGTCAGGCAGGGCGTTGAGGTGTCGAGAAATCAGCAGGAAGCGGTGACAGTGCAACGGGTCACGCTCCGCACATAGGAGGGCGGGTGTGCATCGGGCAGCGATCTCCAGCACGGTCTCTATCCCCGTGGCGAAGGCGGCGGTCCCGCGCCGCGCCGCGTAATCGGTGGGTCCGCTTCTCGGCCTTCCGCCCAGAGCATCGCCTAAGTGGACATAGGACACGCCAACACGGTTCAGGCGGTCCCGTAATTCACTTTTGCAGAAGTGCTGCCAGCGCGACCGGGGCGATGATCGCACGTCAACGATACAGCCGATGTCGAATTGATCGAGGGCGTAGCTGAACTCGTCCCAGCCGATATTTGAGTGCCCAACTGAAAGAACGCTAATCACGATAATGAACCTTGTGAAACAAGGATCATCCTAAGTCGGATTTGAAAATTAAACCACTATTTTCAACTACTTATAGCGTTTTCAACATCACGCATATCGCCGCAATACGAAATCCCAGACCTGCTCCACCTTGCTGTCCCACAATGCTTGCGGATAGGGATTTTCCGGCAACTCATTGAGGCGCTGCCTGATCTCGGTCCAGACCGCGCCCCGCGTTTCCTGCCCGCGAACCCAGTCTATCGCGCCGGTCAGATCGCGCAGCTTGTCCAGCAGGGATCGTGCCACCCGTTTGACCTCCTGCTCCTCGGCCTTGGTGAGCTTGGGTTCCGGCGTGGTCAGCAGATCGAAGATCGCCAGTTCCTCTTCGCTCAGTTCCTCGCGGGCGGCGCGCTGCTCCTCCACGTCCATTTCGCCGATGAACGCTTTCAGCGCCTCGAAGAACTGTTCGGCATCGACAGAACCGGCGTTGTAATCGGCGACCAGCTTTTCCAGCCGCTCCACCAGATGTTGCCGGGTGGGATTGGCCTCGGCCATTTTCCGGGCCTTGTCCTCTGCCTCGTCGCGCAGCTTTTCGGCGGTGACTTTGGGGCTGGCGGCGAAAAGATCGGCCAGCTTGTCGAAGTCGATGCAGGAAAGGTCCACACGCCCCTTGGCGGTGTCGCCCTCGACGATGGGCGTCAGGATCGCGACGCCCTCCAGCTTTTCGTCGAGCAGTTCGGCGATGCGGGCGGAGATGGCGGATATATCGACCGGCCCAAGCTTTGCCTTCACCGCATCGGACAGGGTGTGGAACACGGCGACCGGCCTGAGATAAGGCGCGGCCCGCTCATCCGGGAGGAGCGCCTTGTAAGCCTTGGTGACGGCGGCGGTCAGGCGCAGAAACTCGCGGCGGCGCTCATCGGGCGCGATCAGGGTTTCAACGGCCTGATTGATGAGCCGCAGCCGATCGAAATCGCGCACCGCTGTGATGGCGTCCGGGTCGATGCCCAGCGGCTGAACGAAAGCCCGCGCCGATCCCAGCGCATCTTCAAGGGTGGCGACAAGGGCTTCCTTGTCCTTGATCGGCGTTTCCTCGCCCCCGCCGCCCGCGTAGATGGCGAGCGCCTTCTGGAGGTTCTGGAACACGCCGACATAATCGACGATGACGCCCGATGTCTTACCCTCGGCGCGGCGGTTGGCGCGGGCGATGGTCTGCATCAGCGTGTGGTTCTTCATCGGCTTGTCGAGATAGACGGTGCCGATGGTGGGCACGTCGAAGCCGGTGATCCACATCGCGCAGACGAACACCAGCCGCAGCGGATCGTCGGCATCCTTGAACTTCGCCTCCAAATCCTCCCGCTGCATCCGTTCGCGGTGCGGCAGGATGTCGAGGCCCTTTTGCTTGAGGTCGTCGATCTCGTTCTGGCTCTGGCTGACCACCACTGCCATATCGAGTTCGCGCAGCCACATCAGCCTTTCGGCTATCGCCGCGCCCTCTGCCTCATGGGCAGTCTTCAGCCGTTCCTCGTCCTGCGCGATCAGGCTGGCAACCTCGGCCTTGACCCTGTCGTGCATGGCGACGGCGGTTGCCTTGTCGATGGCGACGAACATCGCCTTGCCGCGATAGCCCCGCATGGCGAAATGCAGCGCCACGTCCTCGGCCACCTTGTCCAGCCGGTCGGACGCGGTGATGAGGGTATATTGCCGCCCGAATTGCTGGCTGAGCTTCTTCTCCTGCTCCTCGTCCAACATGGCCTCGTCGAGCAGCGCGTCCATCTCCTCCCGAAACTCGTCGGAATGAAGCTGCAACTCCGGCTTTCTCGCCTCGTAGAACAGGGGAACGGTCGCGCCGTCGCGCACGGACTGGGCGAAATCATAGACGGAAACGTAATCGCCGAACACCTCGCGGGTGCGGCTTTCCTCGCCCTGGATGAGCGGGGTGCCGGTAAAGCCGATGAAGGAGGCATTGGGCAGCGCCGCCCGCATGTTGGCGGCAAGCTGGTCATACTGGCTGCGGTGCGCCTCGTCGGTCATCACGATGATGTCGGATCGTTCGGACAGCACCGGCATCGGTTCCCTGTCCGCCGTGCTGAACTTCTGGATCAGGCTGAACACATAGCGTTCATTGCCCGCCAGCAACTCTTTCAAATGTGCGCGGCTGCCCGCCTGCGCCTGATGAATATCCTTGGTGAGCGCGCCCGCCGACGCAAACTGCCCGGCAATCTGATCGTCCAGTTCGGTGCGGTCGGTGACGATGACGAAGGTGTAATTCCCGCCCAGCCGCCGCAGCACTTTTTCCGCGAACATCACCATGGACAGGCTCTTGCCTGACCCTTGCGTGTGCCAGAACACGCCCAGCCGCCCCTGATTGCTCTCGATGTGGCGGACGGCTTCGATCGCCCGATTGACCCCCAGCACCTGATGATATTTGCCGACGATCTTGCGCAGGCCGCCGCGTGCCTCGTCGAACAGCACGAAACTTTCGATCAGGTCGAGGAAGCGGGCAGGCTCGCAGGTAGCGCGCAGCAGGGTTTCAAGGCTGGGATCGTCCGGCCCGTCTTCCTCCAGCCGCTTCCACGGCGCGAACACTTCATAGGGCGCATGAGCCGCCCCCATCACCGCTTCCAGCCCGTTCGACAGGATCACGAAGCCGTTAGCCGGGAACAGGTGCGGGATGGTGTCGCGATAGTCGCGCAGATTGTTGTCATAGGCGTCCGCGAGCGGGCAGGCGGGAGCCTTCCATTCCGCCAGCAGCAGCGGCAGGCCGTTGACGAAGCCGATGGTGTCGGGCCGACGCCGATGCAGCACTCCGTCGATCCAGACTTGGCTCGCGACAAGGAAGTGATTGGCCGCGATGTCCCGCCAGTCGATCACGCGCACCAGTAGATCGTCGAACTTCCCGTCATAGCGCCGCACCTGAACCGGAACGCCGTTGCGGATGAGCGACAGCACTTCGCGGTTCGCGGCGACCGGCAGCATGGCCGAACGGTCGCGGGTCAGTTCCGCTTCGGCCTGCGTAAGGGCCTCGGCTGGCAAGGCCGGGTTCAGCTTTCGCAGCGCCGCCTTCAGATAGGCGGGGAAATAGGCCTGCTGAAAGCTGGTGCGTCCCGTGGGGTTGGCAGGCCCCGGTTGTTCGCCATGGAGATCGACATGCTGCCAGCCCAGTTCCCGCAACAGCGCGAGGGCTGGCTTTTCGACAATGCCGTCTTCGGAAGCGACGGTGCCGGTGAGCCCCCGCGCCACGTGTCAGGCGGCCTCTTCCTGAATGGATGCCGCATCAGCCTCGAAGGCCTCCTTGTCCCAGCGGGAGCCTTCCCGAACTGCGTCGCAATACAGGCGACATACTGCCGTGCCAATCCTCTGCATGTCAGACCGAAGGAGTGTTATTTCTCCAGTCCAGGCGATGCCGCCCCCGCGCTCTCTTTCAGAGCACGAGAAGGTAAAACCGAGCAGCAAGCCATGAGCGTTGAAGGGGGAGACATTTCTCGCATCACCGTGGGCCGTGGCATCACGCAGATTTTTCAGAAACCGGGCAACGTTATGCTCCGCAAATCCTCTCGGTGACGGGATTTCAAACCCATGGCGCTCCTCTCGCTTAATGCGTCCAGCCATGGGGGTATGAATTCCCCAAGGCAGCGCGGTTACCGGCGTTGCTTCCAGCCTCTCCCACAGAGCGCGCACTGCGCGATCCTTGTCATGCTGGGCCTTCATTTCTGGGATACGAATATGCTGCAACACCCAGCATAGAGCCGAGGTGAACAGGGCGTAGGTCTCCGTCGCCTTGAAGCCCTCGGAGGGGTTCCCCAGCATCTGCTTCAGCCGGTCGACGACCGCCCATTCGACATGCTCTTTTGTGATTTCCGTCATGCGGCCTCGTCCAGTTGGCGCGTTGCATCGTCGACGGAAAGCTGGCCGGAGATTAGGCGCGGGAGCAGGAGGTCACGGGAAGCGGAGAGCTTGGCATTCTGGTAGGCCAACTGTTCGATCAGCTCCCGCATCGGGCGAACAATGCCCCCAAAGCGCGCCCGGAGGTCAACAGGAGGCCAGATCAACATCTGATTTTGCACGGCTGAACGCGCAAGTTCTGTTTGGTTCGTCGATCCAGCGCCCATATGCTCGAACACCGGCTGCATAGCGAACAGACTAAGTCCGAGATAATCTCGATCATCAGGCGAGCCAGGTCGAACAATCGTTACGTGGCTATCAACGGTCACCCCTGGAGGAACTTGCCCTGCCTGAGCAACTCTGCCGAGAGTTCCAGTACCGGTTGAGTTAATTAGGACGTCACCGGGCTGCACGACCTTCTCGGATGGAACGTTTTTTGACTGTTTGCGGGCAAGCAGGAGCGATAGTCGCTGATCGCGGATGCACTTTTGACTGATAACCAGCGTTTCTGCTTCATTGTCATATTTTGGCGCAATGCCTCGGTTCACGTAGGTCGCCACGTCACCTATGCGATCCCAGTTCCACCCCTCCGGCAGCGGGCCATCGGGTGTGTCGAGGATCGGCACCGCTTCATGGCCGGGGAAACGGAAGCGGACGAACCATTCCTCGAACACGCCCCGCGCCATCTCCTCCAGCACCGCGATCCGCCGCCGGTTCACCTCGATCAGATCGTCATACGCTCCGAGCACCGAAGCGATGCGGCGCTGGGTTGCTAACGAAGGAAGCCACAACTCAATTTCCGCTCCAAGGCGCCGAGCCGACAATTCTGTTTGACCCGTCGCTCCTTCGCCCATCGCTTCAATCGTGGCTTGCTGGGCTACGATAGACCAACCAAAATACTCCGGGTCGATCTTGCTGGGATCGGGGCGCAAGATTGTAATGTGGCTATCCACCGTTGATGGCTGGAGAGGCTCACTCCTGATAGGTGCCACGCGCCCGAGCGTCCCAACCCCCGTTGAATTCACCAGGACGTCACCGCGCCTTATCATGAGCTCCGCTGGGATGGGCTTTGTTACCGCATCATGGAACCTGGCGAGGTCATAGTTGCAGCGATAATCCCGGATGCACTTCTGGTTTAAAACAAGTGTGCTCGTCTCTTCTGTATATTTTGGCGACCGCCCTCTCCTGAGCAGTATTGTTATCTCGTGGAGAACCTCGAAGCTGCTCATTGAAGCACCTCTGCCACGTTCGCGGCGATCACCTCCTGCAAGCGCGCCGCCTCAGCGTTCAGTCCTTCCAGTTCCTCCTGCAAGGCTTCCAGCCGTTCGCGGAAGTCCTGGTCGTCCACCTGCTCACCCGGCGCGACGCCGACATAGCGGCCGGGGTTGAGGCTCCAGTCCTGCGCGGCGATCTCGGCACGGGTGGCGACCTTGCACAGGCCAGGCACATCCTTGTAGCCATCATCTCCGAACGTCGCGGTCATCGTCGGGCCGCTGCCTGCCTGCAGTTCCTCTTCCTGCCCGCGCCACAGCCGCACGATGTTCCCGATGAACTCGATCTGGTCCGGCGTGAAGTCCCGCTGGGCACGGCTGACCTGGCGGAAGATATGCCGTGCGTCGATGAACAGCACCTCGTCGGCGCGGGGCATGCCCTTCTTGCCCTTGTCGAGGAACCACAGCGTCACCGGCAGGGTGACGGTGAAGAACATGTTGGGCGATGTGCTGACGATCACGTCCACCGCGCCGGTCTCGATCAGCTTGCGGCGCATCTCGCGTTCCGATCCGCCCGCATCGGATGCGGAATTAGCCATGACGAAGCCAGCGCGCCCATGATCGTTGAGTGCGGCGGCGAAGAGGCCGATCCACAGATAGTTCGCATTGTTGACCGTGGGGACGCCGAGCGAGAAGCGCGCCTCAACATGCCCAGCCTCGTTGACCAACCGGGACCGATCGACCTCCGACTGGTTGAACGGAGGGTTCGCCATCACGAAATCGAACGCGCCCACCATCTTGTGCGGGTCTTCATAATAGCTGTTGGCGACCCGCACGTCGCCGCTGAGGCCATGCACCGCGAGATTGAGGCGGCACAGCTTCTGCGTGTCCTCCATCTTCTCGGCCCCGTAGATGCTGATCTCGCGGGTCGGGTTCTTGTGGTGCCGTTTCACGAACTCGGCGGAATGGACGAACATGCCCCCCGATCCGCAGGCCGGGTCGAATATCTTGCCGTGATAGGGTTCGATCACCTCGACGATCAGCTTCACAATGGAGCTGGGCGTGAAATACTCGCCGCCCTTCTGCATGAAGGCGCTGGCGAACTCGCCCATGAAATACTCGAAGATCAGGCCATAGGCATCGCCCTCGATCTTCAGCGGGGCCAGCAGCCGCAGCACTTCGCGCAGCACGCTGTTGGGCAGTGCGCCATATCCACGGGGCAGGACACCGGCGAGGTCGGGGTTATGCTCGGTAATGGCCTCCATCGCCGCGTTCAGCGCCTCGGCCAGGTTCTCCGTTTCCGGTAGGCCCAGCAGATAGGAGAAGCGGGCATGACCGGGCAGGAACACCGCGCCGTGCCCGTGATAATCCTGCGGCGTGGGCTTCAGGCGGCCCGTGAAGCTCTTCGACAGGTCGGCGTGGACCAGATCGAACCGCGCCTCCATCTGCCGCAGGGCGATCAGGGCGAGGACGGGCTGGGCATACTGGTCAGGACGCAGCGCGGTGTTGGTCCATAGCTGCTCGGCGGTCTTGAACAGACGCCGCGATAAGTCCTGAAGGTCCACTGACAATGATTTCCCCCTGATATTCGGTAACGGTCCCGGTGCCGTTCTTATGGCGCGGCTCTGTCCGATTTGTCGAGGAAGCACTGAGCCAATCGCACGACGGCATCTTCCTTGCCGACCAAGCCTTTTCCTCGCGGCTCTGCGCCACATGCGATCAGCGCGGCCTCGACATCGGCATATTGCTCGGCAGGGAGACGCAGGAGCACCGAGCGGAGTGGCCCCTGCGATGGTGCGTTTTGCGCTTCCAGCGCCGCTGACAGCGCGTGCGCAGGTGTTCGAGCCGCGATCCCCAGCTTGGCTTGCATGGCGTGCTGACTGATCCTCTCCGGTTGGTTCGCGACATGGCGTGCGACGATCTGGATTTTGGTCCAGCCGATCCGCTCGGCCTGCTCCTCGGTGATGCTGTAATCGGCGAGGAACCCGCCTACCCTCGAAAGGTAGAATAGCGTCCGGCGTTTGACCCCCGCGACCCGTTCCACTTCATACAGGAACGTGGGGTCATTGCTGTGCGCTGCCCACAGGGCGCGGGCGAAGGCGTGAAAGCTCTTCGTGGGCTTGGCCGCGAGGGCCAGTGCCTCCTGCTGGAGACGGGCGACATCTGGTTTGTGCTGAACCAGCAGCATTTGGCGCTCCTGCATCTCGAATGCGCCCAAGCATATCGTCTCGATCCTAACGGATAATTGATTGCAATTAATTGCAATCACAGAAGGCAGCGGTTTACCCCTTCCAACACCAATTATGACCAAACGGTCACGTTTATGGCTTTGGTAATCTTTTCCTCCTCGGGAGAGGGTATCCGAACAGGGTTCGGAGAACACGCGTAGCGGGAGCGACAGCGACCGGCTCCGCCCTCTTATCGTAAGATAAGAGGAAACATTTCTCTTCTACCAGTTCTCTACAATACCGAAGGTATTTAACCGTGCCTGTTCGGGCCGTATTGATAATCGTTCCCAAAATCGCATTTCACATGCTTTCCGCATCACATCGAAAGAAGGCTGCATCACGCCTTCGCGTAAGCGTTCGCGGGCTGCTTTTCATGACCGGGACCGATGCCGTTGAGCGCAGCGTAGAACATGTCCCACGGCATGGCAGCAGACCCGGAGATGTGTTCCTGCAATGCGATCTCGTCCACGCTGATCCATAGTTTTTTCGCTGGGCCATGCCCCATCGCCCGGATCATGAGGAACTCGCCGCAGTAATTTTTGAGCCTCGGCAGGGCGCGTCTCGCCAGTTCGGTGGATGACAGGCCCGATGCGACTGCCCACCCGTCCCTGCTGTGGGCCAGCCACTGATCGCAGGGCCAACCGGGCAGTTTCCGTTGCAGCTTGTGGTCCCGGTTGCGCCACACATACAGAATGTGATGGAGCAGGATGCCAGCGGCCATGTCAGTGCCCGCCAGCTTCCGGCACATGGCGAGCAGGTTGGGGCGCTCCCACAGCGCATTGGCTTGTGCGGCTTTCTCGGCAGATTTTGCGAACGCCTTGGCCTTCTTGTCGGGAACCTTCGCCCCCTTTGCCTTGGTCTTGCCCTTAGCCATCTCAGCCGCGAGTGCGGCCTTGGCCTGTGCCTTTGGCAAGAACGGGATCACTTCGGACATCGGTATTCTCCTTCTCAGTTGATCGGAAGGAGCACCGGACTTAGGAATGCTGTTGCACGTCAGCGTCATCCCGGCGCTCCTGAAGGCCCTCGCCCGGCAAGGCGGGGGCTTTCAATTCAGGGAACGTCAAGGTGACGAGTGCTGATCGTAGCGGACAGCGACCACCCCCAGCTCCGACCAAGCCGGTTAGCAGGAGCTAAAAGTTCTTTTTTGTTTTCAATAGGGGGGTTATGGGCGGTTAGCAGATATAAGCCATTGACCTTTAGAGGTTGTGGTATATCGGCTCGGGCCTCCATGATCCTCAATCCAGTCCCGGGCGGAGCGCCCCACCGGGCTTGCGGATCAGGCGAATATTGCGAATTGATCGCAAGTTGAGCTAATGCCGCGGCGTGTCGAACAATGCCGCCGCCTTGTCGCGCCTTTTGCTGATCGAGCGTTCGTCGCTGTTGCGATTGAGCGAGCGCATCCTGCGCGATCGGCCGAAGGCGGAGGATGTGACGCAGAGCCTGTGGCTGCGTGTCCAGCGGATCGAGGACGATCCCCCGATAGCCAACAAGCGGGCCTATCTGTTCCGCCTCGCCGCCAATCTTGCGGTGGATCGCGCCAAGGCCGATCGCCGTCATCGCGATCTGTTCGAAGAAGGCGCGCTTTCGGAGGAGGTGGCGGACGGCAGCCCTCTGGCGGACAAGATGCTGCTCGATCGCGAGGCGCTGGAACTGGTGCAATCCGCCATGCGGGAATTGTCCCCCCGATGCCGGGAAGTCCTGCATATGCGTCGCATCGAGGGTCTGTCCGCGCGTGAAATCGCATCCCGGCTCGGGATGAGCCGGCAGATGGTGACGCGCTATATCGCGCAAGGGATGGCGCATTGCCTCGATCGGCTCAATGCGGATGAATGAATCCGGGCTGGCAGGTTTCCATTTGCCCTCTTCGGTCGTCATAGGAAGTGAGGGCAGGCGGAATCTAGCCGGCGCTCTGCCGGTGGAGGCATGGTGATGCGCGGAGAGCGGCCGATCCCGAAACCGATCAACCGGGAAGCGGCCCGATGGTTCGCGGAACGCGAAGCGGGCGACATGACTGCCGAGGACGAGGCCAGCCTTGCGCAATGGCTGGCCGCCGATCCGCGGCACGCCCGCGCGTTCGAGCAGGCGCATGCGATATGGCGATCCATGGACGGGCCGATGCCGGACGCCGCCTTTGCGTCCACGCGCCGCTTTGCGCGAAGCCGGCCCCGGCCGCGCCAACGGCGGCAATGGATCGGTGGAGCGATAGCGGCCAGCCTGGCCCTGCTGATCGTGGTGGGCGCCGATCTCCCGACGCGGTTGCAGGCCGACGCCATGACCGCGACCGGAGAGCTTCGGGAAGTCAGGCTTTCGGACGGTTCGACCGCGATGCTCAATACCGGCAGCGCCATCGCCTTCGCGCCGGATGGACGGACGGTCCGGCTGCTGAAGGGGGAGGCCGCCTTCCGGGTCGCACCCGATCCCCGGCACCCTTTCTCGGTGAGCGCCGGCAAGGGCCGCAGCACGGCACTGGGCACGCGCTTCATCGTGCGCCGAATGGGCGGTGGCACGCGGGTCGTCGTCACGGAGCACAGCGTGCGGGTTGCCCTCGTTTCCCGGTCGGTCGTGCTGAATGAAGGTGAGGCAGTCGACTATGGCCCGGACGGGCTAGGCAGCCCGCGCCGCATCGCCATGGCCGACACCGACGCCTGGACCCGGGGGCGGATAAGGGTGGTCAATCGCCCGCTCGGGGAAGTGATCGCCGAACTCGGCCGCTATCATCGAGGCTACATCCGGGTGATCGGAGACGATCTGGCACGGCGCCCGGTCAGCGGCACGTTCGATATACGCGACCCGGTGGGTGCGGTCGACGTGATCCAGCGCGCACTCGGCATCGGATCGACCCGCCTGACCGACCGGGTGATCTTCCTTCACTCCTGACCGGCGGTTCGGAAAAATTTTTCATTCGAGGTTTCCAAATCGCGCCCTCGGCAGTCTGGGTTAATGAGGGCAATTCGCATTAGCGAAACGCCCTATCCGATTTTGCAGGGGGGCCAAAGCCGTGATCTCGAAGAGCAGTCAAACCATCCGCGCGCGCTCGGTGCTGGGGGCGATCCTTCTCGCCACGACTGGGCTTGCCACGGCGACATTCACGCTGCCGGGCCCGGCGGCGGCGCAGGCTGTCCGCAGCTACAACGTCCCCGCCGGCTCGCTTGCCGACGCCATCAACAGTTTCGCCGAACAGAGCGGCGCGCAGATCCTCTACGACGCGGCGCTGACGCAGGGGCGCAGCTCAGCCGGGTTGCGGGGGCGTTTCGGCATCGCCGAGGGGCTTTCGCGGCTGCTGGCCGACACGGGCGTGACCTTCCGCCAGATAGGTTCGAACGTCTATACTCTGGAAGCCGCGCCGCAGGCCTCCGGCGATGCGATCCAGCTCGGCCCCGTGAGGGTCGAGGGCGAAGGCGCGAGCGACGGCTCGGGATATGCGGGGCTCTCCAGCGGCATGGCGCTGACCGAGAATACGCGATCCTTCACGACCGGCGGCCCGGTGACGGCGGCGACGGGGCTGGGCCTGACATTGCGCGAAACACCTCAGTCGGTGACCGTGATCACGCGCGAGCGCATGGACGAAGCGGGCATCAACAACCTGGGTGATGTTCTCGCACAGGTGCCGGGCATCGTGTACCAGCCCATGGGATCGCCCGTGGGCGGCTATGCGTCTCTCTATTCGCGTGGTTTCTCCGTGGACAGCATCATACTGGATGGCGTGCCGATTCCTTCATCGGCCATAGCCGGCTATGCGGCGATCCAGGGCTTGGGCACGCTCAACACGGATGTGTACGATTCGGTGACAGTCGTGCGCGGGGCCACCGGCATAATGACCGGAGCGGGCGATCCATCGGCTGCCATCTCGCTTACCCGCAAGCGCCCCACTCGGGACCTTCAGCTGTTGGGATCGCTGTCCCTGGGTACCTGGCGGCAGCGGCGCCTCGTAGGGGATGTGGGCGGGCCGCTGAACGAGGCCGGGACACTGCGCGCTCGCATGGTCGGCGCCTATGAAGAAGGCCGCGGCTGGAAGGAGGGCTACAGCTCCGACAAATATGTGGGCTACGGTGTGCTGGAGGCCGATCTGTCCAGCCGCACCATGGCCAGCCTGGCGCTGGAGTTCAGCGGCGACAATGCCCGGGGCGCCGGGCCATATACGGGCTATGCCCTGTCGGATGTGGAAGGCAATCCGACGTCCTTTGGCCGCAGCGACAATCCGATGGCGGAATGGAGCGGCTTCCGCGATCGCCGCATCGGCGTGACAGCCTCGCTGGAGCATGGCTTCGACGAAGACTGGCAACTCAAGCTTGTGTACAATCACAATCAGGTGAAGACGAGGCAGCGTTTCGGGCTGGCAGCCGACTGGCCCGAAGAAGATGGCACCGTCTACCTGCATTTGCGCAGTTACCACATCAAGAACACGGTGGATTCTGTGGCCCTCAAGCTGGACGGGCATTACGAATTGTTCGGCCGCAAGCATGACGTGGTCGCGGGCTTCAATGGCAGCTGGTCGAACGAGGATGCGCCAGACTGGTATATTAACTTCGACACTGCGGTGAACGTCTACACCTGGAACCGGCAGACTCCCGAGCCGAACTGGCCATCGGTCTATGAATTCGGCTGGCGCTACAAGCTGGATCAATATGGTGCCTATGCGGCCACTCGGCTGCGCGCCACCGAGCGTCTGTCGTTGCTGGCTGGCGGGCGCGTAACCTACTGGCGCGAGCGCGAATTGGGCGAGGAAGGCAGCGTGGTGGGCGTGCGCAAGGAAAGCGGCGTGTTCACGCCCTATATCGGCATGGTGTATGACTTCACGCCCAGCCTTTCCCTGTACGCCAGCTACACCACCATCTTTAACCCGCAATATGAGCGCGACGTGAATGGCGATCTGCTCGATCCGGAGAGGGGGAACAACCTGGAGGCAGGCCTGAAGGGTGAATGGTTCAACGGTCGCCTGAACGCGAGCGTCGGACTGTTCCGGGTCAAGAAAGACAATCTGGCCGTGCCGGACGACGGCAAGCTGACGCCCACTGGCGGGGATGCCTACCGGGCCGAGGACGACACCAAGGGCCGGGGCTGGGAAGTGGAAGTGGCCGGCGAGCCGATCGAAGGCTGGCGCGTGCAGGGCGGCTATACCCGTATGGTCACGCGCGACAGCAGCGGCATGCGCTTGAACAACGATCAGCCGGTCCACCTGTTCAAGCTGTTCACCAGCTGGACGCCCGCCGGCCTGAGCCAGCTGACGCTAGGCGGTGGGGTGACCTGGCAAAGCAGGACCTACACCGACTGGGTGGAGCCGTCATGGCTCCCTCTCTACGCGCAGGGCAGCTATGCCGTGGTCAATCTGAACGCGCGTTATGCCTTCAGTGAGCGGCTGAGTCTGGCGGCGAATCTCAATAACCTGTTCGACGAGGTCTATCGAACCGACGTCTCCGGTCACGACTATGGCGCGCCGCGTAATTTCCTGTTCACGCTGCGCGCGGATTTCTGACGGTGCAAGGCGCAGCGGGGCTCGCCTGCCGCATCGGGCCTTGGGGATGCTTTGCACGCGCTCCTGCACAAAAGGCCCGCCTGGCGGCCCGAGCCGTTTTCAGCCCAGCCGAAATGTTCTGCTTCAGCTTTAGGGAGACCGCCTGCCCGAGCGGCGCTTCCTCCATACCCAGAAGGCGCAGCCGCCGCCGGCCAGGGCGCACAGGGCCAGGCCGATGATCTGCGCCACGGCGGTGAGCGCTGCGATCAGGCCGCCCACGGTGAGCGCCCAGCCGATCTGCCGCATCATGTCGAAAAACGTGTTCATCCGGCCTGCCTCGGAGCTGGAGGAGGATGGGTCAAGACCCCCGGCCCGAAAGCTGGCCGATATGTCGCCTCAGTAAGGCCGATAGCGATCGTATCTGTCGCGATAGTCGCGGCGATCGTATCGGTGGTGATAGCCATCGCGATCGTGCCGGTCATACCGGTCGTAGCCGTAGCGATGATCGTAGCGGTGCGAGTAATACTTGCCGGGCCGCTCGCCATAGCCGTTGCAGGCGGAAAGGGCGATGCCGGCCATCAGGGCGGCGATGCCTAGTTTCACGCTGGTCCGCATGTCGAGGCTCCTCTTCATCCGTTCAACAGGGACCGCTGCTTATAGCCGATCCACTGTGAACCTGCCGCAACCGCGCCGTCAGGGAAGGGGCAGGCGGTGGGGCGAGAGATTGCAATCCGCAGCATTGGCCTGCGAGGTCCGTTACGCGAAATCGGCGAGTTGCGGCTGTTTGCCGATTCCGGCACTGGACCTCGGCCCACAAACTGTTTATGCGAATAATTCGCAATAATTGTTTCTGAGGGCAATAGGGAAATGAATGCGCATTTTGCGCCCGACGCCGGGACTGAGCGTTGGGTGCGATCCGCTTATGAACCTTCGGGACGCGGCAGACTGATCGCCATGCTGATCTCCCTGGGTGTCACCGGCGGGCTGGTTTCGTCGTTGCTGCTGCTGAATGTGGTCGGGGTGGAAAAGGCCCGGCCGGCGCCGCTCGTGGTCGAGATGCAAATGCTTCCCGACGAGCCGCCCGCTCCGCCCAAGCAGCCGCCAAAGCCCGAAAAGGCTGTGCTGGTCCCGTCGCAAGTCGTCGCGCCGCAGCCTGCCGTGGTGGTGCCGATGCCCGCGCTCGCCATTCCGGTATCGAGCGTCTCCGCACCGGTGAGCGAACCCGCGCCCGTCCAGGCGCCACCCGCGCCCGCCCCTGCGCCCGCTCCGAAGGAACCTGCCGATGGGGGCGATCTCACGGGCAATCTCATTTCCTCCAAGCCGCCGAGCTATCCGATCGAGTCCCGCCGCAGCCACGAGCAAGGCACGGTGGTGCTGGCTGTGCTGCTATCGCCCACGGGCAGTGTCGCCGAAATCTCGGTCGCCAAGAGCAGCGGCTTTGCGCGGCTCGACAAGGCGGCCCTGGCCGCCGTGCGCAAATGGCGCTGGGCGCCCTTCAAGCGGGATGGGGTTCCGGTGATGGTGCGCGGTCAGGTGACGATCCCGTTCGTCCTGCAAGGCTGAGCTTGGCCTGACAGGAGCTTTGCGCGGATCGCCCGAGATTCCGGATTTGCCGTAGTGGTGCAGACGGAAGGGCTCCTCTCGAAGCCGGCAATCCAGGCGACATTTGTCAACTGACTTGTCGAGGATGAGAAGGTTTGACGGAAGCGGGCCGGCTAGCGCTCCACTTGCCTAGCCCAGGTCTTCCGCCATTTCTTGGCCTCCCTCACTTCCCCTCTGTGGCCAAAATACCACGATCAACAAATTTTATGATAATGAGAGTCAATCCTAATTGATGCTGATAACGATTCTCAATATCGGGCCTGCAAACAAACCAACATGAAGGGGCTACATCCATGACACGACCCGTTTCGCGCGCCGCCAAGGCGCACGCCTTCCTCGCGCTGTCCTGCGTCGGTTCGGTGCTTTCGCCGCATCTCGCTGCCGCGCAGAGCGAGCAGGACGAAGCGAAGGCGCTGGGCAGCGTCACCGTCACTGACACGGCCATCAACGAGGAGCCGGGTCGAAAGCAGGAAAGCCCCAAGGCAACACGCCCGCTGCGCGATACGCCGCAGACCGTCACCATCCTCACCAATGAAGTGATCGAGCAGCAGAACCTGCTCACCCTTCGCGATATCCTCTCCACCGTGCCCGGCATCACCTTTGGTGCGGGTGAAGGCGGCGGCGGCTATGGCGACAGCATCAACCTGCGCGGCTATTCGGCCAATACCGACATCACCACCGACGGCGTGCGCGACAGTGCGCAATACACCCGCACCGACCCGTTCAACCTCGAGCAGCTGGAAGTCACCAACGGTGCGAACTCGGTGGTTGCCGGCTCGGGTTCGATCGGCGGTTCGATCAACCTCGTCACCAAGCGTCCCAAGGCGGACACGCAGGGTTCGGCCAGCGTCGGCTTCGGCACCGACAATTACTACCGCGCCACGGTGGACGCCAATGTGCGGGCGAGCGACCTCATCGCCTTCCGCCTGAACGCGATGCTGCACAAGAACGAGGTTCCTGGGCGCGACGTGGAGAACTACAAGCGCTGGGGCATCGCGCCCTCGGTCACCTTCGGGATCGAGAGCGACACGCGCCTGACCCTGCAATATCTGCACCAGGAAGACGACAATATCCCGCAATATGGGCTGCCCTATTACAACAACGGCGTGTATCACGGGATGCTGCCGGGCGTGGATCGGGGCGCCTATTACGGCAACTTCAATGTCGACAAGCAGGAGATCAATGTCGACCAGGCGACCGCGATCATCGAGCATGATTTCAGCGACAACCTGCATATCCGCAACCTGAGCCGCTGGCAGGACGTGCGCCAGCTCACCATGGTCAGCCCGCCGCAGGGCACCTGGTGCCTTGCCGACGGGACGCTGCCGACGGGCGCAGCCTGCACCTCCACCACTCCAGCGGGATATTTTCTTGCGGGCGGCCCTCGTGGCAACACGCGCGATTCCCGCAATCAACTCGCCTTCAACCAGACCGATCTTTCCGCCGTGTTCGATACCGGCGGCATCGAGCACACGCTGGTGCTGGGCGGCGCCTATAGCTGGGAGAAATACGAGCTCTACAGCGGCAACTGGGCGCGCAACGCGGATGGCAGCAGCGTTTCCACAGCGATGCTGCTCAACATCGCCAATCCCTATGACATCATCGAAGGCCCTGCCGGCTACACTTATGGCAGCAATTACTGGACCGGGCCGGTGAACTTCATCCCGACCAGCAAGCAGAACGGCGAACTGGAGAATTACTCCGTCTACCTGTTCGACACGATGAAGCTGTCCGATCAGTTCGAGATCAACGGCGGCGTGCGGTATGAGCACAACTCCGGCTGGTATCGTCTGGACACCATCGCGGGTGCCACCTCCACCAGCGCCGGCACCACCACGGAAGGCACCGTCTTCCGCAACAAGGAAGACCTGTTCTCCTATCGCGTGGGCCTGGTCTACAAGCCGATCGAGGCCGTCAGCCTCTATGTGGCTTTCGGCAATTCCAAGACGCCATCCAAGACCTCGGTCAACGGCTCGTGCACGGACGCGACCTGCAACGTGAAGCCGGAATCCGCCAAGAACTACGAGATCGGCGCCAAGGCCGAACTGTTCAATGGCGGCCTGCTGCTCTCGGCGGCGGCGTTCCGCAACGATCGCGACCAGTACAAGGTGGCTTCGGGTGATCCGCTGGTTCCCGAGCAGCAGCTCGACGGACATTCGCGGGTCGACGGTATCGCGCTGAGCGCTTCGGGTCGCATCACTCCGGCTTGGTCGATCACCGCGAACTACACCTATCTGGACAGCGAGGTGATCCAGAGCATCGCGGACAATTCGACGGCGACGGATCCGCAGGCCGGCAACCCGCTGACCAACACGCCGGAACATTCGGGCAGCCTGTTCACGACCTATACCTTCCCGTTCGGCCTCACCATCGGGTACGGTCTGACTTATCAGGGCAGCTTCTACCTGAACAACGGCGCCGCCCCGCTCTACAAGGCGGACGACTACCTGATCCACAACGCCTTCCTGTCCTACCCCGTCTCGGATTCGCTGTCGCTGCAGCTCAATGTGAAGAACTTCACCGACGAGCTCTACTTCACGCGCATCCGCAACAATGGCTGGGCCACTCCGGGCGACGGACGTTCGGCGATCCTGACCGCCACCGCGCGGTTCTGATCGGCAAGGCTTCGGGAACGGCGGCGGCCCTGTCCGCCGCCGTTCTTCCGTTGCTTGCATTTGGGTGGAATCGCGTGGAGATGTCCGGCATCACGGCGCGAGACCTTCGACCATGCTGCTTCAAATTCCCGACCTGTTCTCTCCAGAGGAAGTGCGCGAGGCGCGCGCTTTGCTGGAAGCGGCGGATTGGGAGGATGGGCGGCGCACGGCCGGCCATCGCGCCGTCAACGTCAAGCAGAACCTCCAGCTTCCGCTCGACAGCCCGGCGGCGCGCCGGCTGGGCGACCTGATCCTGGAAAAGCTGGCGGCCTGCCCGGCCTTCATCGCCGCGGCGCTGCCGCTCCGGGTCCTCCCGCCGCGCTTCAACCGCTATGAAGGCAGCGGCACTTACGGCAACCACGTCGACAATGCGGTGTTCCCCATCCCCGGCACACCCGTGAGGGTGCGGACCGACATCTCGACCACCCTGTTCTTCAGCGACCCCGACGAATATGACGGCGGCGAACTGGTGATAGAGGACACTTTCGGCGAACATCGCGTCAAGCTGCCCGCCGGCCATCTGGTGATCTATCCGGGCAGCAGCCTGCATCGCGTCACCCCTGTCACACGCGGCACGCGCTACGCCTCGTTCTTCTGGACGCAGAGCATGGTAAGGGACGATTCCCAGCGTCGCCTGCTGTTCGAGCTGGACGTGGCGATCCAGAGCCTCACGGCGGATCATCCCGACCACGGATCGATCGATGCCTTCACCAATGTCTATCACAACCTCATGCGCCAATGGACGGTGACATGAGCGGGGCGGCCCCGCTGCCGCCACATCCGGCGATCCCACCGGACATCGCCAGCCTGGCCGATTACGAACGCCATGCGCCGCGCCACATGTCGGCGGAGAGCTGGCGGCACCTGCAGGACGGCTGGGAGGAAGGGCTGGGGCCGCACGGCACTCGCGCGGCCTTCGACCGGCTGCGTCTGGTGCCGCGCATGCTGGCCGATCTGCGTGGTGGTTCGACCCGGATCAGCTTGTTCGGGCGCGACCACGCAGCGCCGGTCCTGCTGGCGCCGATCGCCTATCAGCGCATTGCCCATGCGGAAGGCGAACTGGCCGCCGTCCGCGCCGCGATGGCGCTGGACACGGGAATGGTCGTCTCCACCCTTTCCAGCGTGCCGCTGGAGGAGATCGCCGAAGCGGGCAGGCAGGCGGCGCGGGAGCTCGGGAAATCCGCGCCCGCAGCCTTATGGTTCCAGCTCTATCTGCAGGAGGATCGCGCAGCGAGCGAGGAGTTGCTCCAACGGGCGGAAGCGGCCGGCTACGAGGCGATCGTGGTGACGGTGGACGCATCCATCAAGCGGTCCGGCTTCGTCCTGCCGCCGGGGGTGGATGCCGCCAACCTGCGCGGAATGGCGCGCCGGATCCAGACCACCACGCCGACCGGCGGCATCCTGTTCGGCACGCCGCTGGCCGATGCCGCGCCGCGCTGGGAGGACATCGCCTGGCTGCGTTCTGCAACCAGCCTGCCACTGATCGTGAAAGGTATCCTGTCGCCGGAAGACGCGGTTCTGGCCGTGGAACGCGGTGTGGACGGGCTGATCGTCTCCAACCACGGGGGCAGGGTGCTCGAAGGCCTCGCCTCGCCGGTCGAGGTGCTGCCGGGGATCGTGAAGGCGGTAGGGGGCCAGGTGCCCCTGCTGCTCGACAGCGGCGTGCGCAGCGGTGCCGACATCGTCCGGTCGCTGGCCCTCGGGGCGGACGCGGTGCTGCTTGGCCGGCCCTATATGCATGCGCTGGCGGTGGCGGGCATGATCGGCGTCGCCCACGCGCTTCACCTGCTGCGTGCCGAGCTGGAGCTGGCCATGGCTCAGATCGGCTGCGCCAGCCTGGCGGAGATCGGCGCGGATCGGATTTTCTTTCAATAAATATCGCGGCAATAACGGGCCTTGGCCTGCATCGTATTCACCCGCTCCGCGCCCAGCGCCTCGCGCAAGGCCGCATCGACCGCCTCGCCCATGGTCACGCTGCCGCAGACCAGGATCGCGGCCCCCTCGTCCGCCCACTGGCGCAGGGTTTCCGCTTCGGCTTCCACCGCGTGCTGGACATAGCGAATCGTACCGCCCGTCCGGGAGAACACCGGCGAATGACGCCCGAGATGGCCTGTAGCGGACCAATCGCCCAGCTCATCGGCGAAGGGCCGGTCATGCGCCGGATCGCGCTCTCCGAAGATCAGCCAGTTGCGCGTGCCCGCCGGCCGCGCCCGCAGATGGCCGCGCAGTGCGGAAATGCCCGTGCCGTTGCCGATCAGCACCAGCGGCAGGTCGGAGCCGGGAGTATGGAAGCGCGGATTGACCCGGATGCGCAGCGCGACGGAAGCGCCGATCGCCGCCCGCTCGCACAGCCAGCCCGATCCGAGACCGGAATGCCCCGCCTCGTCCCGAAACAGGCGCACGACCAGCCCGATCCCGCCTTCTTCGGGGATGGTGGCCAGCGAATAGTCGCGATGGGCCAGGGGCGGGGCGGCGGACAGCGCCTCCTCCGCCGGGCCGGGATAGACTTCCGCTATGTCGCCGGCGGACCAGGCGGGCAGCGCTCCCTCCGGCTCCAGCCGCAGGCGATACATCGGGCCGCCCGGGCTGCCGGGATTGAGCAGTTCGCGCTCGGTGAGGGTCCAGCGCGAATAGCGCGGTGCCTCCCAATCCGGCAATTCGGCCGAGGCACCGAACAGCCGCAGGTTCTGCTGCCAGTGACGCAGTGCGCCGCCGTCGCCCTGGTCCACCTCGACAAGGTCTGCCGCAGGTGTTGCGCCGGCATCGCGCAGCAAGGTGTCCAGCGCCCGGCCGAAGGCGCAGAAATTGCGATAGTGGGAATCGCCCAGCGCCAGCAGCGCATAGCGCAGGTCGGGGAATCTGGGCTGCCTGGCAGCCATCTGCCGCAGGAAGCCGGTCGTGTCGTCAGGCGGGTCGCCTTCGCCGGTGGTGGCGGCGAGGAACAACGCCTCGCGCACTTCGCCTAGCGCCGCGGGAGTGAGCCCGGCAAAGGACCGGAGCGCCACTTGCCGGCCCGAGGCTTCCAGCGCGTCGGCCGTGGCCCGCGCCAGTGCAGCCGCGGTGCCCGTCTGGCTGGCATAGGCCACCAGCACTGCGCCCGAGGCGACCGGCGCCGCGCGCGGCTTGCGATGGCGCCAGACGGTCCAGGCGATCAGCGCCAGCCATGCCGCGCAAGCTGCGGCCGCCAACAGGATACGCGCGGTTTCGCTCATGCTTCGGCCATTGCCTGCGCGAGCGGGGATAGCGCCCGCCGCCACTCGCCGCCTTCCCGATAGAGCACGATCGCCGCCGCCTTGGCTTCCTCGGCCAGCGCCAGCCCGGCTTCGACGCCGAGCACGGTGATCGCGGTGGCCAGCGCATCGGCGATCATGCATTCGGCATGCATCACGGTCACCGATGCCGGCGCGTTGGCCAGCGGAGCGCCCGTTCGCGGATCGATGCTGTGGGCGAAGCGCTGCCCCTCGAACTCCAGATAGCGCCGGTAATCGCCGGAAGTCGCCACCGCCATGTCGAGCAGGCCGGCTTCGACCGGAGGAAGGTCGGCATCCGGCGGCACCTCCAGCTCGACCCACCATGGATGCCCGTCGGGCTTCAGCCCGCGCGCAATCACCTCGCCGCCTACCTCGAACAGGAAGGACACGTAGCCCGCCTGCTTCAGCGCCCGCGCCACGCGATCAGCCCCGTGCCCCTTGGCGATGCCCGAGAGATCGAGCTGCAGGCCACCCGGCTGCCGCGCGCGCCCTTCCTGCTCACCCAGCTCGACCCGCTGCCAGCCGGAGCGGGCGCGGGCTTCGGCCAGTGCCTCGGGCGCGGGCGGCAACTCTTCCGGCTGCGGAGGGCCGAACCCCCATAGATCGACCACCGCACCCAGCGTAGGGTCGAACGCGCCGCCGGTGACCCGGGCCAGGGCGAGCCCCGCGCGCAGCACGTGCAGGAAGCCGGGGGAGAGAGGGTGCCAGCTTCCCGCTTCGCCGCGGTTGAAGCGGGAAATCTCCGAATCCGGCTCCCACTGGCTCATCTCGCCTACCACGGCATCGAGCTCCGCCTGCACCAGCCGCTCCACCGCATCCGGCTCGGCATTGCCGGCAAGCCGGAGCGACCAGCGCGTGCCCATGGTCGCTCCGGAAAGAGTGTGCATCTCCGGCCCGGCAGGGCGCACCAATCGCGCCGGAGCCACGTCCAGCGGAAGCAGGACCAGGGGTTCGATCACTCTGCGTGCCCGTTTCCGCGGCGCCCCGGGATCAGGGCGCCATCACCTCGAGGTTCGCGGTATATTGGAAACGCCGCCCGGTGATGCCGGGGCGGGGTGAGCTTTCATCGCGATAATCGGTATGCAGCCAATAGAGGCCGGGCCCGGTCCAATTGATGGTGACCTCACCATTGGCGTCGGTGGTGGCCGCGATCGTCCCCTGCTCGTCGCGGAAGCGGCGCCCGTCGGGAACGGCTTCCACCTCCAGTCCGGCTGCCGGCTTGCCGTCCACCAGGAAGCGGAACCGGCCCGGTTCATCCGCCACCAGATCGGCGGGATGGGAGATCGGCTGCATCTCCAGCCCCTGGCCGGTGAGGCGGACTTCGCTGGGATTGCCGAGCGTCACGAACACCTCGTTCCGCATCCCGGAGAGCGACAGCTTGACGTCGGTCGCGCCGGCAGGCGGCGAGAAGTCTGCGCTGCTCGCAACGAAGTTGGGCGCGTTGCCGCTGCGCTGCGGGGCACCCGGTCCGCCCGGACCACCGGCGGGAGGATTGCCGCCGGGCGCACCGCCCGGCCCACCGGCAGAGGGCGGCGGGCCACGCCGGCCGCCCACGCGATATTCCTGCCCGTCCAGCTTGTAGGAGCCGGTCACGCTCAGGTTTTGGATCCCGACGCGCCAGGTGCCGGGCTTCGTCAGATGCACGTCGAAAGTGCTGCGGAAACGGCCGCGCATCCCGTTCTCGATCGGCGTCTCGGTGCCGTCTGGCGCGTAGGCCTTGATCTGCTCCAGCGCCATGGGCGCGTGGTCGGCATTATAGACGTCGGTCGAAGCCGCGGCGTCGAACGTGACCCAGCCGTCTTCCCCCGAAACCGTGGTGGCCGAAGGCTTGATCCACGCATTATGCGCGTAAAGCGGCGAGGAAGAGATAAGGGCCGTGGCGGCCAGCAGGAACATCCTTTTCATGCGATCCACTCCAATCAGGGCTTGATGGTGGCGCTGATCGCGCCGAGTTCGGTCCGGCCGGTTCCGGAGGCGGTCGCGCTGCGGCCGTTCCACGTGAACGGCATGCTCACGAGCTCGCGCCCGCCTTCCTCGCGCGAGGCTTCGACGACCAGCGCGTAATTGCCTGGCTTGAGCGCGGGAGTGTTCAACTTCACCCGCTGCGGCCCGGGCGCGCGGGTAGCGCCGGTCACCGCATCGGCCGGCTTGGCCGCCGTGCGGCCGCCCTTGCGCCACCAGCTGCGCAGGTCGCGCAGCCATTTGGTGCCGCCGTTTTCACGGTTGTCGTAGTCATACCACACGGCGAGCGTGCGGATCTCGGGCTTGCCGGCTTCCTCGATCCAGATCGCCACATAGGGCCGATGATATTCGGCCACCCGCAGCTGGGGGATGTTGACGGTCATTTCCACCGTGCCGGCCGCCGCGGGCGCGGCGGCCCCGGCAGTGACGGCGCCGGCCAGCATAAAGCGATATGCAATTCGGTTCATGTTTCACCTGTGTACGACGAGGATGATGAGGAGGAAGGGCAGCAGCAGGCCGAAGCCGACCACCGGCCAGGTGGAAGGCCTGGTCCGAGCGTGGAGCTGGAGAAGGATCAGGCCGGTGATAGTGAACACCAGGCAGGCCACGGCGAACAGGTCGATGAACCAACCCCAGGCGATGCCCGCATTGCGCCCCTTGTGCAGGTCATTGAAGAACGAGATCCAGCCATGGTCCACGGTTTCGAACTTGGCCTCGCCCGTTTCGCGGTCGATCGTCAGCGTCGCATCCCCGCCGGGGCGGGGCAGTGCGACGAACAGCTCGTATTCCGACCATTCCGCCGGCGCTCCGCCGAGCGAGACGTCGAGCCGCTGTTCCAGCCAATGGCGCGTGGCGGCGGGCAGGGGAAGCTTTGCGCCTTCTTCCACCGGGCGCTGCAATTCCTCCAGAGGATCGCCAGCAAGGGTGAGGGTTTGCTGGCGCACCACCGGTTCGCCCGCGATGTCGCCCGCATGGTTGAGCGTGATGCCGGTGATCGCGAACAGCAGCATCCCTGCCAGGCAAAGCCCTGAGCTGATCCAGTGCCAGCGATGCACCTGACGCAGCCAGAAACCGCGATTGCGGCTGGCGGCCAGAAGCTGCTGGGAGGAATCGCGGTCGGAATGGCTCACGGGGTCTCGCTATCGCTATCGCTAATCACTCGCAAGAATTTTATTGACGAGCTCAACTTTTGGTGATCCGGTGTTGTCGATTTGCCAGACTTGGGATGTCTTGCGAAGGTTTCGCAATCTTTTCAAAGATCAGCCGCACCGGCACCAGCCTCCTTTTCTTTCGCTGGCGATAGCTGGCGGGACAAGAGCTGACACGCCTCCCCTGTCCATTATCGGCTTGCGGACGAAGGATAGCCTGTTCACAGGGGCGGTCGTTCATGGATGAGGAGGGATTGTTGAGCAAGATCGATGAGAAGTTGCAGCCCATTCTTGATGAAGTACTGCGCCGCAATGCCGGCGAGGCCGAGTTTCACCAGGCCGTGCGCGAAGTCCTGGAAAGCCTGGGGCGCGTTGTCGCCAAGCATCCGGATTATGCGAGCGACGCCCTGATCGAGCGCATCTGCGAACCGGAGCGCCAGATAATCTTCCGCGTTCCCTGGGTGGACGATGCGGGCCAGGTGCAGATCAATCGCGGTTTCCGGGTGCAGTTCAACTCTGCCCTTGGGCCTTACAAGGGCGGCATCCGTTTCCATCAGTCGGTCAATCTCGGGATCGTAAAGTTCCTGGGATTCGAGCAGATCTTCAAGAATGCCCTCACCGGCATGCCGATCGGCGGCGGGAAGGGCGGCTCCGACTTCAACCCGCGCGGCCGGTCCGACGGGGAGATCATGCGTTTCTGCCAGGCCTTCATGACGGAGCTTCATCGCCATCTCGGGGAATACACCGATGTGCCCGCGGGCGATATCGGCGTGGGTGGGCGCGAGATCGGCTATATGTTCGGCCAATACAAGCGCCTCAACAATCGCTACGAGGCCGGCGTGCTCACCGGCAAGGGCCTGGCCTACGGCGGATCGCGGGCGCGGACCGAAGCGACCGGCTTCGGGCTGGTCTATTTCGTCCAGCAGATGCTGGCGACGAAAGGCACCTCGCTGGACGGCAAGCGGGTCGTGGTGTCGGGTTCCGGCAATGTGGCGATCTATGCGATCGAGAAGATCCAGCAGTTTGGTGGCAAGGTCGTGGCCTGCTCGGATTCCAACGGCTATGTGGTCGACGAGGATGGCATAGACCTCGATCTGCTCAAGGAGATCAAGGAAGCGCGCCGCGAGCGGCTGTCGGAATATGTCCGGATAAAGCGGACCGGCGCGCATTATATCGACGGTGGCGTGATCTGGGATGTGCCTTGCGAGGTTGCCCTTCCCTGCGCGACGCAGAACGAATTGACGGCCAAGGATGCCGCCACGCTGATCAGGAACGGGGTGACGGTGGTGGGGGAAGGCGCCAACATGCCGTCCACGCCGGAAGCCGTGGCCCTGTTCCAGGGCAATGGCGTGATGTTCGCGCCCGGCAAGGCGGCGAATGCAGGCGGCGTCGCGACCTCCGCCCTGGAGATGCAGCAGAACGCTTCGCGCGACAGCTGGACCTTCGAGCAGACGGAAACGCGTCTGGCGCAGATCATGCGCAACATCCACGATGATTGCGCCGGCACCGCAGAGGAATACAGCGCCCCCGGCAATTATGTCGTCGGAGCCAACATCACCGGCTTCGTTCGCGTTGCGGAGGCGATGCAGGCCCTTGGCGTGATCTGAGCTCTTTGCAGGCTCAGGGGGTCAGTGATGCGCCTCCCCGGGGGGAGGAGGCGTATCTGCCTGCGCCGCGATCGATGCAGCCGATCAGTGGAACGGCATTGCCCAGTTGCGCCGGGGATGCCTTTTATCGGCTGCGTCGAGATACGGACTTCAGGAGGCGGGGAGCTATGGCGGTGGGCTGGTCGGGCTGGCCGTTCCGCGCGATCCGGTCATTGGGGGCCGGATGGCCCAGCAGGAAGCCCTGCGCTTCGTCGCAACCTTCCGCGTTGAGCATGGATAGCTGGTCGTAGGTTTCTATGCCTTCGGCCAGCACCGGGATGCCGAAGCTCTTCCCCAAGGCCAGCACTGCCCGGATGATGGCGGTGGTCTGCGGATTGGCCTGCGACGTGCTGAAGAAGGATCGGTCGATCTTGATCCTGTCGAAAGGGAAGGAACGCAGCGTATCGAGCGAGGAATAACCGGTGCCGAAATCGTCCAGCGCGATGCTCACGCCCAGCCCCTTGATCTGGCGCAGCATGTGCAGCGCGCGTTCGCGATCCGCAAAGATCGTGGTTTCGGTCAACTCCAGCTCGAGCCGTTCCGGTGGCAGACCCGTTTCGAGCAGGATCTGCATCACCAGCCGGGGCAGGTCGGCATGGACGAACTGGACGGCTGAAATGTTGATCGCGACTTTGTAGGGCAGGTCCCACATCGCCGCCTCGCGACAGGCGGTGCGCAGCACCCATTCGCCGATATCCAGGATCATCCCGCTCTCTTCGGCTAGGGGGATGAACTCGTCCGGCGGGATCGGGCCGATCTCGGGATGGTTCCAGCGCAGCAAGGCCTCATAGCCGCGAATCCGGCCGTCGGTGATCGTGGTCTGCACCTGATATTGGAGCGAGAGCTGATCGCGGGCCAGCGCCTCGCGCAGATCGGCGGCGAGGTTGCGGCGCGCCCGGACTTTCTCGTCCATGCCCGCCTCGTAGAAGCAGACCCTCTGTAGCGGGTCGGCCTTCGCCCGATACATGGCGAGATCGGCATTGTTGATGAGGCTTTCCTTGTCCACCGCATCGTCGGGCCAGATCGCCACGCCGAAGCTCGCGCCCGGGACGATTTCGGCTCCGTCGACGGTTATGGGCTGGAACAGGGCGGCCTCCAGGCGAGCGAGGAAGTCGGGCGAGTTCCCGGTGCCGTCCATCCGATACATGGCGGCGAATTCGTCGCCCCCTGTCCGGGCGACGAACTCGCCTTCATCCTCGTGCAACAGGCCCTTCATGCGCAGGCCGAGGACGCGGAGCACTTCGTCTCCCGCCGCATGGCCGCGCAGATCGTTGATATCCTTGAAGCGATTGAGGTCGATGCCCACGAGGGCCAGCTTGGCCTTGCGCTGCGAGGCAAGCTCGATCTCCAGATCGAGCCGATCGTTGAAGTTCGCGCGGTTCGGCAGATTCGTCAGAGTATCGTTGAGCGCCATTCGGCGCAGGCGCTCGACCGCTTCAGCCCGGGTGCTGTCGTCGATCAGGTAGCTGACCAGGCCGGTCCCCACGATCACATGGGCGGTGGCGACGATGGCCAGCGCTAGCGCGTGCAGTGCCTGCGGGTCGGAGAACGATCCTTCGATCAGCATCGGCTGGACGCGGAAGGCGGCCATACCGGTGAAGTGAAGCAGGACGATGCCGGTAGCGAGCAGGAGCGCCGCGACGTTCGTCGTGTCCCTTCCTTGCCGGGTAGCGACGTGAAGTGCGGCGGCGGAGAAGACGACCGACAGGACGATCGATGCCACGAGGTAATGCAGATCCCAGGATACGATGCCCTGCACCCGATAGGCCATCATGCCGGTGTAGTGCATCGCCGCGATCGACAAGCCGACGATCGCACCGCCGAACAGGCCGGCCAGGCGGAACAGGTGGCTGCTTGCCAGCACGAAGCCGATCGTCGCGCCGATCATGGCGATGAGCAGGGAAACGATCGTCAGGACGGCGTCGAAGCCGATGGGAACGCCGGGGTGGAATCCGAGCATCGCCACGAAGTGCGTGCACCAGATCGCCACGCCCGCCGAAAGCGCGGTCAGGAAATGCCAGCCGAACTTCTGCCTGCCCTGTGTCTTGGTCGCCCGCTCGAACAGGTGGGCCGTCACCCAGGAACCGATCGCGCAAAGCAATGCCGCAGCGAGAACGAGCCAGAGATTGTGCTGGTGGACGATGCAGTTCAACACCGTCATCATCGATAGGAATCCTTCGCAACAGCAAGTTTCGCCCGATCACGCGCGGGATCGCATGGGTGGGTCCGCCGTCCTGCAATGAAGGAGATAGTTTGAATTTGCGTTAAGCGGCGATGAAGTCCGCGATGCCTCACGGCCAGGTGAAGGCGAAGCGCAGGGTCGAGGTGACGGAGCGGCTTGGCACGGTGATATGCGTCTCGCCCTTGAACATCTCGAACTCGCTGCGCAGCCCATAGGCGGACAAGGGCTCGAGCCGCTTGGCCAGGGCCACGGCGTCGGTGTTCTCGACTGCCGTCTCGTCGAGTTCGCCTGTCACCAAGCGGACGCTGCTGACCGGGCCCGTGATCTTGCCCTGCGTCAGCTTCGCCGCGAAGGCCCGTTCCTCTGCCACGATTGCCTGGTCGTTCCACCAGATGGAAGGGCTGGCGGCGATGATCGCATGGAACTCCGTCGGATGGCTGTAGAGCATATACAGGCCGAACAGCCCGCCCAGGGAATGGCCGAACAGGGCCTGCCGGCGGGAATCGACCGAATAGCGTCTAGCGAGCTCGGGTCGCAATGTGTCGAGGATGAATCGTGCGAATTCCTCCCGCCCGCCGGTCTTGTATTGCGCCAACGGCTCCTGCACCGGCATCATCGGCTTCCGGAATTCCTGCGTGAAGTCGTAGAGCCGGCGGACGTCGTAGGCTTCGTCGGTCTTGTAGCCGATGCCGACGATGATCGCCTTCCCGACGTCCGAATCCGTGTAGGCGAGGATGCGCCGCGTCTCGGCGAAGCCGGCGAACATCGCATTGCCGTCCAGCACGTAGAGCACCGGATAGCCTTCGGGCGGCGGGGCCTCCTTCGGCATGGAGACGAATATCTGGTAGGGATAGCCGTCCGCGGCCTTGAGCTCCCAGGTCTCGGTGTCGGGCAGCACGTAGCCGGGCGCGGAGGAAGCCGCGGCAGGGGTGGCCGCTTCCTGTGCGAGTGCCGGCGAGAAGCCGGGCCATGCCAGGGCCAATGCGGCCACGGCGAACGGCCGGAAAGCCTCGCATATGCTGGACATCGCCACCCCCTTCGCCATGGATCGGCAGAACGGGAGATGCAAAACGCCTCCTGATCGCCATCTCCACCCCGTTGAAGGGTAATGGGGGAAACATTGCGGGTAAAGCCGCCTGCCCCCTTCGCAACGTGTCAGAACGCCAAGGTGAGCGCCACTCTGGCCGACAGGTCCACGTCGCCCTGGGTGTGCTCGGCTCCGGCGGCGATCTGCCAGGTGTAGTCGAGCCCGCCGGCGAGCAGCCGGGCCTCGGCCGTCCAACCGCCCTTCAGCGCATCGGGGACAAGGGTGAACTGGTCCCCGTCCTCGAACGCGGCGGTGGTCTTGCCGAGCTGGCTGCTGAGCTGGGAACGCCAGCCGCCTTCGAGCTCGACGGTGAGCGGCGTCATGTCGCGGCGCTTGCGGCCCAGGCTGTAGCTTGCCGTCATCGTGGTGGTGAGGGCCATGGCCTTGCTGGTGCGGCTTTCCACCGCGAGATCGATCATGTCGGCCCCGTCTTCCTCGTAGCCGTCTTCCTTGAGCCAGAAATAGTCGAGCACCGCCTTGGGCCGCAGGGAGAACTGGCTGGTGATCGTGATATCGTAGCTCGCGCCGGCCATGGCGGAGAGAGCCCAGCCGCTCCATTCGCCCGAAGTCTCGTAGCTGGTGTCGTCGCCGTCCACCGTGGCGGTGAAAGTGCGATCGGAGGAGAGATTGGCGCGGATGCCGGAGATGCGGGCAAAGCCGTAAAGCGGGCCGCTCTTCATGCGCCAGTGGCCGGCCACTTCCAGCGTGTTGCTGCTGATGTCCTGCAGGTCGCCGTTCGTGATCGAGCCGCCGAGATAGGCGAGCGACAGGCCGAGATAGCCGAAGCCGAAATCGCGCTCCAATCCGCCGGAAATGCCATAGCCCTTGGTCTTGAACCCGGCCGTCTCGCCTGCATCCTTGCTGCCCCGGAAATAGAGCGGCTCGATCCAGCCGTTGACGGGACTGACCGCGAACAGCGTGCCCTGGTCGGTGAGATGGCGCGAGGCGAGGCGCGAGGCGCGGGTGACGAAGTCGAACACGCCCCCCGCATAATCCGGCAACAAGGCGTCCATCTGGCCGGTCAACGCATCCATGTCCTCGGCCTGCAGCAGGCTTGCCTCGAGCACCGAATATTTGCTGGCCTGGGCGATGATCGGTTCGAAGGCGGCCGTCTGCGCGGCGGTGAGGCCCAGTTCCTCGGCCGTCTTGCGCTCCACTTCCAGCACCAGTGAGTCGTCCTCCGTCTCCAGCGTCCCGGTGTAGAGCAGCGGCAGGGTGTAGCTTTGGGTCAGGTCCAGATCGGGCGAGCCGTTGAGCTGGTCGGCAGTGAGAATGGTGTAGCTGCCGCTCACATCGGTGAGCGAGGTGATGCTGACATACAGCTCCGATCCCTCGGCGAAAGTGGCGGTGCCGATGTCGAAGGAGGAAGACGACTGCGTATCGCCATTGAGCACCACCGCAATGGCGCCGTCCGCGCCGACATCCAGCGTGTCGAAGGAAAGCACTTCGCCGTCCGCCGCTTCCAGCACGCCCCCGTCGACGGTGACGGCGAGGTTGGAACCATTCGCGATCCCGCCGCTGAAGCTCGCGTCGTCCGACAGGACGAGGGTGGCGGATTCGTTCGAGACGTCGAGCGTGCCGGTGAAGCTGGACGTGCCGGACAGCGTCATGGCGAAGGTGCCCGTTCCGGCATAGACGTCGCCGATATAGATCGCATCGTCCGAGATGCTCAGCGTATCGTTGCCTGCGCCGAACCAGGTGTCGCCCTTCACCCAGCCGGAGGAGATGTCGAACACGTCGTCGCCCGATCCCAGCAGCACGTCGCCGATGATGCCGGTATAGATCGTCGGATCGGACGGATCGTAATCCTCGTCCTCTTCCTCTTCGGCCTTTGTCGCCGCATCGATATCGTTGAGATATTGGGTGATGGTGATGCCGGAAGTGTTCGCCTGCAGGTCGAGCGCGACGGTGGTGTCCTCGTTCGAGCCCGAGGCATAGATGTAGCCGGTGTTCTCGATTGTCTGGAGCGTGCCGGAAAGATCCTGGATCGCGGTGACGGTGCTTTCGCCGCTGGAGCTGACGATCGCCCGGATCGTGCCGCTATTGTAGAGCGACGGTACATAGACTCCGGAGTTGATGAGCAGCGCCGTGGCGGAGGAATCGACGGTGGTGGCCACGATCGTGCCCGAGACGCCGATGCCGCCCGACATGTCGACCGTGCCGCCCTGGCCGCCTATTTCCACGGCGATGGCGTCGAAAGCGCTGTAGTTGGCGGAAGCGGAGATGTCGCCGTCGACCACCAGCGAGAAAGTGCCGTCGCGCCCCGTCACCGTGCCGATCACCGTATTGCTGGTGCCGCCGATCAACAGCGCAGGGCTTTCGCCATAGGCGACGATGGAGCCGGTATCCTCGTCGCTGTCGTCCACTCCGTCGTCGTCCTCGTCATCGTCGTCGTCATCGAGGTCGTAAGGCGGAGCGGCCACGATCACCCCGCCGGCGACATCGCCGGTGATGGTGACAGTAGGCGCCCAGACCCGAAGGTCGGAACGCGAGAGGGTGAGCGTGCTGCCATCATCGTCGGAATAGCTGACCTCGTTGGTGATCGTGCCGTCGATGGTGATCGTGCCGCTCACATCGCCATCGACCACCACGGCGCGGGCGCCTTCACCCACCGCGCTGATCGTGCCGCCGAGCAGCAGGTCGCCGTCCACCGACTGGGTCTTCAGCGCCGTGCTGTAGTCACCCACGACATAGATCGCGCCGGTGTTCTCGATATCGCCGGTGAAATCGGTCTCGATTGCGACGCCGTAGGAATTGAGGCCCTCGACCCCGATCGTGCCGCTGTTCTCGATCGAGCCCGAGCCGGACAGCACGCGGATGCCATAGCGGTTGGATGCCTGGGCGATCGCACCGTCCGGAACGGAATTGGCATCCTCGTCTTCCGGCACGAAATCCTCGGTGACAAGGATGTAACCGTCATTGGCGATGCTGAAATCGGAACCCGCTTCCACCAGAATGCCGGAGCGGCCATCGGTGCCGTCCGCCTGGACGACGGCATCTTCCTCAAGGGTAAGCGAATTGTCGGAATCGATCGTGATCGGCGTGCTGCCCGAAACCTCGAGCGTGACGTCTTCGCCGATCGTGATGTCGCCCGCGCTGGATGTCTTGAGCGCGGTGGTGCTGTCGCTGCCGACCGTGGTGGCCGCGGCGGCGGGCGTCGCGCAGATCGCGCCGAGCATGGTCGTGAGCAAAGCTTGCTTCTTCAATGTCTGGATCATCCGGGGACACCTCGACTGCGACAAAAAATGGGACCCGGCGATTCCACGTGTCGCCGGGTCCCGGAGAGTTGAGCCTTCGGGAGGGACTGATGTTCCAGAAGGCACATAAGCAGCGCACGGGATCCTGACAGAGGGGAGGGTGTTCCCGCTGACTGCTCAAAGGGATTAACGGGGGAAAAGGCGTCGCCCTTCGGGAGGCGGAAGAAAAAATCCGATACAGCTTCCGTTCAGCCGAAAAGGGCATCGTGGTAGCCGGGTCGAACAACAAAAAGCCGACGGGACGCCGTGAAATTCTTTCCGAACGCTCGCCGTTTCGACGGCGTTCCGCCGCCGACGCAGGCCGCGGAGAACGACGATGGCTTTCCGCCTTCCGTCGCGGATGACGATGCTGGGCTGGTAGCCAGGACCGGAGGGGGTGACGCGAAGGCCTTCGCCATCCTGGTCGGGCGGCATAGCCCCGCGCTCTATCGTGTCGCTTATCGCATGCTGCGCGACGGGGCGGAGGCGGAAGACGTGGTGCAGGAATGTTTCGCACGGCTGTGGTCGGCCGCTCCGAACTGGCGCCCCCGGGGCACCGGGCTGGTCGGCTGGCTTCACCGAGTGGCGATGAATCTCTGCCTCGATCGCCTGCGCAAGCCGAAGGCAGAGGTGGCGGAGGCCTTTCCCGAGCCGGTGGACGGCGCGCTGCTGCAGGATCGTCGGATCGAAGGGCGGGAAATGCGCAGCGCCGTAGAGAACGCGCTCGCCGCGCTGCCTTCCCACTATCGCGCGGCGCTGGTACTGAGCTATTATGAAGGCTTTCCGAACGCGGTTGCCGCCGAAACCATGGACATGAACGTGAAGGCTCTGGAATCCCTGCTGGTGCGCGCGCGGCGGCAATTGCGCAAGCTGCTGGAATTGCAGGATTTCGCTTCCGCCGATGTCGAGACGCTGCAATGATTCGCGGGAACAGGAAGGCCGTGATCGGCGATGCCCGGCTCGATCAACTCATGTCCGCTGCGCAGACGCCGCGCGTGCCGGACGATCTGGCGCGCAGGATCGTCGCGGAAGTGACCAGGCTGCCGCAGCAGCCGCCCATGAGCGCCGCGCAGGATGGCGAGGAGCGAGGCGGCGGCTGGCGGCGCAAGGTCGCTTTAGGTGCCATTATGGCCACATTATGCGGCTTTGGTGCTGCGGGTCTGCTCCTTCACGGCAATGATGGCGCCCAGTCGCCCCGGCCGCTGGTCGCGGATGCCGCGCCGGCGGACTCCGTTCCGGAGGTGGAGGACGCTCGGCTGGCGGCGGAAACAATTGTTCCGGCGCACATCGTCAAGATCGCCAAGGCAGTGCACCCTCATTCCCATCCCGTGGCCCAGGCTCCTGCCGAGGCTGCGCAGCCCAACCCGCCCGCGCCGGCCGCTGAGGACACCTCGCCCGCCACGCCTGCTCCTTCCCCCGCTCCCGCGAACGAGCCCGCTGTCCTGGCCCAGCAGGAGGTCCAGGCCCCTGTACAAGGCGCGGAAGATGACGGCGTCGGGCCGCTGCCGGTCTATGGCCCGCCGGTTTCGCAAGGTTTCGGGATCGTGGGAGGGCGCCCGGCCACTTCTTCTCCGGGCCATGCCTCGGGTGGTGGGCTTCCGCCGCCGCCGCCTCGCTGACGCGACCAAAGGTAGCCGAAGGGAAGCGGCCCCGCCCGCCGGGGCGGGGCCGCTCGCCGATCAGAGCTTGCAGCGCAGGTTCTTGCCCGAAAGCGTGCGGTAAGTATCCGTCTTGCTGCTGTAGGACTTGTAGCGCTGCTGGCAGGCGCGGACATGGCGATACCAGTCGCCCTTCTTGGTCCAGTGCGCGGGCGGCGCGGAAGGAGCCTTGCCCCACGAATTGTTCCAGGTGCCGTATTGGCCCTGCTGGGTCGAGCCGGGCTTCGAAGCCGCCGGCTTCGCCTGAGGGGCTTTGCCGGATTGGTTATTCGCCGGTGCCTTGGTGCCTGGCTTCGCCGACGGAGTCGGCTGGGGCTGGGCGACCAAGGCAACCGGCGTGGCCACTATCAGTGCGACACCGAGGGCCCTGGTGAAGATGTTACGCATGGGATGTTCTCCTTGGGATGCACCTCGCCCAGGGGAAGGCGAGGCTTTGGGGACCGGTCATGGCGCGGAAGCCGCCTGGCCCGGGACGGCGGCATCGCCGCCCAGCGCCTGGTAAAGGGCCACCTGCGCATTGAGCTGGTTGAGGCGGTTTTCGATCACGCTGCTTTGCGCGCTGCGCAGCCGCTCCATCGCGTCGAGCCAGTCGCGCAGCGCCACCGCGCCGGCGCCGTATCGCCGCTGATAGAGCTCCTCCGCGTCCCTGGCGGCGGTGTAATTGCGTTCCAGCGCTTCGGCCTGCCGCAGATATTGCTCACGCGCCGAAAGGGCGTCGGCGGTGTCGCGCAGGGCGTCGTAGAAATCCTGGCGAAACTCCTCCACCGCGATCTCGTAATCCGCGCGGGCGATGCCGGTGCTGAGGCGCACCCGCTCCGGATTGAGGAAGGGCAGGGAAAGGGCCGCCCCCAGGCTCGCCGCCGGGTTGCTCAGGAAGGACAGCAAGGCGTCGCTCGCCGTGCCGAGCGCGCCGGTGAGGGTAAGCTGCGGGTAGAAGCTCGCCACCGTGGCATCCGCCGTGGCGAGGGACTTGCGCAGGCGCAGTTCGCCTGCGGCCAGGTCCGGCCTGCGGCCGAGGAGTTGCGCCGGAATCCCGGTGTCGATCGCGGGCAGCTCGCCCGCCCACAGCGTTCCGGGCTCCGGCCCGTCATAGGTCTGCCGGCCCAGCAGGGCGGCCAGCGCGTTGCGAGCCTCTGCGCGGGCATGGACCAGCTGGGTCAGGGACGCTTCCTGCGAGGCGACGCTCTGCTCGGCCTCGCGCACTTCCAGGCGCGACACGGCCCCCGCATCGTACTGGACCTGCACCAGCTCCAGCACCCTGCGCTGATAGGCCAGGGTCTGCTCGCCCAGCGTGATGCGCTCATTGGCATAGGCGAGCTGCCACCATGCCGTCACCGCCGTTCCCGCCAGCGAGAGCCGGGTGGCCGCCAGGTCCTGCGCGGTGGCTTCCGCTTCCCAGCGGGCGGCATCGCGTTCGGAATCGAGGCGGCCGAACAGGTCCACCTCCCACGAGGCGCCGAGCGAGGCGGAGCTGCTTTCGCTCCACGAGCTTCCGTCATCGAGCGATTTGGACGCTCCGTTCGACAGGCTGCCGCTGAAGGTCGGCAAGAGCTGGCTGGCGGCGAGATCGGCGGACATGCGTGCCTGCCGCAGCCGGATGCCCGCGGCCGCGAGATCGGCATTCTCCTCCAGCACCCGGTCGACCAGGGCGGAAAGCTCCGCATCGCCGAACTGGTCCCACCAATTGCCGCCCTGCGCCGCCTGCGAGCCGGACGCCGGCTGCGCCCATGCGGGATCGACCGGCAGGTCGGGCGCGGAATAGGTGCTCTGCGTCAGCGAGGCGCAGCCCGCCGTCGCGAGCAGCAGGCCCAGCGCGGTGGCGGAGTGGAGGATGGTTGTCTTGCCGGTTCTGGCCATCTCTCAATCCCTCGAAAGCGCGTCGACCGGATCGAGCCGGGCCGCGCTGCGCGCGGGCAGGAAACCGAAAGCGACGCCGATCAGCGTTGAGCAGGCGAAGGCGGCCACGATCGAGGTGGTGGAAAAGACCATCGAGAAGTTCGCGCTGCTCCAGGAAAAGATCACGCCGATACCCAGCGCCAGCAGCACGCCGATCACCCCGCCCAGCAAGCAGACCAGCACGGCCTCGATCAGGAATTGCTGCAATATGTCTGACTGGCGCGCGCCCACCGCCATGCGCACGCCGATCTCGCTGGTCCGCTCGGTGACCGAGACCAGCATGATGTTCATCACCCCGATGCCGCCCACGATCAGCGAGATCACCGCGATCGCCGCGATGAGCAGGGTCATGGTCTGGGTGGCGCTGGTGATCGTCTGGCGGATCTCGTCGGTGTTGTTGATGAAGAAGTCGGTGGTGTTGTGGCGCTGCTTCATCAGCCGCGTGACGGCCGCTTCCGCCGCCGACATGTCGGACCCGTCATCGATCCTGAGGGTGATGCTGCTGAGATAGGATTGCCCCAGCATCCGCGTCATCACCGTGGTGTAAGGCACGTAGAAGTTCAGGCTGTCGCTGTTGCCGAAGCCGGATTGGCTATTCTCGAGCACGCCGATCACGCGCAGCGGCACGTTGCCCGCCATCACCACCTGGCCGATCGGATCCTCGCCATTGACGAACAGAGTCTTGCGGCTGTTCTCGTCGATCACCGCGTCCTGCGTGCGCCCGGCCACGCTGTCCGCACCGAACAGGCTTCCTTCGGCAAGCTCCAGCCCCTTCACGCGGAAATAGCCTTCGCTCACGCCGCTGACCTGCGCGGTAGCGGCGATGTTGCGATAGCGCGCGGTCACGCTGCTCGACACGCTGGGAGTGACGCTGTCGACATAGGGCTGGGCGGCCAGCGCTTCCGCATCGGCGGGGACGAGCGTCTCCACCCGGCTCGCCCGCATGTCGCCGAAGCTGGTGCCGGGATAGAGCGTGAGCGTGTTGGTGCCGAGGCTGCTGATGTCGGACAGGATGCGCTGCTGCGATCCGTTGCCCAGCGCCACCACGCTGACCACCGAAGCGATGCCGATGATGATGCCCAGCATGGTCAGGAAGGTGCGCAGCTTGTGCGCCGACATGGCGAGGATCGCCATGCGGAAGGCTTCGCGGAAGCGATCCGCCAGCTGCTGCCATCCTCTGCCCGCGTCTGAAGGCGGGGCAAGCGCGCCGGCGGCGGCCTGCGGGCGTGTGATGCGGTCTGCGATGATCTCGCCGTCCAGGATCTCGATGATCCGGTCCGCATGCTCGGCCACCGCCATGTCGTGCGTCACGATGATGACCGTGTGCCCTTCCTGGTGCAATTCGCCGAGGATGCGCATCACTTCTTCCCCGCTCGCGCTGTCGAGCGCGCCGGTGGGCTCGTCGGCCAGGATCACCTCGCCGCCGTTCATCAGCGCCCGGGCGATGGAGACGCGCTGCTGCTGTCCGCCCGAAAGCTGGCCGGGGCGGTGCCCGGTCCGCTCGTCGAGGCCGAGCCGGCCCAGCAGGGCGCTTGCCCGCTCTTCCCGCGCCGAACGCGGGCGCCCGGCATAGACGGCCGGAACCTCCACATTGCCCAGCGCAGTGAGGTCCGAGAGCAGGTGGTAGCGCTGGAAGATGAAGCCGAAATGCTCGCGCCGCAGCGCGGCCAGCTCGTCCGGCTCCAGCCGGCCCGTTTCCCGGCCGTTGACCTGGTAGCTGCCCGAGGTCGGCCGGTCGAGGCAGCCGAGTATGTTCATCAGGGTGGACTTGCCGGAGCCGGAGGCGCCGACGATCGCGACCATCTCGCCCGCGCGGATGTCGAGGTCGACGTCCTTGAGCGCCGCGAACACGTCGTCACCGGACGGGTATTCGCGCCTCACGTTCCGCAGCCGGAGCAGGGGGGTATCGCTCACCACCGGTCTCAGATCGGCGGCCCGCCCATCGGACGGCGGCGCGAGCTGGAGCTTTCGGTGCTTGCGGTCGCTTCGCCGACTACCACCTTCTCCCCGAGCGCGAGCCCGGAAACGACTTCGGTGGAGACGTTGTTGTTGAGCCCGATCCTGACCTTGCGGTTCTGCGTGTGGCCATCTTTGCCGATCACCCGCACCGTGTACTGCCCGTTCTCGTCCTTGTCCCCCAGCGCGGCGGACGGGATCTGGAGCACGTTCTTCTTCTGCGCGAGGATGATGGAGACCTGCGCCGTCATCAATGCGCGCAGGCGGCCGTCCGTGTTCGGCACCTCGAACAGCGCGTTGTAGTAGATCGCGGAGGAAGTGCTGCTGCTCGAAGTGGAGGAGGTGCTGGAATCGACTTCGTCGACGATGGATTCCGGTGCCGGTTCCACCTGCTGCAGCGTCGCCTCGTAGCGGTGATCGGGATCGCCCAGGATGGTGAAATAGACCGGCAGGCCTTCCTTCACCTTGATCACATCCGCTTCCGAGATTTCCGCCTTCACCTGCATCACGTCGAGCTGCGCGAGGATGACGATGGTCGGCGCGGACTGGTTGGCGTTGACGGTCTGGCCCTGCTTGGTGACGATCGCCACCACCACGCCGTCCATCGGCGCGGAGATGCGGGTATAGCCCAGGTTGACCTGGGCGGTGTCCACGCTGACGCGCGCCTGCTGGATCTGCGCATCGATCGCGGCGATCTCCGCCCGGGCAGCCTTGAGCGCGGCTTCCGCCGCCTCGTAGTCGGCCCGGGAAGTCGCTTCGCCGGCCACCATCGCCTGCTGGCGGCGGAAGGCGAGCTCGGCCTCGACCAGGCTCGCCTGCTTGGAAGCGCGCTGCGCCTGCATGTTGGCCAGCTCGGCCTGCGCCGTCTTGAGCGTGTTGGTCTGGGTCTGCGAATCGATCTGCGCGATGAGCTGGCCCTTGCTGACCGTCTGCCCCAGCGTGACGTTCAGCGTTTCGAGGCGGCCGGAAACCTGGGCGCCCACGCTGACCAGCTCCTTGGGCTCCAGGGTGCCGGTGGCCTCCACCGTCTGCTGGAGATCGCCCCGCGTCACATTCGCGGTCAGCAGGGCCGCTTCGTCTCCGCTGGAGAAGAACAGTCGCCACACGATCAGCGCCACCGCCAGCACGGCAAGCACGGCGCCGGCGATCAGCCATCTACGACGGGTCATCATCGGGCGGATATGGACTCTCCTTCCTGCCTTTTGGGTAAAGAGTTCGACAGCGAAGCGTAAAGATTCGGAAAAAGCCCCCTGACAGGGGCGAGAGGCTGCGCCATGCAAGAGGGCGTGACGCCATCCGGTCCACACATCCTGCTGATCGACGACGATGTCGATCTCAGCGCCATGCTGCGCGAATATCTCGAAGGCGAAGGCTTCCGGGTCGATAGCGTGGCGAATGGCGCCGACGGGGTGCTGCGCGCCCTTTCCGGCGAGCATGACGCGGTGATCCTCGACGTGATGTTGCCGCGCCTGAACGGCATCGAGGTGCTGCGCACCATCCGCCAGTCCAGCGAAGTCCCGGTGCTGATGTTGACCGCGAGGGGCGATCAGGTGGACCGCGTGGTCGGCCTGGAGCTGGGGGCCGACGATTACGTGGCCAAGCCCTATTATCCGCGCGAACTGGTCGCGCGGCTGCGCGCGGTGCTGCGCCGGCGTGTATTGGCGGCCCCGCCGCCGGCGCTGCTGTCGCAGGGGGCGCTGGAGGTGCATCCATCTGCCCGGCACGCCACATGGCGCGGGGAGCCGATCGAGCTGACCGCGTCGGAGTTCAACATCCTCGCCGCGCTGATGGCGGCGGGCAGCGACGTGGCGACCAAGGATGTGCTTTCGCAGCAGGGGCTGGGCCGGGCCCGGCAATCCTACGACCGCAGCGTGGACGTCCATGTCAGCAATCTGCGGCTGAAGCTGGAGGCCGCCTCGGGCGGGGAGATCGCGATAGAGACGGTTCGCGGCATCGGCTATCGCCTGAAGGTGAAGCCGTGAAGCAGCGGCTGTTCTGGAAGATCCTGCTGGCCTTCTGGCTCACATTCCTGGCGATCACCCAAGGCGTGTGGCTGGTATTCGAACTGAGCCGGGATCGGCGGACGCCGCCCGAACGGCTGATGGCGGAACAGGTCGCGCCGGTCGCGCTCGCCGCGGTGGCAGAGGCGGTGTCGCGAGACGGGCCGCAAGGCTTCGAACGGCTTGCCGGCCGCCTGTCCGGCGATCAGCGGGAGCGGCTGGCGCTAGCTCCGGCGTCCGATCCGCCGCAGGGCAAGCCGGGCAATGCGGGGAGGGAGCGTTTCGTCACCCGCGTCGCGACCGCGCCCGATGGGCGGGCCTACCGCCTGTCCTATCGCTACCGGCAGGAAAACGGGCCCATAATCCCGCTCAACACGCCGCCTCAATTGCTGGTCATGGGCCTTGCGGGCGGTCTGCTGTTCAGCCTGCTGCTGGCCTGGTATCTCATCCGGCCGATCAACCGGCTGCGCACCGGGTTCGAGCGGCTGGCCCAGGGCGATCTCGGCGTGCGCGTCGGCCCCGCCATTGGTGCCCGGCGTGACGAGATCGCCGATCTTGGCCGCGATTTCGACCAGATGGCGCAGCGGGTGGAGCAGCTCGTCGCGGCGCGGGACCGGCTGCTGCACGATGTCTCGCACGAATTGCGCTCCCCGCTCGCGCGGATGCAGCTGGCGATCGGGCTGGCCGGCAAGTCCTCCGATCGTTCGGGTCTGACGCTCGATCGGATCGCCCGGGAAGCGCAGCGGCTCGACGAGCTGGTGGGGGAACTGCTCACCCTGGCCCGTGCGGAGCATGGGCAGACGGCGACGGACGATTATTTCGACCTCACCGGCGTGCTCGCCAGCGTGGCGGACGATGCGCGGTTCGAGGCGCAGGCGAGCGATGTCGAGATCCGGCTCGTGGAGGATATCCCAGCCGAAGAGCGGCGGCCGCTGCTTTCGGGCGATGCCGAGCTGCTCCGTCGCGCGCTGGACAATATCATGCGCAACGCGCTCCGCTTCTCGCCCGCGGGCGAGGCGATCGATGCCCGGATAGCCTACCTGGCGGCCGAGCGCGCCTACCGGATCGAGATTTCCGACGGCGGCCCCGGCGTGCCTGAGAAGGATATGCCGGCGCTGTTCGATCCCTTCGTGCGCGGCGAGCAAGGCGGGCCGGGGTTCGGCCTGGGGCTCGCCATCGCATCCCGCGCCATCGCCGCGCATGGCGGCACCATCTGCGCCTCCAACCGCGCGGAAGGGGGCTTCACGGTCACGGTGTCGCTCCCCGTCCATCCCGACACGATCTGCTTTCCGACCTGATCCGCCAGGATGGCTGACCGGCTTATCTCAATTGCCGCTTCTCCAGCTTGCGGGCCAGGGTGCGGCGATGCATTCCCAGCCTGCGCGCGGCTTCCGAGATGTTGAAGTCGGTCTCCAGCAAGGTCTGGTGGATATGCTCCCATTCCAGCGTCTTGATGGAAGATTGCCGCCCGTCGACGGGCGCTTCCGGATCGCCGTCCGCCCGGGCGAAGGCGGCTTCGATATCGTCGGTGTTGGAAGGCTTGGCGAGGTAGTGCGACGCGCCGAGCTTGATGGCCTCCACCGCCGTTGCGATGCTGGCGAAGCCGGTCAGGACCACGATCTTCATCTCCGGATCGCTTTCCCGCAAGGCTTGCACGCAGGCCAGGCCGGACGCGCCGCCGAGCTTCAGATCGACCACGGCGAAGCCCGGGCGGTGATGGCGCATCAGCTCCAGCAGCGCATCGTGGCTTTCGGCTGCGATCACCGAATAGCCGCGCCGTTCGAACGAACGCCGGAGCGTGCGGGCGAAGGCGGCGTCGTCCTCCACGATCACCAGCAGCCGTTCCTCGCTCATCGCCGTCCCTCCGCCCGATAGGCCAGCGCTTCCAGCGGCAAGGCGATCCGCACGCACGCGCCGCCTTCGGGCAGGTTCTGCGCCGATGCCTCGCCGCCCATCTTGCGCAGCACGTTGACCAGCAGGAACAGCCCCAGTCCGCCGCCTGCGCGGCCCTTGGTGGAACGGTAGGGCTGCCCGAAGGTCTCCAGCATCGCCGGATCGAAGCCCGGCCCGCGATCGGTCACCTTGATGATCAGCCTGTCGCGCTCTCGCGAGGCGGTGATGCCGATCCATTCGGGCGAGACTTCGGCGGCATTGTCGATCACGTTGCCGATCACCTGCCTCAGCGCCGGATCGGACACGATCGGGATGTCCTCCCCGAAGCGGTCCTCGTAGTCGAGCTGGCCGGGCAGGCGGCTGGCCTGCCATTCCTCCACGATATCGTCCAGGAAGGCGCGCATGGTGGTGGTCCGCGGGGCGATGCCGCGTGCTTCGCCGGCGGACATCAGGATGCCGCTGACGATCGCCTTGCAGCGCTGGACGGCGATGTCCATGTCCTCCAGATCGTCCTGCAGCTCTAGATCGCGGGCAAGGCGCGGAAGCTTGCGCCAGTCCCCGATCAGCACGGAGAGGGAGGAGAGCGGCGTGCCCAGCTCGTGTGCCGCCCCGGAGGCGAGCAGGCCCATGCGCACGATGTGATCCTCCTCCGCCGTCCGCTGGCGGATCGCCGCGAGCGCCGCGTCGCGATCGCGCAGGTTGCGGCTGATCCGGGTGACGAAGGCCACCAGCAGCACCGCGATCAGCAGGAAGCACACCAGGCTGCCCTTGAGGTAGAGCGCCATCGGATCCGCCGCATAAGGCGCGGGCAGGGCGAGCGGAGCGGAATCCATCCCCAATATGCCCAGCGCGAGCAGCGTGGCGGCGACGATGCCCCAGGAGGAGAACGGCGTCAGCAGGATCGCGCCCAGCACCACCCGCAGCAGGAAGAGCGAAGCGAAGGGATTGTACAGCCCGCCGGAGAAGTGGAGCTGCCAGGCCAGCACTGCGACGTCGAACAGCAGGGCCGCGGTCAGTTCTCCATTGGTCACCGCTGTGCGCCGCCGCAGCAGCGGCAGGGTAGCGATGTTGACCAGCGCCAGCGCGCCCACCGCCGAAAGCAGGGGCAGCAGGGGCAGCTCGATGCCCAGCAGGTTGCGCACCACCTCGATGGTGATGAGCTGCCCGCCCACCGCGAGCCAGCGCAGCTGGACCAGCACCCGCATGTTGCGGCGGCCCGCATCGGCTTCCGGCGGTGAGATCGTGGGGGAATGCGTCTCAATCATCGCGAGGGGCAGGCCTCTCCGCGGGCAGGCGCATCAGGTACCACGCGCTCCAGCCCGCAAGCAATGCCAGGACGAACCAAGTAAGGGCATAGACCATGTGGTTGTCGGAGAAGCGCAGCACCGTGAGGCCGCCCACCGGATAGCCGCCGGGATTGGGCGCGGCATCCGCATCGATGAAATAGGGCGCCGTGTGGGCGAGGCCACGTGCCCGGGCGATGGCGGCGACATCGCGCGAATACCAGCGGCCGGCCGCGGGATCGTTGCTGCGCAGGAAACCGCCGCCCGGCTCGGTGATGCGCAACAGGCCGGTGACGGTGGTCACGCCCGCCGGATTTCCGGCCGCGCGTGTGGCCGGATCGCGTTTTTCGGGAGGCACGAAGCCGCGATTGACCAGCACGGTGAAGCCTTGCGCGTCGAGCGGAGTCAGCACCCAATAGCCGGCGCCGCGATCTGTCACCGCCTGGACCAGCGTTTCGCGGTCGTGGCGGAAGCGGCCGCTCACCGTTATCCGGCGATAGGCATCCTTCTCCGCCGTGATGCGCGGCCAGGCCGAAGGGCCCGGTGCGGGCACCGGATCGGCGGTGGTGCGGGTCTCGACGGCGGCGATCAGCGCATGCTTCCATTCGCGCCGTTCGATTTGCCACACTCCCAGCGCCGCCAGCCCGGCGGCGAGCAGCAAGGCCGCCCCCGCCAGCCCGGCGCGCCGGAGCGGCACCGTCACGGCAATTGGCTCGGATCGTGCGGCATCGGCATCATGTTGGTGTTGAGATGGTGCATGACCCATAGCGAGCCTGCCAGCATGATCATGACCACGATGATGGTGAAGACCAGCGAAGTCATGGTCCATCCTCCTTCGGCCTTGGGGCTCATATGGAGGAAAAATATCATATGCACCACGATCTGGACCACGGCGAAGGCCACGATGATCGCGGCGGTGACACCGGCGGAGAACGGGCGTTCCATGACCAGCCAGAAGGGGATGGCGGTCAGCACCACCGAAAGCAGGAAGCCGGTGGCGTAATCGCGCAGCGAGCCGTGCGGCGCTTCCGCGTGGTGCCCGTGCCCGTTGGCGTGCGCGTGCGGATCGTGGCTCATCGCAGCATTCCCATCAGATAGACGAAGGTGAAGACGCCGATCCAGATGACGTCGAGGAAGTGCCAGAACAGGCTGAGGCACATCAGCCGCCGCTTGTTGGCCTGGATCAGCCCATGGCGGGCGAGCTGCGCCAGCAGTGTCACCAGCCAGACGATGCCGAAGGTCACGTGCAGCCCGTGCGTGCCGACCAGGGTGAAGAAGGCGGAAAGGAAGGCGCTGCGCTGCGGCGTGGCGCCCTCGGCGATCATGTGGTGGAACTCGTAGAGTTCGATCGAGAGGAAGGCCGCGCCGAACAGGCCCGTCACCACCAGCCACAGCTGCGTGGCGCGCAGCCTGTCCTGCTGCATCGCCAGCATGGCGAAGCCGTAGGTGATGGAGGAAAACAGCAGCATGGCGGTGTTCACCGCCACCAGGTTCAGGTCGAACAGGTCCTTCGGGCCCGGCCCTGCGGCGAAATTGCCGCCCAGCACGGCGTAGCAGGCGAACAGGATCGCGAAGATGAGGCAGTCGCTCATCAGGTAGATCCAGAAGCCCAGCATGGTGCTGTGGCCTTCGGGATGCGGATGCTCGTCGAAGTCGTAGAAGGTCTCGGCGGGTCCCGCGGAGGCGGGCAGAACGGTCGTGCTCATCGGATCAGGCTCCCGCCGCCAGCAGGCGCGTGCGCACGGCTTCGGCTTTCGCCACGGTTTCCGCCGGAATGTGGAAGTCGCGCTTGTAGTTGAAGGTGTGGGCGATGGCTGTGCCGATCAGGCCCATGAAGCCCAGCCCTGCCAGCCACCAGATATGCCACACCAACGCGAAGCCCATCACCAGGCTGATACCCGCCAGGATCACTCCCGCGCCGGTATTGCTCGGCATGTGGATGTCGCGAAAGCCCGCGAGCGGCCGTTCCCCGCCATGCTGCTTCATGTCGTACCAGGCGTCCAGCCGGTGGATCACCGGGGTGAAGGCGAAATTATAGTCCGGCGGGGGCGAACTGGTCGCCCATTCCAGCGTGCGGCCGTTCCACGGATCGCCGGTGGTGTCGGCCAGGCTCTCGCGCTTCCAGATGCTCACCGCGAACTGCACCAGCATGGCCGCGATGCCGAGCGCGATGATCGCGGCGCCGATGCCGGCGATCACGAACCAGATCTGCAGCGAGGGATCGTCGAACACGCGCATCCGCCGCGTCACCCCCATCAGGCCGAGGATGTAGAGCGGCATGAAGGCCAGCCAGAAGCCCACCACCCAGCACCAGAAGCTGACCTTGCCCCAGAATACGTCGAGCTTGAAGCCGAAGGCCTTGGGCCACCAATAATTGATCGCTGCGAACAGGCCGAACAGCACGCCGCCGATGATCACGTTGTGGAAGTGGGCGACGAGGAACAGCGAGTTGTGCAGCACGAAGTCCGCCGGCGGCACGGCCAGCAGCACCCCGGTCATCCCGCCGACCACGAAGGTCAGCATGAAGGCCACGGTCCACATCATCGGCAGCTCGAAGCGGATGCGGCCGCGATACATGGTGAACAGCCAGTTGAACAGCTTCGCGCCGGTCGGGATCGAGATGACCATGGTGGTGATGCCGAAGAAGCTGTTGACGCTGGCGCCCGATCCCATGGTGAAGAAGTGGTGCAGCCAGACGATATAGCTCAGGATGGTGATGCACACCGTGGCATAGACCATGGAGGTATAGCCGAAGAGCTTCTTGCCCGAGAAGGTGGAGGCCACTTCGGAGAACACGCCGAACAGCGGCAGGATCAGGATATAGACTTCCGGATGGCCCCAGATCCATATCAGGTTCACGTACATCATCGGGCTGCCGCCGAAATCGTTCGTGAAGAAGTTCGTCCCCACATAGCGGTCGAGGCTCAGCAGCGCGAGCACGGCGGTCAGCACCGGGAAGGAGGCGACGATCAGGATGTTGGAGCACAGGCTGGTCCAGGTGAAGACCGGCATCTTCATCAGCCCCATGCCCGGCGCGCGCAGCTTCAGGATCGTCACGATCAGGTTGATGCCCGACAGGGTGGTGCCCACCCCGGCGATCTGCAGCGCCCATATGTAGTAATCCACGCCGACATTGGGGCTGTAGGCGATGCCGGAAAGCGGCGGATAGGCCAGCCATCCCGTCTGCGCGAACTCGCCGACGAACAGCGAGATCATCGTCAGCACCGCGCCGGCGGTGGTCATCCAGAAGCTGAAATTGTTGAGGAAGGGGAACGAGACGTCGCGCGCGCCGATCTGCAGCGGCACGATGTAGTTCATCAGCCCGGTGATGAAGGGCATCGCCACGAAGAAGATCATGATCACGCCGTGGGCGGTGAAGACCTGATCGTAGTGATGGGCGTTGAGATAGCCTTCGGAGCCGCCGAAAGCCATCGCCTGCTGCAGCCGCATCATCACCGCGTCGGCAAAGCCGCGCAGGAACATCACCAGGCCCAGGATCATGTACATGATCCCGATCCGCTTGTGGTCCACGGTGGTGAACCACTCACGCCACAGCCAGCCCCACAGGCGGAACCGGGTGACCAGCGCGAGCACGGCGATGCCGCCGATCGCCACGGCGATGAAAGTGGCGACGAGGATCGGCTCGTGCAGCGGGAAGGCTTCGAGCGAGAGGCGGCCCAGCAATGGACCGGCTTCGGGTGCGGGGTGCGGGGTCATCTCTGTCTCGGCGGCAATCAGGAGGCGGGGCGCGACACGGGGCCGCGTTCGATCAGCAGGGCGAGGGGAGGAGCATTCTCCGGCCGGCCCGGGCGAGAAAGGCCGGCGCCTGTCAGCGGCGCGAGGCGGGCGGGGGCGGAGAGGATCTGCTTCGCAGGCTCGACCGGCGTGTTGCAGACCGCGGCCACATAGCGCCAGCTGCCCGGCGCTGCGCTGCCACGCGCGGCGAACTTGTCATAGGCCAGCTCGCGTACGTTGTAGGCGCCGGCAAGGCCCATGCCGCCGCGCGCGTCGATCGCCGCCATGTCATGCATGCACATCTTGCCCGGCTCGACGCAGAGGTTCACGACCATGTCGAACAGCCCCTTCTCCACCGAAGCGAAACGGCGCACGGGCTCTTTCTCGCTCGGCCGCTCCAGCGCGAGATAGGCCTGCCGGTCCAGCGTTCCGCCGGCCTTGCGGGCCTGCTCGATCCAGGCGTCGAAATCGCCGGGCGCCAGGCTCTTCACCGCGAAGCGCATGTTGGAGAAGCCCGCGCCGCTGTAATTGGCGGAAAAGCCGGTGAAGTCCCCGGTCTGGTTGAACACGCCGTGCAGTTTCGTCTCCATCGCCGGCATGGCGTAGATCTGCCCGGCAAGCGCCGGCACGTAGAAGGAGTTCATCACCGAGGAGGAGGAGATGCGGAAGCGGAGCGGCCGGTCCACCGGCACCGCCAGCTCGTTCACCGTCGCCACGCCCTGCTCGGGATAGATGAACAGCCATTTCCAGTCGAGCGCGACGACTTCGACCTGGAGCGGCTGGGTCTGGGCGGCGACCGGCGCGTCAGGCGCGGTGCGCGCGAGGGGACGATAGGGATCGAGCAGGTGGGTGCCCACCCAGGTCAGCGCGCCCAGGCAGATGATAATCAGCAGCGGCGCGGCCCAGATCACCAGCTCCAGCTCGGTCGAATGGTCCCAGTCCGGCTTGTAGGTCGCGCGTTCGTTGGTCGCGCGATAGCGCCAGGCGAACAGTGCCGTCAGCGCCATCACCGGCACGATGATCAGCAGCATCAGCACGGTGGAGATAACCACCAGATCGCCCTGCTGGCGTGCCACGTCGCCCGCGGGATCGAGCACGACCATCCCGCAGCCGGACAGGAGCGGCAGCGCGGCAAGCAGCGGCAATGCCCGCGGCAGCACGCGGCGTCGGGCGCGGATTCGGGTGAGGAGGCGGGACATGAGCCGCGCCTAGTCCCGTCATGCTGCACCGCACATAGGACATTTTGTCCAATCCCCCGCCGGGCTGGGATAGCGCAGGGGGCTCATGCTTACCGGGCATGATCCTGGTGCGGCGACTCGTGCCATGTGCTATGGCCCGCTGAGGGAATGCGATCCGATGACTGCCGATACCCTGCCTGCCGATGAAAGCCCGATCGAGGCCGAACGGGACGCCCGCGCGCTCCATGCCGATGGCCACCGGATCGCCCCGGGCGAGATCGCGATCGGGGTGATCGTGGGCCGCACGTCGGAATTCTTCGACTTCTTCGTTTATGCGATCGCTTCGGTGATCGTGTTCCCCAAGCTGGTCTTCCCCTTTGCCGATCCGCTCACCGGCACGCTGTGGTCCTTCGCCGTGTTCGCGCTCGCCTTCGCCGCGCGGCCGGTGGGAACGCTGATCTTCACCACGATCGACCGCGCCTATGGCCGGGGCGCGAAGCTGACCGTCGCCCTGTTCCTGCTCGGCGGGTCCACCGCGGCGATCGCGTTCCTGCCGGGATATGAATCGATCGGCATCTATTCCGCGCTGCTGCTCGCGCTGTTCCGCATGGGGCAGGGCGTCGCGCTCGGCGGCTCGTGGGACGGGCTGGCTTCGCTGCTGGCGCTCAACGCGCCCGAACGGCGGCGCGGCTGGTATGCGATGATCCCGCAGCTGGGGGCGCCGCTGGGCCTGATCGTGGCCAGCCTGCTGTTCCTGTTCCTGATCACCGCCTTGCCGGCGGAGGATTTCACCGAATGGGGCTGGCGCTATCCCTTCTTCGTCGCCTTCGCCATCAACGTTGTGGCGTTGTTCGCCCGGCTGCGCATCGTGGTGACCCCCGAATATGCGGCGCTGTTCGAAAATCGCGAGCTTCGCCCCGCACCAGTGACGGAAACCCTGCGCACCGAATGGCGCGTGATCGCGGCGGGCGCGTTCGCCCCGCTCGCCAGCTTCGCCATGTTCCATATGGTGACGGTGTTCCCGCTCTCCTGGGTGTTCCTGTTCACCAGCGAAAGCCCGGCCCGCTTCCTCGTGATCGAGGCGGTGGCGGCCGCTGCCGGCGTGCTCGCCATCATCGCCTCGGGCCATCTCGCGGACCGCTTCGGCCGCCGTGCGGTGCTGGGCGCCACGGCGGCGGCGATCGCCGCGTTCAGCGGTTTTGCGCCGCAATTGCTGGATGCGGGCGAGATGGGGGAAGCGGCGTTCATGCTGCTCGGCTTCGTGCTGCTGGGGCTATCCTTCGGCCAGTCTTCCGGCGCGCTTTCCTCCAGCTTCTCGCAGGAGCACCGCTATACCGGATCGGCCCTGACCTCGGACCTCGCCTGGCTGTTCGGGGCCGGCTTCGCGCCGCTGGTGGCGCTGTGGCTGTCGAGCAATTTCGGCCTGCTGGCGACCGGGGCCTATCTCCTTTCCGGCGCGTTGGGAACCCTGGCCGCGATCACCCTCAACCGCCAGCTGGCCCGCTCGATCGAATGATCGCGGGATCGATAGGAAGAAGCCGGTTGCAAGGATACGCCACTCCCCGTTAAATCCCGCAGGGGATCAACGGGAGCAAGCCCAAGCCGATCAATATCGGGCTCAGCGAAAAGCAGCGAGGAACGACGATCGGAACGGGCCTCTAATGGGCGAGCAGCAGCGGCAGCTTCGCCTTGCGCAGCAGATCGCGCGTCACGCCGCCCAGGATATTCTCGCGCAGGCGCGAATGGCCATAGGCGCCGGTGACCAGGCAGCTTGCCTTGCGTACCGTCGCGGCTGCCAGCAGCAGTTCCGCGATCGGCGCGTCCCGGCGTTCCAGCTCGACCAGCTCGCTCTCCACGCCGTGGCGCGCTAGATAGGCTGAGGCATCCGTCGAGGGCAGGTCGAGCCCATCCTCCCCGGTCACCGCGATCAGATGCACCGTGCTTGCCCGCTCGAGCAGCGGCAGCGCCGCACGGATGGCCGCGCAGGCTTCGGGCGATCCGTTCCAGGCGATCGCCACCGGGCCGCCGCAATCGATCCCCCGGCAATCGTCGGGCACCGTCAGCACCGGCGCACGGCTGTGCAGCACGACATCGGCCGCCACCGGCGAGGGTGGGGTGGGCGGCAGCCAGTCCTGCGCGGGCTGGCTCACGACCACCAGATCGGCCAGCCAGCTATGTTCGCCGACCAGCCGCCGGGCATCGCCCATCTCGGCGGCCCAATCCCAGCTTATCCCTTCGCCGCGCAGGCGGACCTCCATCGCCTCGCGCTCTTCCCGATCCATCTCGCGCATCCGCGCGATCGTTTCGGCGAGCTGGAAATCGACCCCATAGGGCTCGATCGAGGCGAAGGCTTCGATCGGCGTGGTCTGGAGGCAGGAAAGATGGCCTTCGAAGGCCCTCACGATATCGAGCGCCGCCTGGAGGCGGGCCTCCTGCCCATCGTCGCGATTGATATGCACCAGAATGGATTTCATCGTCACTCTCCTGCCATCGGGGAAGGACGCGGGGGGCCGCTCCCTTTTCCCGTATCCTACCATGAACGCGAGGGCAGCGGCGCGATATGATCCAGCGCAATTCCCGCGAAACATGAAAGAGCGTGTCCGGACTGCCTTTCCAGGGAAAGGTGAGGGCCGTTATCGCGCGTTTTGCGAAACGGTGTTGCTTTATGCGGGACACGTGCGACAGATGCTGCATCGCAGGCTCCATCCTGCGGGAGATTGGCCTGCGAGAAATTGGGAGGGCATAGCATGGCGGATGCCGAGGGAACCGAAGCGCAGGGCAGCCGGGCCGGTGGGATCATGGCGATCCGGCTCGTGCTGCAGATCATGGAGGAGCTGGCCAAGCAGGAATCGGTGGGCGTGACCCAGCTCGCCCGGGCGCTCGACACCACCAAGGCGCGCGTGTTCCGCCATTTGCGCACCTTGCTGGCGGAAGGCTATGCAGTGCAGGATCCGGGGACGGACCGCTATTCCGCCGGCTCGCGCCTGCTGGCCCTCTCGCGCGTGGTGGGAATGGGGCCCTACGACACGATCCTGCGCCTCGCCCGGCCCGCTTTGGTGCGCTTGCGCAAGGAATTCGGCCAGACCGTGAATTTCTCGATCGTGCTGGGGGACAGCGTCTCGATCGTTGAAACATTGCCGGGCAGTTCGCTGATCGGCGTGGTGATGCAGAGCAATGACGGCATGCCGCTCCATGCCACCGCTGCAGGCAAGCTGCTGCTGGCGGAACTGGTGGCGAAAGGCCAGCCGGTGGACGCCGAGCCGCTGGAGCGGTTCACTTCCAACACGATCACCGATCCTGCCGCCTTGGTGGCGGAGTTCGACCAGATCCGGAAACAGGGCTGGGCGGCGGCGCCGGAGGAGTTCATCCTCGGCATCAACGCGCTGAGCGCGCCGGTGCGCGATCATTCGGGCGATGTGGTGGCGATGATCTCGCTGTTCAGCTCGATCCACTACATCACCCGCCAGCCCGCGCCGGAGATGATCGAAGGGGTGCGCAGGGCAGCGGCCGAAGTCACCGAAGTGCTGTCGCTTTGAGGGGCGCCGAGACGCGGTTTCCGATCGACATCGGCCGAGCCTGACCTTCCTTTCGTCATTCCCGCGAAAGCGGGAATCCAGCTCCAACGCAGCCACTGGATTCCCGCCTTCGCGGGAATGACAAGGAATTCGCAGGAATGACGAAAGGAGGGCACACAGAACCGCTATTTCAGCCTCGGCATCGGCTGAATGCCGATACGACTTAGGCCAGGTTGATCTCGCGCAGGCGCTGGAGGAGGAAGGCGTGGGCGGTGATCGGCTCGGGATAAAGGTCGGGGTGCTGCGCATCCACGCAGCCGGGCAGCGTGTCGATCAGGAAGTCTGGGCGGAAATGCAGGAAGAAGGGCATGGCATAGCGTGAACGCGCCGCCGCTTCGCCCACCGGGTTGACCACACGGTGCAGGGTGGATTTCAACCGGTTGTTGGTCAGCCGCTCCAGCATGTCGCCGATATTGACCACCAGCGCGCCTTCCGGCGGATGGATCGGCAGCCAGCTTCCTTTCGCGGTCAGCAATTGCAGGCCGGATTCCTCCGCGCCCAGCAGCAGGGTGATCGCGTTGATGTCCCCATGCGGCGCGGCGCGGATCGCGCCGTCGGCCGCGCCTTCAGGCAAGGGCGGATAGTGCAGCAGGCGCAGCACCGAATTGCCGTTCTCCACCGGCCCGGAGAAGTAGTCCTCCGTGAGGCCAAGATACAGCGCGATCGCGGACAGGATACGCCCCCCGGCCCCCGCGAAGGCGGCATAGAGTGCTTCGAACGTCTCGCGGAACTCCGGCAATTCGACCGGCCAGACATTGGGTTCCATATAGGCTTCCAGCGGATCGCCCGGCTCCAGGCTGCGGCCGATATGCCAGAACTCCTTGAGATCGTGGACCCTGGCGTCCTTGGCCCGCTCGCTGCCGAAGGGGGTGTAGCCGCGCGCGCCGGCGATGCCGGGGATGTGGTAGGTGCGCTTCGCCGCTTCGGGCAGGGCGAAGAACCGTCGCGTCAACTCCCACGCGTGCGCCGTCAGCTCGCCGGGGATGCCGTGGTCGCGCACCACGGCGAAACCCCATTCGCGGAAGCTCGCGCCCAGTTCCCCGGCCAGTTCGGCGGCGGGGCGGTCGAGCGAGACGGTGGCGATATCCTCCATCATGAATCCCGAACCTATGGCAGGAAGAGCCCGGCCAGCGCCGCGCTCATCAGATTGGCCAGCGAGCCCGCGGCGAGCGCCCTGAGGCCCAGTTGCGCGATAACGGGCCGCTGATTGGGCGCAAGCCCTCCCGTCACCGCCATCTGGATCGCGATGGAGCTGAAATTGGCGAAGCCGCACAGGGCGAAGGTCACGATCGCGCGGCTGCGCGGGGAAAGCGCGCCCGGCTCCATCGCGCCCAGATCGATGAAGGCGACGAATTCGTTCAGCACTATCTTGGTGCCGAACAGCCCGCCCGCCGCCTGCGCCTCGCCCCAGGGGATGCCGATCAGATACATCACCGGCGCGAAGAGCGTGCCGAGGATCTTCTGGAACGACAGGCCTGGCAGCCCGAACCATCCGCCCACCGCGCCCAATATCCCGTTGGCGAGCGCCACCAGGGCGACGAAGGCCAGCACCATGGCCCCCACCGCCACCGCCAGCCGCAGCCCTGTCTGCGCCCCTTGCGCCGCGGCTTCGATGATATTGGAGGGGCGATCACCTTCGCCGAAGCCCTGCGCCGCTTCCACCTCGTGCGGCTTCTCCCCGCCTTCGGTGAGCGCGGCCGGCCCTTCGGCGCTGATCCGGGCGTGGGGCAGTGCGATCCTGCCGGGTTCCGCCTGCGGGCCGGCCTCGTCGGGCATGATGATCTTGGCCATCAATATCCCGCCGGGCGCGGACATGAAGGCCGCGGCGAGCAGGAAGGGGAGATAGGCCTCACCCAACAGCCCGGCATAGGCGGCCAGGATCGTGCCGGCGACGCCCGCCATCCCCACGCTCATCAGCGTGAACAGGCCCGACGGCGCCAGCGCGGCGAGATAGGGCCGCACCACCAGCGGGCTTTCGGACTGGCCAACGAAGATGTTCGCCGCCGCACCCAGCGCTTCCACCCGGCTCACCCCCGTGACCCAGCCGATCGCGCCGCCGATCCACCGCACCGCGCGCTGCATGATCCCAAGATGATAGAGGATGGAGACGAGCGAGGCGAAGAACACGATCACCGGCAGCGCGCCCAGCGCGAAGCTGCCTGCCAGCGGATTGTCCGCCGTGGCCCCGAACAGGAATTGCGTGCCCGTCTCCGCATAGGAAAGCAGCGCCGAAACCCCGCCGGCCATGCCCTGGATCGCCGCCCGCCCCCACGGCGTGCGCAGCACCAGCAGCGCGATCACCACCTGCAGCGCGAAGGCCGCACCCACTATGCGCGGGCGGATGCGCCGCCGCCCGGTGGAAAGGGCCAGCACGAGGAGGAGGATCACCGCGATCCCGGCCAGGTTGATGAGCAAAGGCGCCGCCCCTTTCGCATGCGGAGGCCGAAGAAGGCCGGAATCCGTCTGCCGCCTTGTATGCGATGGCCGCCGTGGGCAGGTCAAACCCTCCGCACGTTTCCGGGAGATGGGTCCGGCTTCAGATCGAAGCGCGAGAGGACGGCGGCCCTAAGGCGCGATCAGCACCTTGCATTCGCCGCTGCGGCGCTTGAGGCTTTCGAAGATCTCCGGGGTGGCTTCGAGGCCGACCGTCCCCGTAACCAATGCGCGAGGTTCCATTGCGCCCTGTTCCAGCGCGTCCAGCGTGGCTTCGTATTCCTGACGGGTGAAGAAGGCGCTGGTGACCAGCTGCACTTCCTTGGACAGCATGGCGAAGCTGTTGAACGTGTCCGGCCGGGTGCACAGGCCCAGCAGCAGGATGGTGCCGCGATTGCGGACCTGGTCCACCGCCTGTGCGATAAGGCCGGGAAGGCCGACGCATTCGAACACGATGTCCGCCTTGCCGCCCAGGGCCCGGTCGGCGCTGCCCACCGGATCCTCCGGCTCGACCACGAAGGCGTTCGCGCCCATCTCCAGGGCGCGATCCTGCTGGAAGCCGGCGATGTCCTGCACCACGACCCTGCCGGCCCCGAAGCGCCGGGCCCAGAAGGCCACCGCCAGCCCGATCGGACCCGCGCCGAGCACCAGCACCTTGTCGCCCGGCCTCAGGCCCGACAGGTTGACCCCGTGCAGCGCCACCGCCAGCGGCTCGATGATCGCGCCATCGGCCAGGCTGAGCCCGGCGGGCAGGCGGACGCACTGGTTCGGCCTGGTGAGGGCGTATTCGGCATAGCCGCCGCCTTGCAGGCCGAACCCTTCGCACCATTGCACCTCGCCCTTGCGGCAATGCTCACAATGGCCGCAGCTCCTGAGCGGGATGACCGAGACGAGATCGCCCCGCCGCAGCCCTTCCACTTCCGCGCCGAGCGCAACGACTTCCCCGGCGAATTCGTGCCCCAGCACGTCGCCAGGCCGGCAGCCATAGGCCGCGTCCTCCGTCATGTGCAGGTCGGAGCCGCAGATGCCGCAGCGCCCGACCTCCACCACCACTTCACCGGCGGCAGGCTCGGGATCGGGCAATGTCTCCAGCGCCAGCGGGGCATGCAGTTCCCGGAAGGTGACGGCTTTCACGGCGGGAAGGCTCCGTTCACTCCGCGCCGATGCGCAGCACGGGCTTCACCACCTTGCCGCTTTCGCTGGCGTGGATCGCCTCGTTGATCCGGGCGAAGTCGAAATAGCCGATCAGGCGGTCGAACGGGAAACGGCCGGCCACGTGATGCTCGATCAGCTCGGGCAGGAAGGTGACGAGATCGCTGTCTCCGCCCAATATGCCCATCACGGTGCGCCCGCCGCCCATGAAGGCCGCTTCGTTGAAGCTGAGCAGGGCGGCCGGGTCGGATGCGCCCACGATGCCGCAGATGCCCTTGGGCGCCAGCAGGCTCCACGCATCCTGGATCACCGAATTGATCCCGGTCGTGTCGAAGGCATAGCCCAGCCCGCGCGGGCACAGCTCGCGGATCTGGCCGATCGCGTCTTCCCGCGCGTTGAAGGCATGGGTGGCGCCCAGCTCCTTCGCCAGCGCCAGCCGCTCGGCGTTCACATCCACCGCGATGATCGGATCGGCGCCGGCGATCTTCGCCGCCATGATCGCCGCCATTCCCACCGTGCCGGTGCCGAACACTGCGATCGGCAGGCCCTTGCGCACTTTCATCGCGCGCAGCACCGCGCCGGCCCCGGTCATCAGCCCGCAGCCGATCGGCGCAAGCCGTTCGAGCGGGATGGAGGCCGCGACCTCCGGCACCTTCACCACATTGCGTTGATGCGCGATGGCGCGGGTCGCGAAGGAGGACTGGCCGAAGAAATTGGCGTTCATCGGCGCGCCATCCATGAACATGGTCGGCGTCCCGTCCGCCCGCTTGCCCGACCAGTTCTCCGGGAAGAAATCGTAGCAATAGGTGGGGGCATCGATGTCGCAGCTCGGGCAATGGCCGCAGGAATTGAAGCTCATCACCACCCGGTCGCCGGGCTTCGCCGCGGTGACGGCGCTGCCCACTTCCTCCACGATGCCCGCGCCTTCATGGCCGAGCACCACCGGGAGCGGAACCGGAAGCTGCGCGTCGCGCACCGCCATGTCGGTGTGGCACACCCCGCAGGCGACGATCCGGATGCGCAGCTCGTCGGGCCGCAGATCGTCCAGCGTGACGTCCTCGATGGTGATCGGGGTGGTGTTGCCGCGGCAGATGGCGGCCTGTGCCTGGGTGGTCATCGATGTCCTCAATCGTTCAGCGGCTTGATCGGGCCGAGCTGCATGCCCCCGTCTATCATCACATGGCTTCCCGTCATGTAGCTGCCCGCATCCGATGCGAGCAGCAGGGCGAGCGGCTTGATCTGGTAGGTTTCGGCCATGCGGCTGAGCGGGCATAGCTCGTCCCACGCCTGTTTCGCCGCGGGGTTCTTCTTCACCCAGCCATCGCCGATATTGGTGACGAAGGGCCCCGGCGCGATCGCGTTCACCCGGATGCCATAGGCCGCGAGCTCGAACGCGGCATGGCGCATGAAGTGCTTAACCCCCGCTTTGGCCGCCATATAGGGCACGCCCACAATCGCCTCGTTCACTTCGGCCGCGTTGGACGAGGTGATGACGATGCTGCCCCCGCGCCGGCCCCCGCGCGCCTCGTTCGCCTTCATCGCCCGCGCGGCCTCGCGCACGGTGTGGAACACGCCGGTCAGGTTGATCCCGATCGACTTGTACCAGCGTTCCGGCTCGTAGACGTCGATCTGCCCGGCGGGATTGCGCTTGCCTTCCGGGGTCCAGAACCCGTTGCCCACGTCGAGCCCGGCATTGGCGAAGCAGATGTCGAGCCCGCCATAGGCATCCACATGCCGGTCGATCGCGCCCGCGACATCCTCCAGCACGGCGACATCCGCCCTGTCGGCCCGCGCATCATATCCTTCGGAGCGCAGCCTTGCTGCCTCGCGTTCGGCGCCTTCGGCGTCGATATCGGTCAGCGTCACCTTCGCGCCGGCTTCCGCCATGGTTTCGGCATAGGCCAGGCCGATGCCGGATGCCGCGCCGGTGACGAGGGCGGAGCGCCCCGACACATCGAACTGGTCGAGTGTTTTCATATCCTCTCCTGCGGCCGCGTTCAGAGATAGAGCTTCGGATTGATCGCGATGCCCTGTTCGCGGCAATGGCTCTCATAGTGGTTCATCATCCACCACACGTCGACCGTTTCGATGAAATTGGCGTTCTCGTCGTAGAATTCGATCGGGCCTTCCATCCAGCCGAACAGCTTGCAGCCCTGCGGGTGCTCGGTCACCAGGGTGTGGCTTTCGCCCGGAACCTCCAGGATCAGGCCGCCCGGCGTCGCGACCCAGTCATATTCGAGATAGCGGACCGAGCCTTCCAAACAAACCATGGTGATCGTGCCGCGGTGGAAATGGGTGCCGACCACGCCGGGGCCCTTCACCCACAGGATATTGGAGAAGAGGTTGCGCCGCACGTCGAAGGCGAGGTGCTTGATCGCGGCCGTATCGCCGAAGGGCACCCAGGGGCTGTCCACATCGCTCTGCGCGTCGACATAGCGGCCGCCGGGGCTCCTGCGGGTGACGAGATCGCGATAGCTGAAGGGAACGTCGACGATCTCCTTCTTCGTCGAGGGCGGGGCTTTCATCTGGGTGGCCATGGGAGCGACTCCTTGGTTTCTTGTTTCGGGCTCTCGTTCGTCAGCGGATGATGGATTCGAGATAATCGGCGCCGATGCCCACTTCGGCATAATGCGCGCGGCACGCCGCCAGGTAATCGAACACATCGTAATGGCCGATCGTCTTGCCTTCATCGTCCAGCCACATCAGCGGGCCGGAGACGACGAAGAACACCTTCATCGGATCGGGATGGTCATAGGCGACCAGCGTGTGGCTCTCGCCCGGCGTCTCGTAGATGAAATCACCCGCCGTCGCGGTCCAGCCATGCTCGAGATAGCCCCATTTGCCGCTGATCGTGTAGGCCCAGATCGGGGCGGGGTGGTAATGCCGGTTCACCAGGCCGGCCTCCCTGGACATCAGCACGTCCGCCCACATGTTGCGCGCCGGGCTGATCCAGACGGGCTTGGAACTCACCGTCTCGCTCATCGGCACCCAGTAGCGCTCGTCGCCCTCGGCGATCTTGGCCTGGTAGGATTCGGGCAGGGCGCCGGGCCGGAAGGATTCCGGAACCGGCTTGATGTCTTTCCAGAATTCGGTGGTTGCCGCTTCCGCCATCGGTCCTCTCCAAAAACGGGGGGAGGGGGCTCCCGGAGGGCCCCCTCCCCGTCAAGCGGGGCTCAGAACTCGAACCCTACGCGCACATACCATTCACGCGGACGGCTGTAGGTGCCGTAGATCACGCCGCCGCCGATCTGCGCCTGGCCGGTGACGAGATAACGCTCGTCGGTCAGGTTCGTGCCGCCCACGGTGAGGTTCCAGCCGGCATTGCCGGGCTTGTAGGTCACGCTGGCGTTCACGTTGTCGGTGGTCGGGCGCAGCAGCAGGATGGTGCCTTCCGTATCGTTGCGCATGCCGGTGGTGTGCGTCCAGTCCGCCAGCACGACCAGCGAGCCGTTCTGGCCCACCGGCACTTCGAGGCGCGGCGAAAGGTTGAACTTCCAGTCCGGCGCCTTGGGCAGGTCGGCCCCGGAATAGACGCCGAGCTGCAGATAGCTGGGCGCGACCTGGGCCGGCGCGGCGACTTTGGTATAGTAGGCGTCGAGATAGCCGACCGATGCGGTGATGGAGAAATTGTCGGTCGGGGCGGCCAGCGCTTCGATCTCGAAGCCCTTGATCCGCGCATCGCCGGCATTCTGCACCGTGGGCGAGACCCCTTGCTGGAAGTTCAGCTGGATGCCTTCATATTTGGTGGTGAAGGCCGCCAGGTTGAGCTGCAGGCGCCGGTCCAGCAGGGTGGACTTGATGCCGGCTTCCCAGGTTTCCGCCTTTTCCTCGCCGAAGGTCGGCGCTTCAGACAGCGGGTTGGAAAGGCGGGTGGTCCAGCCGCCGGTCTTGTAGCCCTGGCTGAACGAGCCGTAGACCATCACGTCGTCCGTCGGGTGGAGCTGCACGCCCGCCTTGAAGGAGAAATTCTCGAACGACTGGGTGTTGGGCTCATACGGATAGTAACGGAAGGGCTGGTCCGGGATCGGGAAGCCGACCGCTTCCGCGCAGGCCGCGCTGGGATTGCCGGTGTTCGGATCCAACTCCATGCAGCCGGCCAGCTTGTAGTTGATGCCGTTCACGTCGGACTGGGCGCCGTCATACTGCTTGTCTTCCTTGGTCCAGCGGCCGCCCAGCGTGATGCCGATCAGGTCGCTGAGGCGCCAGTCCAACTGGCCGAAGCCGGCATAGGCGGTAGTGTCGATATGGCCAGGCCCGTCGACCTGCAGCAGGCCGCCGGCGAAGGTCACGTAATCGTGCAGGTCGCCCTTTTCATTGAAGACATAGCCGCCGACCACGAAGTTCAGCGCGCCATCCAGCGCCGAGCCGGTGAGCTGGAGCTCCTGGCTCCACTGTTCCTGTTGCACGCTGAAGCTGGTCTGCAGGATCGGCAGCGGCGAATTGTCGAGGTCCACGCCGGCCTTGAAGTCGATCTTGCGCCAGGACGAGATCGAGCGAAGCATCACGTCTTCCGTCAGGTCCAGTTCGAGGTCGAGCCCGACGCCGCCCTGCTTCAGCTTCGAGAAGTTGTTGCCGGTGGCCCAGCTCTTGTCGATGTCCTGGTTCACCCAGCGATCGTCGTAAGGCGCGACGTCATTGGTCGGGTCGGCATCGACATTGCGGCTGCCGAGGCCCGAGATCGTATTGTAGCCGGCGGTGCTGCTGCGCGCGCCGCAGACATACTGGAAGCCCATCGCGGAGATCTGGTCCGGGGTGGAGCCGATGCAGGTGTTGTAGAGGAAGGTGAAGAACGCGTTCGGATCGTCGTCCAGCACGTCCAGCACCGTGTTGGCGGTGGAGTTCTGGTCGATCTTGGTGAAGTCCCCGCTCAGCGTGGCGCGGAACGAGCCGCCGTCGTCCCAGCGCAGCTTGCCGCGCAGGTTCCAGCTGTCGTCGCCGCCCTGGGTGTCGTTGTTCTGGTAGCCGGAGGCCGGGAACAGCTCCCAGGAATCGTAGTCGCCCGCATCGCCCGGATAGGCCTCGCGCTTCTGGTAGCCCTTGCGGCTCAGCATGCCGAAGGCGAGCGATGAGCTCAGCCCCTCGGTCAGCGGCACTTCCACCATGCCGCGCAGCTGCATGCGTTCGAAGCTGCCCACGGTGACGTCGCCCCGCACGTGGAACTCGTCGCCCGGATTGCGGGTGACGATCGAGATCGCGCCGCCGATGGTGTTGCGGCCGAACAGCGTGCCTTGCGGGCCCTTCAGCACCTCGATCCGCTCCACGTCGAGCAGGTCCTGGTTCGCGCCGATCGAGCGGCCGAGATAGACGCCGTCGAGATAGACGCCCACCGCCGGGTCGATGTTGAAGGCGAAATCGCTGGAGCCGATGCCGCGGATGGTGGCGCCCAGCACCGCGCTGGAGCCGGAGAACGGCGTCGAGGCGTCCAGCGTCACGTTGGGGGTGATGCCGGACAGGGCGGAGACGTCGCCCACGGCGCGTTCCTGCAATGCGGCGGAATCGAAGGCGCTGATGGCGATCGGCACATCCTGCACGTCTTCCGCGCGCTTCTGGGCGGTGACGACGATTTCGCGGATGCCGCCCTGTTCGCTGCTGCCCTGGTCCTGCGCGAAGGCAGGCGTGGCGAAGATAGGCGTGGCGAGGGCCGTGGCGAGCACGGCCAGGGAAACCGAAGTAAATCTCATGATGAGGACTCCCAACGTCATTATCTTTTCAAAGGCGATGGCATTGCGCCTGCCTTCGCCCCCCAGGCTAATCGAAGGCGGTTGAGGGGACTTGCACTGGGGCGCAGATGCGGTTGGAGCGGTGCGCAAAGCGCCCGTGCGCACCGAATTCCGCGTCTTAGTTGCCCATGCGCCACACGCGCGGCGGGACGCCGAATTTCTGGCGGAAGCAGCGCGTGAAATAGCCGGCGTCGCTGAAGCCGTGATCGAAGGCGGCTTCCGTCACCGTCATGTCGGGATCGGCCATCAGCCGCTCGGCCGCCCGTTCCAGCCGCCGGTCGAGGATATGGGCGGTGGGCGTGGTGCCCATGGCTGCGAACAGGTTCTGCACCGTGCGCACCGACAGGCCCAGCTCCGTCGCGATCGAAGCGGTGCCCAGCGCCGGATCGCAAAGGCGGGAATCCACCAGCGCCAGCGCCCGGCGGCGCAAGGCAGGCTCCCGCCGGATTTCGGGCGGATCCTCCGCCCCCCGGATGGCCATCGCGGCCAGATCGTAGAACACGGCGTTCATCCCCGCGTCCCACCCGCCCTGCGACGGGTAGCGCCCGCATTGGCGCCACATCGACAGCATGAAGTCCAGGAACACCCGCCCGCCGGGCGAGGCACCGCGGATCCGCCGCGAGAGATGATCGTCCAGCGCCGGCAGACGCTCCGCCAGGGGGCGGCGCGGAAATTCCACCACCAGCATTTCATGGGCCGAAAGATCGAAGGAATAGGGGCGGTGCGACAGGCCGAGCGAGAAATCGCCGGGTTCGAGCTCAGCCTTGAAGCCATCCTGCCGGAACAGGCTGGTGCCGCGGCATTGCAGGTGGAGGATGAGGTGCTCCTCCGTGCGGTCGATCCCCCTGCGGCCGACCGCGGCGCGCTGCGAGCTGGTGCGGATCATGTTGAGGTCGCCCAGGCTCCAATGCAGCATCTCGCCCACGAAAAGCGGGCCGTCGGCATTGACGTAAGTTCCGCAGAAGACCTCGTCCGCGATCTCGTTCCAATATCGCAGGCGCCTGTTCGGAGCGATGCCTGCGGTGGAGAACTTCTGTATGGCGTTCATGATCGCCCCTCCCGCTTCCACACAGCCCGGTATTCCGTTCGCTGCGTCCGTTCAGTTCGCTTGTTCGATTCGCTTGCTACCCTTTGTTCTCGTTTCTCTTCATTTGCGGCCGAGGCCCTTATAGCACCGATGCCCGCCTTCTTCCCATATGCGGGCGAAAACCGGCCCCGGTCAGGCCGGGGCCTGTGCTGGCCCGCGCTTCGCCAGGACGCGCGGCGCGGTTTCCCGGAGGCCCAGCGCCGCCGCGCCGCCGGCCAGGGCAAGGCCGGCCATGATCCACAGCGGCCCTTCCAGCCCGATCCGGTCGGCCACCTGGCCCGCGATCCACGGGCCGCCCGCCCCGCCGATGATCTCGCAGCTGCCCATGCACAGGCCGAATACGGTGGCTGCCATCGCGGGCGGCACGCTTTCGGAAGGCACGGTGGCCATGAACAGGGGGAAAATCCCGTTCACCGCCCAGCCGACGAAGAAGATCGCCACCATGCCCAGATAGGGCCCATGGAACATCAGCGCGCCCAGCGGCAGGATCACGGAGATGAAAGGCATGGCGATCATCACCGGACGCCTGCCGATCATGTCGGACAGGCCGGCGGTGGCGAAGCTGCCGATGGTGGCGGAAATGCCCAGCGTGCCCATCAGCCAGCTCGTCTCCGTCTCGCCATAGCCGCGCACTTGCGTGAGGAAGAGGGGCATGAAGGCCCAGCAGATCACGAGATAGGCCACCAGCACGATCCCCATCACTACGCAGATCGCCACGTTGCGGATCTTCAGCGCCTCGATCACGGCCCGCAACCAGTCGCCCGCCGCCTGGCCCAGGGCCTTCTTCGGCGCGGCCTGCCGTTCCTCCGCGTCCTTCGCCGGCTCGTCCAACAGGAACCAGATCAGGCCGGCGCTGATGATGCCGGGAATGCCGGCGATGTAGAAGGCGTTGCGCCAGCCATATTCCTGCGCCAGCCACACCAGCACCACCGGCGCGACGAAGGAGCCGAAGAAGTTCGATCCGAAGTTCTGCGCGATCCCCTGCGCCAGCCCGCGGAAGCGGGGTTCCACCTCGCTCGCCACCATCGCATGGCTGATCGGCATCACCCCGCCTTCGGCGATGCCCATCAGGATGCGCGCCCCGATCATCATCGCGAAAGTGGAGGCAAGGCCGGTAAGGAACGAGCAGCAGGAAAAGGCTGCGGTCGCCATCACCAGCAGCAGCTTGCGGTTGTTGACGATGTCGGAAATGCGGCTGATCGCGAAGGCGGCGATCGCCCAGGTGAAGGAGAAGATGCCGGCGATCGCGCCCACCTGGCTGTTGGTCAGCCCCAGCTCCGGCTGGACGAAGGGCATCAGGAAGTTGAGCGAGTTCCGGTCGAAGAACACGATTCCGAAATTCAGGCTCAGCAGCCCGACCAGCAACGCCTGATATCCGCCCGAATGGCGCGGCTTCTCCCTCATCCTCGTTCTCCCCGGCCGGGTTTCCGGCCTGTTTCCCGCGGCCCGCTTCGCGCAGGTCCGAAGATGTCCTTGTCCGGCCGCCGCCTACAGGAAGGACCGCACCGGATCGCTGCCGTCCCAGCCTTGCGAGGCTTTCCAGAAGCGGGTGAAGGTCTCGTCCATTCCCGGCGTCACCGGCAGCAATTCGAGGAAACCCCACTGGGCGCCGCTGCCATTGTCGAGATAGACCACCTCGCCCCCGGTCGGCACCGAAGCGCGGAACGCTTCGTGATAGCCGCGTGACTGGTAGTCGCGCGATGCGGCGTCCACGTCGGCGCAGGCGATCCCGAAATGGTGGAAGCCGTATCCGCGCGCCTCGATGGTTTCCTGATAGACCGACGGATTGCCGTCCAGCGGCTGGATCAGTTCGAGCAGCATGTGGCCGGCGAAGCCCATGGCGATGGTGATGTCGGCGGTCGATTCCGCCCCGCGATAGACCTGGCCCGGAACCAGGAAATGATCGAGCACGAAGAACGGCCCCGCGCCGGTATCGGCGATGAAGCGCGCCACGGCGGCCTGCAGGTCCTCCACCACGAAGGCAGTCTGCGCGATGCCGCCCATCGGCTGGCCGTAGCCCAACGTTCCCGTCATCCCCATTCCTCTCGCGCCGGCCTTGCGCCGGTCGGCCGCATGGCTCGCCAATCGGCGCGACAAAGTCAATCGTAACCTGCACGCCGTGCGCGAAAGGGCGGGGAAGACGGGCCGCCATGACGGAAACCGATCGGCCGAGCTTGTCGAAAGGCGGTCTTTGCTTCAATCTCTTGCGGAAAAACACATGCCGGCTGCGGGAACGGCCCGGGCCAGGGCGGGAAATCTGGAGAGAGCATCATGGCCACGCAGCTCAAGCACCGGGTGGAATGCAGCGAAGCGGAATGGAAGGCGCGGCAGGAACTGGCCGCATGCTACCGCATCTTCGAGATGCAGGGCTGGTCGGAATCGATCTACAACCACATCACGCTGCGCGTTCCGGGCGAAGAGGCGTTCCTGATCAATCCCTACGGCCTGCTGTGGTCGGAAGTGACCGCCTCCAACCTCGTCAAGATCGACAGCGACGGCAACAAGCTTGACGGCAGCCCCTTCCCGGTGAACAAGGCCGGCTTCACCCAGCATGCCTATTTCCACCGCCATCTCGATTGGGCGCATGCCATCGTCCATACCCACACGCCCGACACCATGGCCGTCTGCTCCAGCGAGGAAGGGCTCACCCCGACCAATTTCTATGCCTGCTTCTTCGAGGGGCGGGTCGGCTATCACGATTTCGAAGGCATCACCGTGCGGGCGGAGGAAGGGGAGCGGCTGCTGCGCAACCTGGGCAACGGCCGCTGCATCCTGATGCTGCGCAACCATGGCCCGGTGGTGCTGGGCAAGACGCTCTACGAGATGTTCTTCACCTATTACATGCTGCAGCGCGCCTGCGAGATCCAGGTGAAGACCGCCGCGCTCGGCAAGCCGATCCGGGTACCGGAGGAGGTCGTCGCCATCCATCAGCGCGACGCCGACCAGGTCGAGCTGCCGGGCGGCTTCGGCAAGGCCGATTTCGACGCCTGGGTCCGCAAGCTCGACAGGGTGGATCGCAGCTGGCGCGATTGAACCCGCCGCGGAAAGGGTATAGCGCGCCTCCATGTCCAGGATGACGGTGAACGGCAGGCCGGTCGAGTTCCGGATGGACCCCGACACGCCCCTGCTGTGGGCCCTGCGCGACGCGGCCAATCTCACCGGCACGAAATATGGCTGCGGCGTGGGCGATTGCGGCGCCTGCATGGTGATTGTGGACGGGGAGGCGCTGAGGAGCTGCCTCATCACCATCGCCGAGGCGGAGGGCCGCTACGTCACCACGATCGAGGGGCTTTCGCGTGACCGATCCCACCCGGTGCAGCAGGCGCTGGTGGCGGAGCAGGCGATCCAGTGCGGTTTCTGCACGCCCGGCATGGTGATGGCGGCGGCGGCGCTGCTGTCGAAGAACGCGTTCCCCTCGGCGGAGGAGATCGCGGCGGCGGTGCCCAATCTCTGCCGCTGCGGAGTCTATCCCCGGCTGGTGCGTGCGATCCAGCGCGCGGCGCGGGTCGCGCAACGGCTGGAAACGATCAGCGCCGCCCCCGCCCCGGGGATCAGCGCGGAAGACGCGGCGCGCGCCGTCCCGGCGATGGGCGCCGCACCCGACAAGCAGGAAGGACCGAGATGAAGGCCACCATCTGGCACAACCCCAATTGCAGCAAGTCGCGCCAGGCGCTCGAAACCCTCCAGGCAGAGCCGGGGATCGAGCTCACCGTGGTGCAATATCTGAAGGATCCGCCCGGCGCGGAGAAGCTCGCCCAGCTCTATCGCGACGCCGGAATGGCCGCGCGGGACGGGCTGCGCCTCTCCGGCACCGATGCGAAGGAACGCGGCCTCACCGAAGCGGACGACGCCACCGTGATCGCCGCGATGGCGGCGGACCCCAGGCTGATCGAGCGCCCGCTGGTCGAGACGGAAAAGGGCGTCCGCCTGTGCCGCCCGCCGGAACGCATCCGCGAGATCCTCTGAAGAAGGGCGCATGGCCCGTCTGCTCGTCCGTCGTGCCGGTGCGGGTCGGCAAACCTCTCGACATTCCGGCCGTGCACGCTAAACCCATCCGAAATACACAATGTGTAAAATTTGGGAAGGATGGGAGAAAAGCATGGAAACCGTCACGCTTCCGGAGGTTCCGGCGGACGACCTCGCAGCGGCGATTCGCGATCTGGAAAGGGAGCTGGGCCCGGAAGGGATCGTGACCGAGCCGGGCGAGGTCTCCGGATTCCGCGATCCTTTCGCCTGCCGCGGCTGGACCCGCCATCGCCCCGGCGCCGTGGCGATGCCGTCCACGGTGGAGGAGGTGCAGGCGGTCCTGCGCGTCGCCAATGCGTGCAAGGTGCCGGTGTGGACCAGCGGGCAGGGGCGCAACAACGGCTATGGCGGCGCGGCTCCGCGTCTCTCCGGCTCGCTGCTGCTCTCGCTGCGGCGGATGAACCGGGTGCTGGAGGTGGACGAGGAATCCGCCACCGCCCTGATCGAGCCGGGCGTGCGCTTCTTCGACCTTTACGATCACCTGCGCGCCAGCGGCTCGAAGCTGTGGATGTCGGTGCCCGATCTCGGCTGGGGCAGCGTGGTGGGCAACACGCTGGATCACGGGCTGGGCTATACGCCGATCGGCGATCATCCGGGCAACCAGTGCGGGATGGAAGTGGTGCTGGCCAATGGCGACGTGATGCGCACCGGCATGGGCGGGATGAGCAATCCGCGCGCCTGGCAGGTCTATCGCCGCGGCTGCGGCCCCAGCACCGACGGGCTGTTCATGCAGTCCAATTTCGGCATCGTCACCAAGATGGGCCTGTGGCTGATGCCGCAGCCGGAATGCTACATGCCCGGCTGGCTGACCCTGGCGAAGGACAGCGACCTCGAGCCGATGCTGGAGAAGCTGCGCCCGCTGATGATCGACGGGACGATCCCCAACCAGCCGATGATCATCAACGCCGTCTGCGCCGCTTCGGCCTTCTGGGGACGGGAGGACTGGTACACCGGCGCCGGCCCGATCCCCGAGGAGGTGATCGACCGGATCGCCGCGCATCCCGGCTTCGGCCGCTGGGTGATGCGCTTCGCCCTCTATGGCGATCGGCAGGTGGTGCGCCGCCAGCGCGAGATCGTGGAAGCCGCCTTCGGCTCGATCCCCGGCTCCACCGTGACCTTCTCGGAATATGACGGCGGCGACCTGCCCGAATTCACCAATCCGCACGAGCGGGTGCAGGCCGGCGTGCCCAGCCTCGAACTCGACCGGATGACCCGCTGGTATGGCGGCGACAAGGGCGGCCATATCGGCTTCTCCTGCGCCATGCCGATCACCGGGCGCGACGGCGGGGCGATCCGCGATCTGGTGCGCGAAGGGCTCCACGCGCGCGGGCTGGATTATAGCGGGGTGTTCATCGTCCAGAAGCGCAGCATGATCCATGTCGGCCTGGTGGTGTTCGACACGGAGGACGAGGCGCAGGCCCAGGCCGCCTATGACGCGGTGGGCGAGATGATCGCCCCGGCGGCGAAGCTGGGCTACGGCGAATATCGCTCCCACCTCGACTTCATGGACCTGGTGGCCGACCAGTACGACTTCAACGGCCACGCCCAGCGCCGCTTCTACGAGACGCTGAAGGATGCGCTCGATCCCAACGGGATACTCTCCCCCGGCAAGCAGGGCATCTGGCCGGCGCGGCTGAGGGGTTAACGCCCGGCCTGCTCTTCCCTTCCCCCTTCCGTTCGAGGAAGAGGGTGGAAGAAACCCTCTTGACATACAGAACCACATTGGTTATATGAAGGACGGCACGGGGCGGGAGCGATTGCGCAGCCTTCCTCCCCTGTCGGACCGGGGCTCCCTTTTCGAGCCGGCCAT
>Ga0164243_10000497_pt1 | contig 73660 bp, 65 predicted proteins | sample OricompcompostOP_FD_108781 | JGI IMG/M metagenome (GOLD analysis project Ga0164243, IMG submission 108781) | Organic Plus compost microbial communities from Emeryville, California, USA - Original compost - Organic plus compost (OP) | ecosystem: Engineered > Solid waste > Mixed feedstock >... | reverse complement strand
GCCGACAAGCTAACAGCTAACACCTAAAGTTCAAAAAATGAGAACCACTAAATTTATAGCTGCATTCCGCGTAATCATTTTTCTGCTATGCTTATGTCGGGCATTTATTGCCTTCGGCCAATCTAAAGCTATTCTGGTACCCACTCATGTGGTTGACAGAATAGAATCTATGAAACTCGATTACAACAAACCGAAAGGGTTTACTGAAATTTTGGAATCCGAATGTTTTGAATCCAAGCCTAAGTTAGCGTCAATGATAACTTGTGCTCAAAGACAATTAAAGTCAAAAAATGGAGAATTTATTTCTTTTTTTTCAATGTACCGACCTCTTGGAATTGAAGATTCCATATTCATATCCAGAATATCTCCTAGTGGGTTTCCCGGACTTGACCGACAGCATGAGGGAAATATAAAATACAGCATAGTACAATCAATGGGAAAGGAAGCTGGTGAAAACTGGAAACAGTATGTAAACTATTATCCGGTTGGAGAAGCTCGTCGGAAGTTCAACGCAGATACGGCCATCTTTTATTCAATTAAACTAGAGCCGAAAGATTATTATTTAGATAAGTATAATCATTTCGATGTGTTATGCCTAACAAAAAAAAGACGAGGAATGATCTTTTTCTATTGTTTTTACACAGATGAAGGGAAGAAGAAATTTAATAAATATTGGAAAGCCGTCGAAAGAACAATTCGGTTTTTGGATTAATTTTTAATAACTCCCTTCAAAAACGAGCTTACTACTAATATAAAACGAAAATAAAGCTGAAAACTGACAGCCGATTGCCGATAGCCTACAACTAAAAGCTACTCCCCTTCCTCATACATCCCATCAATACGATCCTGATATTTCTCCGCTATCACCTTACGTTTAAGACTCAATTTCGGCGTTAATTCTCCTCCTGCAACACTCCACTCATGCGGTAGCAGAACGAACTTCTTCACCTGCTCCCAATGGCCAAAATCGTGATTCGCCTGATCTACGATCCGTTGATAGTAATCTAGAACCTGTTGTTGATGTATTAAATCCTCATTTTCGTGCATTTGAACACCCTTTCTTTTCGCCCATTTCTGCAATTCATCAAAGGCCGGAACGATCAGCGCAGAAGGAAATTTTCTCCCTTCACCCAAAACCATTACGTGCGCAATAAACGTTGATTCCATCAACTTATTTTCCAAAACCTGCGGAGCCACATATTTCCCCCCCGCGGTTTTGAACATCTCTTTTTTTCGATCGGTTATCCGCAAAAATCCGGCATCGGTTAATTCCCCAATATCACCGGTCTTAAAATAACCATCTTTATCAAAGGCTTCTGCTGTAGCTTTTTCATTCTTATAGTAGCCTTTAAAGACACTGGGCCCTTTACATAAAATTTCGCCATCCTCTGCAATTTTAACGCTTACCGATTTCAGTACTCGCCCCACAGAACCAAATAACAAGCCATTTGGTTCCAGATTGTTCACGGCAATAACAGGAGATGTTTCGGTTAATCCGTAGCCCTCTAACACTGGTATTCCCGCTGCCCAAAAAACGCGGGCCAGACGCTGCTGAAGCGCCGCCCCACCACAGATAATGACCACAATTTCCCCACCTAAAGCAGCCCGCCATTTTTTAAAAATTAGCACTCGGGCTACCGATACCTTCATCCGGTACCATAAGTTATTCCTCCCCGGTTCCCGATAGGTTAAGCCCAGCGCCAGGGCCCAAAAAAACAGGCTTTTCTTCCATCCTTTTTGTGCCTCTCCCTTTTCTACAATTTTGTCGTATACTTTCTCGAGAACACGTGGAACCGTTGTAAACCCATTGGGATGAACTTCATTGATATCAGCAACCACGGTATCGAGATTTTCCGCATAATAGATACTGATCCGCTTATAGAAATACATGTATACCACCATGCGCTCAAAAATGTGACATAAAGGTAAAAAACTAAGCGCCTTTTTATAATTGGCCGGCAGAAGATCTGCGCAGTTGGTAAAATTACTGATCAGATTTTTATGCGACAGCGGGACCCCTTTTGGCCGACCGGTTGTGCCGGAAGTATAGATTAAGGTGAGCAGATCGTCTTCTTTTACGGCATTCCGGTAGCTATCCAGGGAAATAGATGAAGCCTTCCCTAAATCCACCAATTCTTTCCAGGATTTTTCTCCTGCAACGCGATCAAAGCAGTAAATAGGATGCTCTAGTTTTTTCTCCTCCATGGCAACGGTAATTTTATTCACCAATTGCTGATCACCCACAAAGACTAACTTGACATCGGCATCTTCGATAATATAGTGCAAATCCGCATCGGATAGCGTAGGATATAACGGTACAATGGCCGCTCCGATTTGATTCACAGCGAAATCAACAAAATTCCACTCTGGCCGATTAGCCGATATAAGTGCAATCCGATCACCTTTTTTTAGGCCAAGTTCAAGGAGCCCCTTACTTAGATCATGAACAATTTCAAAAAACAGCTCCGGAGAATAGCTTATCCACTTCCCTTCCGCCTTGCCTGCAACCATGACCGATGGTGCCGACTGATCCTGATAATGATCCAGCAAATCAAAAACCCGTTTTATAGCCGTCATCGCTTTAAATTTGATCTATTAATCGGTTATTCTATTTATATAAAGATAGCAAAAAATCGCAAAACAGCGGTATTCTACAAAAAGATAGGGCATCGCAGGATATAGTGGCACTTAATTTGCAACAACTTTAGCTTGTTTTTAACACAAAAAATATAATTTTGAAACATTATTGTAAAACCCTAATCATCTTTTTAACGAATAATTTTATGAAAAAAATGCTATTAATGGCCTTGTGCAGTGTATTATTAACCTTAACCGGATTGAAAGTAAGAGCACAGGCTGTGGAAGGACATGACTATAAAAATGCACTTGGGGGACGTTTCGGCGTGGCTAATGGCATTACCTTTAAGACCTTTATGAATGATTTAAATGCGTTGGACGTGATTTTAAACTTCCGGTCGACCAGCCATTACTCTACCTTTAAATTAGTTGGATTGTATGAAATACATAATGCCATCAACGATGCGCCAGGCTTACTTTGGTATTATGGGGCCGGAGCTGGTTTAGGGACGTATAAAAATAAAGATACCGATAATAGCGGTGCTGCTTTTAGCATTGATGGTGTGCTTGGACTGGATTATAAAATTGATGGCGCTCCGCTTGATTTATCGTTAGATTGGAAGCCGGAACTACGTTTTGCTCCAGATGATACCGGTTTAGACTTCGCCGGATTCGGGCTGTCTATTCGGTTTGCTTTCTAATCTTTAGTAGCAAGACTTAAGTATCGAGTATCAAGACCACATCATCTTGATACTTGATACTAAAAAAATAAAGCTATCCAGCTAGAATCTAACTTAAGAGCCAACCAATAGCTAATCCCTCCCTAACCATTTCTCCCGCAAGCTCAATTGCGCATCGGATGCATTGCTTAAGGGCACAATAGCAAATTTAGCTTGCATATTTGCTGTTAGTGTTACATGCACTTCTTTTAACAGGCCATCTCGGGATACCAGTAATTTTACCGTATCGCCCGGTTTTGCCGATTGAATAACACGATTCAGTTCTTTACCCACAGCGTCAATGCGAACACCATTGATCCCAATCAGTTCATCGTTTACATTGATTCCGCCCTTCCATGCTCCACTTTCCCTCAAAACCGATTGCACAATCAATTTGTTATCCGAAACGCTTGTCCTTATCCCTAAATCGGGCTCCTCATTTCCTTCATTCAAATCAACTAACGCTAAACCAACAACATTTAAATAGGTATTGTAATTCGGGCTGGAGGCAGTATTGACAAGGGTATAAAGATCATCCAACGATTTTCCGGCAACTTTTTCAGCTAAGGCTTTAAACTCGGCATCCGTATAGCCCTTATTTCTTTTTTTATAAAATTCCTCATAGGCCAACTTCATCACATCGTCCAGTCCCTTTTCACCATTTGTTGCCTGCAATATGGTGATGTCCATCATCATCGCAATTAAAGCTCCCTTATTATAATAAGAAACCTGGGTATTGACGGCATTTTCATTTGGACGATAATATTTAATCCAAGCATCGAAACTTGCTTCACTTAGCGGCTGCACATGGTTACCCGGCCTATTCTCTACCGCCGCAACGTCGCCAGCTAAGGCATGAAGGTAATTTTCTACCGAATAAAATCCGGCCCTACGCACCAAAAGATTATCGTAATAGGCGGTAAATCCTTCTCCTATCCAAAGATTAGTGGTATAATTTTCTTCGTCATAGTTAAATGGCCCTAATGCAACTGGCCGCAAACGCTTGATGTTCCAAAGATGAAAGTATTCATGAGCAACCAAACCCAAAAACGATTTATATCCAGTCTCTGTTCCATAATTAAAGCGAGCCGCCCCCAGTACGGTAGAGTTTAAATGCTCAAGACCGCCTCCGCCTGATTGGTAATTATGTACAATAAATACGTAATGCTTGTTCGGGTTTTCTCCATATACGGAAGTGGCACTATCGACAATTTTAGCCATATCCTGCTTTAAACGTTCCTTATCATAGTTACCTCCACCATACATAGCCACTTCATGCCTGACACCGGCTGCCGTAAATTCAAAGATATCCTGATTGCCAACCTCTATGGGCGAGTCAAATAAAATATCAAAATTTGCCGCTTGGAAAGTGTCTGTACGACCCTGAACCGGCTCCAGTCCGGTAGAAATCTTGCTCCACGTAGAAAAAGGTTTAACAACGACTTCGGCAGCCCGATCGATTTGATCGTTCACATACATAAAAATGCCTGTAGGAGAAAGAAAGGCATGGCTATCATCCACGAAGCTGGTCCGAACGGAAACTTCATAAGCATAAACACGATACCTCACCACTACCGTCTTTTGACCATTGGTGGTAATTTGCCAGGTATTTTTACGCGTTTTTACAGCTGGCAAGGGATTTCCGTTTGGCGCGCTAGCTTGAAAGCCTTCCACGTTTTTCGAAAATTCGCGTACCAGATAAGACCCCGGAGCCCAAACCGGCATTTTCACATCCAATGTCTTTGCATTTACCTCGGGAATTTCCATTTTCACTTCAACATAATGCGCTTGCGGTTCTTTAAATGAAACTTCAAATTGTATAGGCTGCTGCGCGAAACTTTCGGTTGAAAAGGCTGTGGTCATAAGTATGAAAAAACTAAAGAATTTAAATAATAATTTATGCATAGTATAAAACGATTAGATCACAAAGATACAATTAGCTATCAGAAATCAGTCATCGGAGATCGGCTTCATATACGGAATCAAATAATTAAAACCGATTGCTGATAGCTGACAGCTGAACCGCTGCAGCTGCGTTCTGAATGACAACGCGCTTGCCTTTGGCAGGCCACGTTGGATGGTCATGCTGACAAAGGAAGCATCTAAAAAAAGCTGTAAAGCATAAAGCGTAAAGCATAAAGCATTTAGCCGGCCTATGGACTTGTCATGCTGACAAAGGAAGCATCTAATCGATTACAGTTAAAACGAGGTTACCACCAATATAAAACAAAAATAAAGCCGATTGCCGACAGCCAATAGCCGAAAGCTAACTAACAGCAATGTTGCAAAATAGTATGCCGAAATATAGTTACCTTTACCACAAATAATTAAGCTCCAGTAAAACAGGCAATTTAGTTGTCTTTTAGGGGATCACAACAAATCGATTGTCATACTAAAATAAACATTTACTAAAAACAAACAGTCAAACTTTCTGAATGAAGCGTAAGTACATTTATTTAATTGTCATTATTGGAGTTATTGCTTTTGCTGCGTATAAGTTTTCAAACAAAAATGAGGGAAAGATAGAAGCACCTGCAACTCCGGTAAAAGGGGCAGCTATATCTGTAAATGCAGTAGTGGTTAAACCCCGTAGCTTTTCGAATTCCCTTACGGTATCGGGAAGCGTTGAACCAAATGAACAGGTCCAAATTAGAAGTGAAGTTTCTGGGATAATACGTAATTTATATTTTAAAGAAGGCACTTACGTAAAAAAAGGTGATATATTATTTACCATTGATGACACTGAATTACAGGCTCAGCTTTTACAACGGCAAACACAGGAGAAATTAGCCGAAGAAAACGCCAGACGAGCCGTTCTGCTCTTTGAAAAAGAAGCCATTAGCTCACAGGAGAATGATGTTGCCCGCGCCGACCTGCAGTCGGCAAAAGCGCAAACGCAATTGGTAGAAGCGCAAATAGCCAAAACAAAAGTACGTGCTCCATTCAGTGGAAGAATAGGTTTACGATCTGTTTCAGCAGGAGAATATCTCACACCTACGACTGTAGTAGCCAATTTACTGAGTACCAACCCTATCAAAATTTTATTTGCCGTACCTGAAAAATATACATCCCAGATTAAAGAAGGCCAATCATTGACATTTTCCGTGAGTGGTTCAACAAAGCAGTACAATGCAAAAATTTATGCCATCGAACCGGGAATTGATGCCGTAACACGAACCATACAGATCAGGGCCTCTGCAAATAATGATTCGGGAGAACTTGTCCCCGGCTCATTTGCCCGCGTAAATTTGCCTATTAATATGGTAGAGGATGCCGTACTCATCCCAACAGAAGCAGTGATTCCGATACAGAATGGAAAACAAGCTTACTTATACAAAAATGGAATAGCTAAGGCTGTAAATATTGAAACCGACAGTCGGACCGCCCAAGAGGTACTGGTTAACGAAGGTATTAAAATCGGTGATACGGTAATTACTTCCGGTATCATGTCTTTAAAAGACGGGATAAAAGTTAGCGTTAATTTAAAGCCATAATTATAATGAGTTTATCAACAATAAGTGTAAAACGGCCAGTTCTTACCATGGTATTGAACCTGCTACTCATTCTTTTTGGCGTAATAGGTTATACCTTTTTGGGGATCAGGGAATTCCCTTCCATCGACCCTCCTATTGTTTCTGTAAGAACGAGTTATGCTGGCGCCAATCCGGATATTATTGAATCACAAATTACCGAACCTCTGGAAAAATCGATTAACCAAATCGATGGGATTCGTAATATTTCTTCTTCCAGTAGTCAAGGGAGCAGCAATATCAATATCGAATTTGTATTAGGCAAAAATTTGGAAGAGGCGGCCAACGACGTGCGGGATAAAGTTTCACAAGCTGCCCGGAACCTGCCGCAGGATATTGATGCCCCTCCTGTTGTTTCCAAAGCTGATGCGGATTCTGAACCCATTATTATCCTAACGGTGAGAAGTGACGGAAGAGATGTATTGAGCTTAAATGACATCACCGAAAACGTCATCGCCCAACGGCTACAAACCTTACCCGGAGTGAGCAGTGTACAAATCTATGGGCAAAAACGCTATGCTATGCGTTTATGGATCGAACCCATGCGTTTAGCCGCTTATGGTTTGACGCCTTTAGATGTACGGAATGCCCTCACTTTACAAAATGTGGAACTTCCATCTGGTAAAATTACCGGGACGAATACCGAATTAACGGTAAAAACGGTTGGAAACCTCATTACAGAAGAAGACTTCAATAACCTCATCATCAAAACCGATGGGAACCGTATCATCCGTTTCAGCGATGTTGGAAAAGCCGTTCTTGGTCCTGAAAACCTGGAAACCAATATGCGGGAATCCCTAACACCTATGGTTGGTATAGCGATTATTCCACAACCGGGAAGTAATTATATCGAAATTGCGGAAGCTTTTTATCAACGGCTCGCCCAGGTGAAAAATGAAATCCCAAGCGATATCCGCATTAGTGTAGCTGTAGACAATACCCTTTTTATCAAACGGTCGGTTGAAGAAGTAGCAGAAACCATTTTAATATCTTTGCTATTGGTAGTTATCATCATTTACCTATTTTTCAGAAACTGGGGAATTGCCTTTAGGCCGCTGATCGACATACCCGTTTCTTTAATTGCTACCTTTTTCATCATGTATGTCCTTGGTTTTTCGATTAATGTTTTAACCTTACTCGCCGTGGTGTTGGCAACGGGTTTAGTAGTGGATGATGGTATTGTAGTAACGGAAAACATTTACAAAAAGGTAGAGGAAGGAATGCATCCAATCGAAGCAGCAATTAAAGGATCGAATGAAATCTTCTTTGCGGTAATCTCGATTTCCATTACCCTCGCAGCGGTGTTTTTACCGGTCATGTTCTTAGAAGGATTCGTCGGTCGACTCTTTAGGGAATTCGGCGTAGTGATAGCTGCTGCGGTATTAATTTCTGCCTTTGTATCCTTAACCCTTACACCCATGCTGAATGCTTACCTCATGCCAAAAGGTGGGATCAAGCATTCGCGTTTTTATGAATTAACAGAGCCTTATTTTGAGAAAATGACATCGGGATATGGACGCACTCTATTTCAGTTTTTGAAATTGAAGTGGGTCAGTTTTCCTATTCTCCTGATTTGTTTTGGATTAATTGGATACTTTTGGAACCATTTAAAGAAAGAAACAGCACCTTATGAAGACCGTAGTAGAATAAGTGCTAATATCACGGCTCCTGAAGGAAGTTCTTTCGAATATATGGACCGCTTTATGGTAGAGTTGGCCGAGTTGGTCAATGATTCGATTCCGGAGAAAACGGTCAACCTCGTGATCACCTCTCCAGGTTACGGCGGCACAGGTGCGGCAAACAGTGGAAGAATGCGTCTTTCGCTTGTTGATCCCGAAAAACGGGAAAGGACACAGCAAGAAATAGCAGATGCTTTGACCCGGCAGACCAAGAAATTTACCGAAGCCCGGACTTTCGTTACGCAGCAACCCACGATAGCCGTTAATCGGCGCGGCGGATTGCCCATACAATACATCATCCAGGCACCGACATTTGAAAAATTGCAGGAAAAAATACCGCAATTTTTAGATTTAGCAAATGACGACCCTACCTTTTCGATGGTTGATGTTGACCTTAAGTTCAATAAACCAGAGCTCCATATCAGCATTGACCGGGATAAGGCGCAGAGCTTAGGCGTATCCGTGTTGGATGTGGCACAGACGCTCCAGCTTTCCTTAAGCGGACAGCGTTTTGCCTATTTTATCATGAATGGTAAGCAATACCAGGTTATCGGGCAGTTTGATGATGTAGACAGAAGTTCGCCGCTGGATTTGACCTCCATCTTCGTAAGGAGTACCGATGGTCAATTGATTCAACTCGATAACGTCGTTACCATTGAAGAACGGTCCAGTCCGCCCCAGCTTTATCATAATAACCGGTTTATGTCGGCCACCGTATCTGCCGGCCTGGCGCCAGGAAAAAGCTTGGGTGATGGGATCGAAGCCATGGATCGCATTGCCAGCAAAGTGCTTGACGAAAGTTTCTCTACAGATTTAGGTGGCGAGTCGCGCGATTTTAGGGAAAGTGGTTCCAACACGCTCTTTGCTTTTGGCTTGGCCCTCTTATTGGTTTATCTTATACTGGCCGCTCAATTCGAAAGCTTTTTAGATCCCTTCATTATCATTCTGACCGTACCCATGGCCGTAGCCGGTGCAATGTTGTCTTTGTGGATTACCGGTCAATCGTGGAATATTTTTAGCCAGATCGGAACCATTATGCTAATTGGCTTGGTTACCAAAAACGGTATTTTAATCGTCGAATTTGCCAACCAGCTAAAGGAAGAAGGGAAATCGGTAAAAGCCGCCATCTTAGAAGCAGCAGAGGCACGTTTACGCCCTATCCTGATGACCAGCCTAGCCATTGTTTTAGGTGCTTTACCTATTGCTTTGGCTTTAGGGGCAGCAGCCACCAGCCGCATTGGGATGGGAGTCGTTATCGTCGGCGGAACAACCTTTTCTTTGGTCCTGACTTTGTTTGTTATCCCTGCCATTTATTCACTTTGGTCGCGCCCTCATAAGATAAACCAAGATTTAGAAGAAATTAAGAAACTTGAACAACAGGAAACAGTAATCTCTCCTACTGGATTTTAAGTGTATTCCATGAAGAAAATACCCTATATTCTCTTATTATTGTTAACGTTACATGCTGCTGTTTCAGCTCAAGAGATACTAAGCCTAGAGGATGCCATAGCCATCGCATTAAAGCATAATTATGATATTCGGCTCGTTTCCAATAATGTCGATATCGCTAAGAATAATGTCAATATCGCCAATGCTGGCATGCTGCCCAGCATATCGGGCAATGTTTCTACTTCGGCTGGCATACAAAATACAACACAAACCTTATTGGAAGGTGAAACCCGCTCCTTAAAGGGAGCCCGTAGTACGTCTACCGCTTATGGTGCCAGCTTAGACTGGACCATATTCGATGGTTTCCAGATGTTTACCCGTTACGATCAGCTTCAGGAATTAAAAAAATTAGGTGATGTCAACCTAAAACAGGCCATACTATCCACCGTATACAACGTAATCAGCGGCTATTTCGATTTAGTACAACAGCAGCAGCAACTCAACGCCTTACGCACGGCCCTAGATCTTTCAAAGTATCGCTTACAAATGGCCGAAAATCGCTATCAAATTGGAAGAGCCTCCAAACTGGAGGTCTTGGCCGCGAATGTAGATCTAAATACAGATACCACCAACCTGATGCGGCAGCATGTCAATTATGGCAATGCTAAGATCCGATTAAACGAAATACTTGCACGTGACGTCAATACACCTTTCGAGATTTCGGACAGTATACTCATCGAGAACGATTTGAAATACGACAATTTGATGAACCTGGCGCTTCAACATAATCCCGATTTACAAGCGGCGTTAATAAATCGACGCATTTCGCAATTGAATCTAAAAATAGTGAAAGGCCAGCGTTATCCAGTAATCAATGCCAGCTCGTCTTATACCCGTAACCGATCGACTACAGAACTCGGCTTTGCCACAAACAATCAGACCAACTCATTTAACTACGGACTCTCGGCTTCCGTTAATATTTTCAACGGCTTCTTACAGAAAAGGAATGAACGGAATGCTGCCTTGGAGGTTGATAATGCAAGTATTAATTTAGAGAAAATTAATCAGAGCTTATTGTCACAGCTATCTTCAGCCTACCAGACCTATCTGACCAATTTGGAGCTGGTCGACTTAGAAAAAAAGAATCAGCTCATTGCCAAACAAAATATGGATATTACATTTGACAAATATCGGCTGGGAAGTATAACTCCCCTCGAATTCAGGGAAGCCCAGCGCAATTATGTCGATGCGAGTGTCCGTTTTAGTAATGCGCAATATGAAGCTAAAATGGCCGAAATTGCATTAAAACAAATTGCTGGTTCGCTAACGATGAAATAGTCGGCAAGCTTCGGACACATTGTATGTTACAACAATTTCACTTAACTTTGTGCTAGTAGCTAGCTAAAAAACCTGCGTGTTTATACCATGATATTAGTTGTTGATAGCGGTTCCTATAAATCTGACTGGATGCTTACCCTTCCGAATGGTGAGCCTTTAAGTTTTACCACTAGAGGGTTTAATCCCTATTTCACAACAGAAAAAGAAATAACCAAGATTGTCCAAAATATCCCTGATATTAGCCCATATGCGGACTTGATTTCGGAAGTATATTTTTTTGGGTCTGGCTGTACCAACCCCGATCGCAGGGAGATGGTTTCCAATGCACTATCTGAAGTTTTTAAGCATGCCTTTATTTCTGTTGAAACAGACTTAATCGGATCAGCCTATGCAACTTGCGGTAACGATAGCGGTTATACGGCGGTTTTGGGGACAGGTTCCAATGTTACTTTCTTTGACGGCGAACAGGTACAGCCAACAAAACAGGGGTTGGGTTTCATATTAGGCGATGAAGGCTCAGGGGCCTGGTTTGGGAAAAAATTGTTAACCAATTTTCTGTATCAGTCCATGCCGGACGATCTGATGAAAGAATTCGAAAGCACCTACCATATTAACAAAGAAATTGTTATTAAAAACGTTTATCAACGCAATTATCCAAATACCTATTTAGCGTCTTTTGCACCTTTCATGGAAAGCAACAAGACACACCCCTATATACAGTATCTGCTACAAATGGGATTTGAAGAGTTTGTAAAGACAAATATTCTGTTATTCCCTGATTATCGAAAGCACCTTTTTCATTTCGTCGGTTCTATTGCCTACTATTTCAGCGAACAACTTCGTGCTGTTTGTGAAAGGCATGCCATACAAATCGGTAAAATAATTAAACGGCCAATTGAAGAGTTATTTAACTTCGTTATTGAAAGAGAAACAGGTTTTATTAATTCCGAAAAACAATAACGGACAACTTATTGTGCTTATTTTATATCAGGCGCGGCTTGTTCATTAACATTTAAATAAATCAAAATGAAAACGCTTTTATTCATTTTTACATTGCTTACGGCCGTTCCGCCTAAGAGTGTTTACCAATTTAAATTTACTTCCATAGACGGTAAGGAAATTGATTTGGCTCAATTTAAAGGAAAAAAATTGTTGCTTGTCAATACGGCTTCAAAATGTGGTTTTACGCCGCAGTACAAAGAATTGGAAGAGCTTTCCAATAAGTTTAAGGATAAACTGGTTGTTATCGGTTTTCCTGCCAATAATTTCGGTTCACAGGAGCCCGGATCGAACGACGAAATCAAAAGCTTTTGTGAGCAAAATTATGGGGTAACCTTCTTACTTGCCGAAAAAAGCAGTGTAAAAGGCGACGATATCAATCCGTTGTTCCGCTATTTAACTTCAACGGATAATCCAGACTTTACAGGGGAGATCAAATGGAACTTCGAAAAGTTTCTTATTGATGAAAATGGACAATTAATTCATCGCTACCGTTCGGCTGTAAAACCACTTTCTCCCGCCATTACTTCGCAGCTATAACGCAAATTACGTTTCGCCTTTCACGAAAAACGTATCCAGAAATCTTACCTGATCTGAATTAATCCTCATAAAAATGGGCAGCTTGGAATCAAGTTGCCCATTAATCTACTTAGGTTTGTAATTGGATTTTAAAAGTATGACAACAAGATGATAAATCCAAATTTATTGCATATTCCCTCACGATTTATCCAGATTCTTTTCATTCCCGTTTGAGCGAAAGTCAGATTATTTATTCAGAATTTCTACAGAAATAACACCTAGTTTTGAAACGTACAGATTTTGAAATTAGGGAATCATCATGGAAAAGGAAAAAAAACCATCAATTGATCATGTTTTTCAGGAAAAAATTAAAAAAGCATCAGATTTCACTTTTAGTGTTAAGGTAGCCAAGGTTTTTGATGACATGGTTGAACGATCCGTTCCTTTTTATACGGAAATCCAGCGCATGATCATCGAACTGGCCAATGAACATGCTCTTCCCCATACGAACGTAATTGACCTGGGTTGCTCTACCGGAACCACTTTGCTGGGTATGCATGCATACTTAGACGAAAGTATCAAATTTATCGGTATAGATGATTCCCGGGAAATGCTAAATAAGTGCGAAAGTAAAATCCAGCAAATTGATTTCCAAAGAGATTACGAGCTCATTCAAGCCGACATCGGTGAAAGCCAGATCCAAAATGCGTCGGTAGTTATCCTCTCCCTTACTTTGCAGTTTATTCGGCCTATACACCGCGAAAAACTGATCAAAAAGATTTATGAAGGACTGGTAAAGGGTGGAGTCCTTATCGCTGTAGAAAAAATTTTAGCCGAAGATAGTTTCTTCAATAGAAATTTCATCCGTTATTATTATGATTACAAACGCAGGAATAATTACAGCGAAATGGAAATTGCACAAAAAAGAGAAGCCCTCGAAAATATATTAATTCCTTATAAACTGAGCGAGAATCACCTCTTATTGAGACAAAGTGGATTTTCAAATATCGAAACCTTTTTCAAATGGTATAATTTTTCGGGGTTTATCGCTGTAAAAAACTAATATGGTTCGCATTGGCAATTTCTTTTTTAGGTATCGCAATTTTCTTTTTATCTTTCTATACCTTGCCTTACTTATCCCATCTCCCCTTCTATTCAGTTTAACATACTTTGGTCCGAATTATTATTGGCTGCCTTTAATATTGGGATTGGCAATTACCATTCTAGGTCAATTAATTAGAGGGGTAACAATTTCCTTAGCTTACATTGTGAGGGGAGGAAAAGATAAAAAAGTATATGCCGACGGTTTAATTACCAAAGGAATGTTTGCACACTGCCGCAATCCACTGTATGTTGGCAATATACTCATGCTCTTTGGCTTGGCCATCTTAATGAACTCCTTATTCTATGTGGTGATCGTAATTCCGGTTTTCCTTTTTATTTACCAAGCGATGGTATTGGCCGAGGAAAATTATCTCCAACAAAAATTTGGAAAATCTTTTGATAGCTACTGCAAAAAAGTAAGCAGATGGGGTATTCGTTTAAATGGCTTGGGGGAAACCATAAGGAGCATGCAATTTAACGGCAAACGATGGCTGATTAAGGAATATAACACACAGGCTATATGGTTGACCGGTATTTTTTCCATCCTGTTTTTTCGTTATCCACTATTGGCTCAAAACCGACCTCATTTTCGAAATGCTTTGTTTTTCATTTTCCTTTTATTAATAGTAGTCTTTTATTGTTCGGTAAGATATAGAAAAAAGAAAGGGATTTGGAAGGCATAGATAATAACGGGAAATAAATTAATTGAAGTCGATCGTAAAGCAATGTAAGCCGTTATCAAATGTATAGTAAATCTTCCAAGCGTTGCTTGCACAAACCTGTTTTACAATAGCAAGCCCAAGTCCCGTCCCTCCATTCTTTGAGGACGTGGAAAAGCGTTTAAAAAGTTTATCGATATTCAAAGGCTCTCTACCTGTGTTTGCAATATGTAGTTGTTTAGCCGTTAAGCTTACCGATACGATTGCGCCCGGTAAGCTATGCCGATAGGCATTAAAAATTAAATTTTGAATTAGTATTTCCATCAACACTTTATTTGCCTTAATCCGAACCCCTTCTTGTATATTCGTTTGAAGCGCTATATCCTTATATAATAAATGTTCGCTCAACAGGGTTAAAGTTAACGTTAATTCTGCGCTTAGGTTTATCTCTTCGACCTCTGCATATTGGTTATTATCAATTTTAGCCAAGGTCAAGAGATTCTTGTTCACACGGGATGCCCGTGCAAGAGCCATATTTAGCTCACGGATAAGTTGATGTTGTTTTTTGGATAATGTATTTTCCTGCAGTAAAAGATCAAGCTTAGACTGCATAATGGCTAAAGGGGTCTGTAGTTCATGACTGGCATTCTCGGTAAACTCCTTTTGCGTATGAAAGGTAAGCAAATTCCGTTCTATCAATCTTTCGATCACTACATTCAACTCGTCAAATTCTTTAATGCCGCTCGACTCCAGTACTAATTTTCTTCCCTTATATAAATCAAACCTCTTTAGCTTGTTTAACGTTATTTGGAAAGGCCTCCAAATCTTAACAGCTATATAACGATTAAGTAGAAGAAAGCCCGTTAATAGTATCAAAAAGAACAGAAAAGTGATTAATGTAATGCTGCTAATGGTAGAACCAGCCTCTTCAATATTCGTTTCAATCGTTAATTGATAGGGTCGGCCATTAATATCAAGATAAGTAACTAATCCTCTAAATCCGTCAACAGGTTCATAACTAACATGTTTGTCGGCCCGCATAATGGTATAGGTACTATCTTTTCGAATCTCGCCCTCGAAAGGGCGAATAAGCATACTTGGCTGCACCTTATTCCAAAAATCCAATAGCTTATCGAGCTCCTCCGTATTTACGTGTCCCATTTTAAATTTTTCACGTGTATATTCAGCAAGCAGCTGATTGTGTTCATCCAGCTCTGCGCTCCATATCTGATTAACGGTATAATAATATACGGGTATACTACATACGAGTACGAATAAGGCATAGAGCGTAAATGTCTTTAATGGCTTATTTAGCAGTTTGCTCATTCTTCCCATTTATATCCGGAGCCATAAATAGTCCGAAGGTAATTATTAGCTCCAACTTCTGTTAATTTACGCTTAATATTCTTAATATGTGCATAAAGGAAATCATGGCTGTCTAGCATATCTGCAAAGTCGCCCGTAAGATGCTCTGCTATGGCATTCTTAGACACCACTTTATTCTTATTAGATACCAGATATAACAGTAAATCAAATTCTTTTCTGGTTAAAACAACTTTTTTGCCGTGTACATAAACAGTTTTAGCAGGAATGTCAATTTCTATTTCATGGTGTTTTAGTACATTAATGCTTCCAAATTGTCTACGTCTAATCAACGCATAAACTCTTGCTGCCAATTCAGATAAATGAAAAGGTTTAGCAACATAATCATCCGCCCCAATATTTAGTCCGTAAAGTTTATCGTCCAATGAATTTTTTGCCGAGATAATAATAACTCCTTCTTGCTTGCCTTCTGCCTTTAATGCTTGAAGGAGTTTTATGCCGTTGCCTCCCGGTAACATCAGATCCAACAAAATACAGTCGTAACTGAATTGATGAATTTTTTCAAAACCTTCGTCGAAACTGGCAGCGATCTCGCATCGATACTGTTCATTGGAAAGGTAATCGGCCATACTTTTAGCCAGTTCGGGTTCGTCTTCAATAATCAGTATTTTCATACGATAGTATATTTATCCATCCCAAACAAAAGTAGTGGAGAATTCTGATTTTTTTCTGAATCTGAAGGCTTCGGTTTCATCATATTGTTTGGTGATACTTCTATATCAGTTTATGTTATCGCTATTTTATCTAAACATTAAATTCCGAACTACGTTAAGATAGTATATGGAAATACGTTTACATTTATAATGATAAATAACCCGTAATCTATGGAAACGATCATCATCACCACCGATTTTTCAGCGGCATCAACTCATGCAGCACGCTACGCGGCATCCCTAAGCCAGATTTTACGAACGAAAAACATCATACTCTATCATTCTTATGAAATTCCACCCGTTAGTACGGAAATTCCGTTGCCTGAAATGGAAAATCCTTCCTTATCCGAACAGCATAGTATCGCAGGACTAGATGCGCTCCTATCCGAAATCAAGCCCCTTATAAACGAACAGGCAACAATCATCACCGTTTCAGACGACCAACCGCTTACTTCAGGGATAATCAAACTACAACAACAATACCGTGCCGAGCTGATCGTTGCCGGAATGACCGGCAAAAGTGGTATTGAGAAAGTTTTTGTAGGTAGCAATACCATTAAGCTAATTCAAAATGCCCCAACGAATCTACTCGTTGTACCGCATGAAGCACAATTTGTTCTGCCGAAAAATGCAGTATTTGCCTGCGATTTTAACTTGGTTGATCAAACAACGCCAGTAGAAACCCTATATCAATTGGTGCACCGATTGAACGTACAACTGCTTATATTGAACGTTGCAAAGCCCGAAGCGCGTTTTGATCCCGACATGATTCCAGAACAATTTAAATTGCACGAGCTGTTGGATCACCTCCATCCTCAATACCATTATACCGAGCATAACGATACCGCTGAAGGAATTATGGAATTTGCCGAAGCTGCACAGGCACAGTTCGTCATTACCGTTCCCAAAGTGTATGGCTTTTTTGAAAGTCTATTTCACCGCAGCGTAACCAAGAAGCTTGCACATCACACCCGGTTACCCTTATTTTTATTGAAGTAAAGATCTTACATCTTAAAGTTGCCGCATCTACTAAAATCTAACAACGATTACCTATTTAAATAAATAATTGGCTTTAACAAACAGGCTTTAAACGTTACCGACGCTAAAACACCCAATCCGATAAAACTTATCGAAACTAAAGTCATTGAAATAATCGAAACATTGATGGATATACGATAGGCAAATTCAACAAGAAATTGTTGGGACATTAAATAACCCAAGGGCACGCCGATAAATACCGATAGCAAAAGTAAAATCAAATACTCCTTCGTCAATACCAAAAATACCTGAAACAAGTTGGCGCCCATAATCTTTCTTAGCGTGATTTCCTTGACCCGCTGTTGCGTGGCATAGGCAACGATACCGATCAATCCGAGGCAACTGATCAGTAGAAAGCTTAACGCAAAAAAAAGGATGGTTACCACGTCGTTGGAATGGCGTTGTAAATCTCGATAGCCTTCTTCCCAAAAGAAATAATCAATGGAATGCCCAAGTTTATTTTGCAAGAACTTGCTGTCTAACCAGTGCCTGAATTTACCCATATTTGCAGGATGGATTCTGGCATTGACAAATCTTAACTTAGTCGGATCATACCTAAAAATCATTGGCCTGATAGTCTGTTTAAAATTTTGGAAATGGAAATCTTTTATTACTCCTAAAATCCGACATTTCAGGCTGTCGTTCAGAAAAAACTCTTGTGCGATCGCCTCTTCGGCATTGTTGAATTTTAATTGCTTATAGCCCATTTCATTAATAAGTACCTGATTGGCATTAGAAGCTGAATCTGATGAAAAATTTACGCCTGCAATTAACTGTAATCCTAATTCATTAAGCGCCTGGTGATCAATATAATAGCTAGACAAATCAAATTTTTCGCTTTCGTGATATCTCCGGGCATCGAACTCCTCGGTAGGCATATACCCTAAATTAGTTGATATACTCGATACGCCTAAAACCTCGGGCATCTTCTCCAGTTTATCGATAATGATGGCGTGTTCTCTGCTATCCTTTACCGGTATACTGGCCATATTTTTATAAGAAAACCCATAATCACTTTGTGCCATGTACCGCGACTGGCCGACCAAAACAATGACAAAAAAGATTAAACCAAAGGATATGCTGAACTGGCAGACAATCATTATTTTTCGAAAAGAGATACCTTTCAGCATACGTTGGTTCCACAGATTATAAAGCATATTTAACGCATTGTACCTAGATAGAATAGCGGCTGGTAATAAGCCGGCTATTATACCAAGAAGTATAGCAAATAAAAATAGGACAAGTACCAGTCCGGTATCTATTTTTGTTCCTTTCATCAGGTTTTGAAAAAGCCCAAAATCGGCAATAATAGGAAATAACAGCAGTCCCAAACAACAGGAAATGAAGGTCACCATAACCGATTCTAAAATGAACTGTAAAAAAACCTGCCTTCTGTTTGCGCCAATGATTTTTCTGACACCTATTTCCTTGCTCCTCGTAAGACCAAGCGCAACCGTGATACTGGAATAGTTAAAAGCGGTTAATAAAGACAAAGCCAAAACAATCAGAAAAAGCAATACAATGAGGTTTATCGGGATCGCTTTACTGTTTTCAAGCAATAACGTTCGACTCGGAGAAATGTCTGTAAGTACCTGCTGAACAAAGGAAATTGCCTTAACCTGCTTTTGCGGGATAAAAGACAACATCGCAGATTTTGACATTGTTGCCAGCACATGCTGTATCTCCTTTTCATCATAAGATTTGTTGGCAAGCACATAAAGATAGGAAGCAGTATAATTGTTCATGTCTCCCAGACTCTCGTCGAGTTTTCCCTGAGCAGACAAAAATGGAATAGCTTCATCGGACAAGAGAAAGTCATTGCGGATATGATTTTTAAAGTCGAGATCATTATAAACGGCCGACACGTTAAAATTCCCCAGGTTTTCCAATTCAATAATCTGACCTATACAATCCACTTTTCTGAATAGCTTTAAAGCCATGCTTTTTGACAAGACGATGTTTCTAGGGTCCGAAAGCGGCGCATAGGTACTTCCCGATTCGATTGGCAATTGAAACATGGAGAAATAAACGGCAGAAGTAAATGCTCCGGAAGCGGTAATGTGCTCGCGGTTAAATTGTGCCATTCTGGCTTTTATCGGGACTAGACTTACCCAGCTACTGAAGATGTTACTGTCGATCAATCGACTTGTTGCATATGGACTTGTTGCATACGTTTCCTTATTGCCCATATTCGTCTTAACTAGCGTATTTATCCGGTAGATACGATCTTTATAGGTATTGTAAGCGTCGTAACTAAACTGATTATAGATAATAAAAACAATCAATAAGGAGATGGAAGTGCTCAACGTTAAAGCAACGATATTCAGCAAGCTATAAAATGGCTGTTTCCACAATCTTCGAAAAACTGTTTTGAAGTAGTTTTTTATCATAATAAAGGCGCTAATTGGAAAAGCGGCGAAAAATAGTAAATTATTGACAAGTAGAACCTTAGCAAATTTAAGCCTTTTTTACTATACTATCTTATTGTATTTAGCCTTTTATTTTCTCTACTAAAAATTACCGGTACGGCTTATGCACCAGATCAAACCGTTCAACAAGTTCCGGAGGTAAGAGTAGGGAGAGTAGTTCGCACTGTTCCAAGGGATATTATTAAACCCCAAAAATAATATTTATCCCGTATCCCCCCAACTTTCTTGCTTGATCCCGAAAAAGGCTATGCAGGAATCCATAATAAAAGAGGCCGTTTTTCTTAAAAAACGGCCTCTTAAGGAGTGGAGGCTATAGGATTCGAACCTATGACCCTCTGCTTGTAAGGCAGATGCTCTGAACCAGCTGAGCTAAGCCTCCTGTTGTATGTGGGAGCTACAGGATTCGAACCTGTGACCCTCTGCTTGTAAGGCAGATGCTCTGAACCAGCTGAGCTAAGCTCCCTTTTGGGACTGCAAATATAGAGGAGTTCATTAATATTGCAAAATATTTTTTTATGATTTGTCCAAACCAAGCTCAATAAACTAATTATTAATGAGTTATTTTTTAACCAGGTCTCTTCCTTACTGGTTTTAATGGATTATAAATCAGCATTCACTTGTTGTCTATACAATTTTGATATTCAAAGCTTTTAACTCTTCATTTATCAAAATCAACACTTCCCTTTTTGCTCCGTCCGGCCAACCCTACTTCGATCAAAATTTGCATATAAAAGCAACTTTATATAAGTTTGCCAGCACCCATGACCAAAGTGAATACGAATGATACACATGCAAAAATTTAAATTTTCTTTTATTTTAATCCTTTTTATAATTTGCCGGTCTGCCTCGGCCCAAGAAGTAAAAAGTGCCGCACCAGCAGCAAAGCAAAACCAACCCAAGCAGACTAAGGGTTCTTTAAGCAACGGAACTATCGCTAGTCAATTCGACCATATCATCGCGATATCGAACAATTACCAGGATTATAAAGTAATCAGAAAAGCCAATTTGGAAAAATTGCGCCAAAATATTGCCGACTCATTAAAAAGTATTCAAACCAAACTAGCCGATGCCAATGCTATTCTCAACAACCACGATAATCAGGTAGCTACACTAAAAGATAGTTTGAACCAGGTTCAGCTTGAGTTAAAAAACACGAAGGAACAGAAAGAGAGCCAAAATCTTTTGGGCATGCAGCTTTCCAAAGCCTCTTATAATGCAATGGTATGGTCGGTAATTGGTATATTGTTAATCTTGTTGATTTTTTATATCTATCGCTACAAACAGAGCTACATACTCACCGCCGAAGCCCGAAAAACATTAGAAGAAACAAAAGAAGAATTTGAGCAACACCGTAAACGTGCTATGGAAAGAGAACAAAAGCTCAACCGCCGTCTACAGGATGAATTAAATAAACGACTTTAAGCTTTAGTTTTAAGAGGCAGATCTTGCTGCTTACCGGTGGTAGTCGCCAATGTTTTCGGAACAGTTAGCTGAAGACCTAGTTTGTTGTTTAACTTTTCGATAAAATAGGCCGACAGCAATGGCGACTCCAGTTCCACATTTTGGTGTACGAAAAAATTAAGCGATTGCAATCCCGCTTCTTTCCACTCCTCAATACGGGATATCCACGCATCCAATCGCGAATAATCGCTTTTGTGGTTGGCACCTACATAACGAACAAAAGCATGGGGAGTTGTCAGGCGCATATGCAATAAGTCCCTTCTTCCTGCGGTGTCTACCAAAACATTTGTTTTTTGGTACTTCTCCAATAACGCAAAGAGCCGTTCACTTATCGCTTTATCGGCAAACCATTCTTGGTTACGTAACTCCACAGCTAAGGGAATGACTTTCGGAAATTCAGCCAGGTATTCTTCCAAACGTGTAAATTGATCGGGCTTAAAATTATCGTGCAATTGCAGGAAAGCCATCCCTAAATGGTCTTCGAATAAACTAACCGCATCACAGAAAGCAACAGTCGCTTCCTTTACATTGAGCAATCTTCGGAAATGACTGATTTGATTGGGCAATTTTGGAAAAAATTTAAATCCCTTTGGTGTTTTGTTTTTCCAGGTAATTACCTGTTCTTTCGTAGGTGCATTATAGAACGTGGCATTGAGCTCTATAGCATTAAACTGCGTAGCATAATAGGCCAGTTCATCTTTGGTTCCACGTGGATAAAATCCTTTAAGATCTTGCTTGTTCCATTTGGCACAGCCTACCGACACCTCAAAAGGCAGGGCATGATCTTGATTTGCCTTTAATAGCTTTAGCGAATCGGGGTGGGTTTCGGGCAGGGAAAAATCAACTTTGCCCGGATCTTCAACTTGGCCAAATTTCATAAATATTGCTTTCCTTTATTTGTTTACCGATTTAAAATTAGGGCTATTTCTTCACGGATTAAAATTATTTAGTCATTTTATTTGGTTTATCTTATCCTAAGATCTCTTCTAAAATGGCTGGCGATTTTACCTCTCCAAAATTTTCGACATGCAAACTATAGAAATCAACCATCTTATTCAGCAATATCCGACGATCCGCATTATTAATCTTCAATTCCTGCAAGCTGCTTAAATTACGCTGTAGGAGACTAGCCAACTGATCGGTATGAGGGGCCTGCAAAACAAAAGCATGATTGGGAATATACGAGGTGAACACACCTTCTTTCAGATCAAAATAAGGCTGGGAAGTTCGGGGCAAAGCTGGCAAGAAGCCGAGATACTTGGTCAGCCTCAACAAGAAATACAAATGAAAATTTACCGGAACGCTCTGCGTTGAATCCAACCAACAGATGGCGTGGTACAAAAATTCGAATAATTCGGTGTCTGCACTCTGTTGCTTCAAGCTTTTATACAACATTTCATCCAAGAAAAGAACCATAGCGCTTTTCACAACGTCATAAGGAATACTTTGGAAAGGGGGCAGCTGCCTGGCTTCAGCTATTCGTTGAAGTCCGGTATTGGCCTTATGGTATACCACCATATCCAATAGATAAAGTGGTTGCAAAATGTTGCTTTTTATTTTGGCCTGCTTTCGTTTTACACCGTTCACTAAATAAGCTTGCAACCCAAATTTCTCTGTATAAATTTGCGCCACCACACTGCTTTCGGAATAAGGTGTAGTCTTTAGCAGAATACCTTTTGTTTTATGTAACACTTAAAAACTAAAAATTAAGCTGGCAATTTTAGGAAAAAAAATAACGATTCCGACCGATAAGGCGAAAATCGCAGCGACCAAAACAGCGGCAGCGGCGATGTCTTTCGCCTTTTTTGCCAAAAGATGATATCCCGGGGAAACCAAATTGACGCATGTTTCTATCGCGGTGTTGATCAACTCGGTTATGACAACAACCGTTATCGCCATAAAAACCCAAAGCCATTCCTGCCAATCCAACCTGAACAGCAGCCCAAGCAACAAAGCAAGCACCGCCAGAACGGCATGTGTTTTAAAATTTTTTTCTTCGCGAACTGCTTGTTTAAGCCCTTGAATGGCAAAGCCCAGAGATTTCAAAAAGCGCATGTTAATCTTTTTTATGCTCGGCCTCTTTGGCCCGGGTTTCCAAAATGCTTTCGCGCTCAATTTTTCGAATCAAACTATAAATAACGGTCAGAAAACCTATGCCAAACACAATAACAGACAAAGTCAGCACAATACCGTAAAAATTGTTTTCTATATTCTTCAAATACACTCCAAGCGCGCCAAGAGCTATCCCTAAAACAGTAAATATAATCCCTCTTTTTAGATATTTATTCATCTCATCTAAATAAGCTTTTATAAAGATAACAAATTATATTCCATATGTTGATGCCTTTAGCTAGTAGCCTTTGGCAATCAGCTTTATTTTCGTTTTTTTATACTTATTATTCCGCTTTAAAGCCAATTGCCGATAGCTGATTGCTGATTGCTATGGATTGCATAATTGCAACAGTCTTAACTTTTACTTGTCACCTGAAAATCTTAACTTTGCACTCTTAATTTTTGGAAGATACGCTGATGTATAAGGAATATAAACAACTCGATTTACCTGCAATAGGTAAAAATGTGTTGGCCAATTGGCAAGCTAAACAGATTTTTGAAAAGAGCATAACTCACCGCCCTTCTGCTAAACCTTACACGTTTTACGAGGGCCCGCCCTCTGCCAATGGCATGCCCGGTATTCATCATGTGATGGCCCGTACCATTAAAGATATTTTTTGCCGATATAAAACCTTAAAAGGTTATCAGGTAAAACGTAAGGGCGGATGGGACACACATGGTTTACCTATCGAATTGGCTGTTGAGAAGACCTTAGGCATCACCAAAGAAGATATCGGGAAAACAATCTCCGTAGAAGAATACAATGCTGCTTGCCGTCGGGAGGTAATGCGTTATACCGATGTATGGAACGATCTTACCGAAAAAATGGGCTATTGGGTGGATTTAAAAAACCCTTATATTACCTACCAGAACGAGTATATCGAGACGCTATGGTGGATTCTCAAAGAACTTTACAATAAAGACCTGCTCTATAAAGGCTACACCATCCAGCCCTATTCACCAGCTGCCGGAACGGGGCTAAGTTCGCATGAACTGAATCAGCCCGGCACCTATAAACCGCTTAAAGATACTACCGTCGTTGCCGAATTCAGGATTATAAAGAATCAGGTTCATCCCTTAATAACGCAACTTATTGAAGAGGAAAGCGAAGATACGGCAATCATAGCCTGGACCACTACACCATGGACTTTACCAGCAAATTGTGCTTTGGTTGTGGGGAAAAATATTGATTATGTAAAAATACGCACCTTCAACCCCTATACCTTCGAACCGATCAGCGTGGTGTTGGCCAAAGATCTAATTGGCAAGTACTTCAAAGCCGAAGCAAAAGATGTATCTTTTCAGGACTATAAGGCCGGCGACAAACTGATTCCATGGGAGATTGCTGCCGAATTTAAAGGTGAAGCACTGCTGAACCTGCGTTATGAGCAATTGATGCCCTATGTGAGCAACGAAAATTTACAAAAGAATGCTTTCCGCGTCATCCCCGGAGATTTTGTGACAACGGAAGATGGAACGGGTATTGTTCATGCCGCAGCAACCTTTGGTGCAGACGACTTCAGGGTGTGCCGCGAAAACGGGGTACCTGGTGTTATGGTAACCGATGAAAACGGAAAAGAAGTGCCCATTGTGGATAAACAAGGTCGTTTTGTTAAGGAAATTACCGACTTTGCCGGCCGCTTCGTCAAAGAAGAATATTATACCAATGAGGAAAGAAATACGCCGGATTTCAGGCCAACAGATGTACTGATTGCCATCAAGCTAAAAGAAGAAAACAAGGCTTTCGACGTAAAAAAATACGAACACAGTTATCCGCATTGCTGGAGAACCGATAAGCCCATTTTATATTATCCACTCGATAGCTGGTTTGTTAAAACTACAGCCGTTAAAGCACGCTTAGTTGCATTAAACAACACCATCAACTGGAAACCCGAATCAACAGGTAGCGGCCGCTTTGGGAATTGGCTCGAAAATCTGGTCGACTGGAACTTGTCGCGCTCCCGTTTCTGGGGCACTCCCCTTCCAATATGGCGCTCGCAAGATGAAAATGAAGAAATTTGCATCGGCTCTATCCCTGAACTACAGGAACGGATCGCCTTCAGCTTAGCGTCCGGGATATTGACGCCGGAAGAAGGAAACAAATTGCAGGAATATCAAGAAAAATTAAATACCGGCAACTTCGATCTCCATCGTCCTTATGTGGATGATCTGGTATTGGTTTCCGATAATCAGCAAAAATTATTCAGGGAACCCGACCTGATCGACGTCTGGTTCGATTCAGGAGCCATGCCCTATGCCCAATGGGGCCTCGATCATGAAAAGTTAGGCAAGGATGCATACCCTTTCAATGCAGGTTTTGGAGGAGCTTTTCCAGCTGATTTTATCGCCGAAGGAGTTGACCAAACCCGGGGCTGGTTTTTTACCTTGCATGCTATCGCTACCATGTTGTGCGACTCGGTAGCCTTTAAGAATGTGGTATCGAACGGACTCGTACTGGATAAAAACGGCAATAAAATGTCTAAACGCCTGGGTAATGCCGTCGACCCCTTTACAACCATCGAAAAATATAGCGCCGATGCAACCCGATGGTACATGATTAGTAATGCCGCTCCTTGGGACAATTTAAAATTCAATGAAGAAGGTTTGGATGAAGTACGAAGGAAGTTTTTCGGCACATTGTACAATACCTATGCTTTCTTTGCGCTATATGCCAATATTGATGGTTTCGAATATAAAGAGGCCGATATTCCCCATCAGGATCGTCCGGAAATTGATCGTTGGATTATCTCGCTGTTAAATAGCTTAACGAAAGAGGTAGACACCTATTATGCCGATTTTGAACCGACAAAAGCAGCCCGGGCTATTCAACATTTTGTAGACGAACACCTCAGCAATTGGTATGTTCGTTTATGCCGCAGGAGATTTTGGAAAGGAGAATATACAACGGATAAGATTTCGGCCTATCAAACGCTTTACACTTGTTTGGACACCATCGCTAAGCTGATGTCGCCCATCGCTCCTTTCTTCAGTGATCAACTGTTTTTAGACCTCAATACAGCTACTAAAAAAGACCTGGCCGAATCCGTGCATCTAACCAACTATCCGGCATATGAAACCGCATTGGTTGATCAAGATTTAGAAGAACGGATGTTGCTGGCACAGGAGATATCTTCGCTCACCCTATCCTTACGCAAAAAAGTCGGAATTAACGTACGGCAACCTTTAAATAAAATTTTGCTTCCCGTTTTAGACGATACGTTTAAAGAAAAGGTGGACAAAGTAAAAGACTTGATCCTCTCGGAAACCAATATCAAAGAAATCGAATTTATCAAAGATACCTCGGGCATCATTAAGAAAAAAATAAAACCTAATTTTAAAGTATTAGGCCCAAAAGTAGGTAAAGACATGAAATTGGTAGCCAGCGCGATCAATACACTAGGGGATGAAGAAATCAATCAGCTTGAAGTTAACGGAACTTTGCCATTATCCAATATGCTACACAGTATTTCACTGGAGGACGTGGAAATTATCGCCGAGGACGTAGCAGGATGGCAAGTGGCAAACCTGGATAAATTAACCGTAGCCTTAGATGTTCATATCACCGATACGCTTAAAATGGAAGGTTTGGCCAGGGAATTCATTAATCGGATACAAAATCTTCGTAAAGAACTGAACTTTGAAGTAACCGATAAAATTAACGTTACCGTTAGCAACAGCTCATTTTTAACCGATGCAATTCAAAATAATTTGTCTTATATTCGCACAGAAATACTTGCAGATTCACTCAAGATAGAAGACAACTTATCTGCTGGAGAGCGTGTTGAAATTGAAGAAACAGCACTAAATGTATTAATTGAGAAAGTGTAGGGGTTAGGCTAGGTCGGAAAGTCGAATACTTAGTGTAAAGTCCCTTTTAAATTAGATTACAAATGGAAAACACAGAAAAGACACGTTACAGTGACGCAGAACTCCAAGAGTTTAAAGAAATTATTCTCGAAAAACTCCGTGTAGCTAAAGAAGAATTAGCTTCATTGACCAAGTCATTGAGCAATCCGAATAGCAATGGAACAGATGATACGGCAGGCACTTTCAAGACACTGGAAGATGGCTCTGCTACATTGGAAAAGGAACAGATCAACCAGTTGGCGGCCCGTCAAAAGAAGTTTATCGATAATTTGGAGGCAGCTTTAGTCAGAATTGAAAACAAGACCTATGGTATTTGCCGCGAAACAGGAAAATTAATCCAAAAAGAACGCTTACGCGCTGTTCCCCATACTACATTAAGTATGGAAGCAAAACTAAAACAATATTAATAAGCTTTAATAAAGCCGCTGTAGCGTGTTGGAACCGTACAATCGCCTACAGTGGCTTCTTGCTTTTATAACAAAGGATGAAAGGATATACTAAACCACTTACCATTATTTTGGCTGTCTTGGTAATCGACCAAATCATCAAATTTTGGGTTAAACTCCATATGACTTTAGGGCAGGAATTTAAGCTCATTGGAAACAAAGTGCTTATTCACTTTACCGAAAACAACGGTATGGCTTTTGGCATGGAGTTCGGTGGTGATGGAGGAAAATTAGCCTTATCTGTTTTTCGGATCTTAGCGGTATTAGGTATCGGTTACGGTTTAATTTATATGATTAAACATAAATATCACCGCGGGCTCATTCTTTGTGTTTCCTTGATATTTGCCGGGGCTATGGGCAACATCATTGACTCTACCTTTTATGGTTTAATTTTCAATGAAAGTACCTGGTATACGAAAGCTCAATTTTTACCTCCAAATGGAGGATATAGCGGGTTATTCCATGGCAAGGTTGTGGATATGTTTTATTTTCCTATCCTTCAAGGTACTTTTCCCTCCTGGTTCCCTATTTGGGGAAATGAAGAATTTATTTTCTTTAGGCCGGTTTTTAACTTAGCGGATTCTGCCATATCGGTGGGTGTTATCTTGATCCTCATTTTTCAAAAGCGTTATTTCAAAGAAGAAGTAGAAGAGCCGCTCAGCTATCATAGCGAGGTTGTTGAAGAATAATATTTTAAAACAAAGGGCCGTTGTAGCATACTTAGCACACAATACGTTTAACCACCAAATAAAGTATTAAAATTAGCTATGAAGACTATTGTCACAGCCCTATTATTTGCATGCTTAGCATTTCCACTTGCGGCACAAAACATCGACACGCGAAGAAAAATAGAAGTTTACGGTTCGGCAGAGCAGGAAGTCACCCCCGACATTATTTATATTTCCATATCGCTTAGAGAATATTTTAAGGATAACAACAATAAAAATAAAGTAAGCATACGTGAGCTGGAACAGCAGCTGGTTACAGCTGTAAAAAAAGCCGGCATAAAAGACGAAGATTTCACCATCAATAATATTTCCAGTTATAACGCTATCGATCTTGATAAGAAAAAAGATCCAGGGTTCCTGGCCAGTAAGCAATATAAAATTAAAGTAAAAGATTTAGAAGCGATCAACTCCATTTTGGAAAGCGTCGATGCCAAAGGCATTCAATCCACCAATATCTCCGGTTATGATCATAGCCGGATGACCGAAATCAAAAATGAGCTTCGTATAAAGGCCGTAGAAAACGCTAAACAAAAAGCACTGGTTATTGCTACTGCACTTGGCGATAAATTAGGCAAAGTGTTGGAGGTGAATGACGGTAATACGGATGCAGGAAGCCCTCAACCGGTATATAAAACCGCAATGATACGTGGCACAGCGGCTAATTTTGAAGCAGCTGGCGATAGTTCGATCGACGTTCAACAGATCAAAATAAACTATCAGATCCGTTTCGTTTTTGAGTTATTGTAGATAGCTTTTGGCGGTTAGCCATTAGCTTGTTAGCTAGCTTTCGGAAATCGGATATCAGCTTTCGGCTTTAATTTCGTTTTATTCCTTTGATGTGATTTATGATCTGGTTTAAAGCTGACGGCTGATAGCTGATTTCCGGTGCACAAAACTTTTCCCGCTTCCATTTGTTTATTTAAAATTACTTAAACTAAACAACATGGAACCAAAAATAGCTTCACTTAGCAGATTGCAGTCTGAGGGGAAAGATATTGCCAAATTACCTTTTTCTATCCGTATCTTATTAGAAAATGCATGGAGGAACCATGATGGCTTTTCCATCACCGACGAACACGTGCAGACCTTATTAAATTGGGATCCGAAGGGTACCGATAAAGAGATACCCTATAAACCCGCCCGGGTGCTCATGCAGGATTTTACCGGTGTTCCGGCAGTGGTCGATATGGCTTCGATCCGAGCAGAGGTTATCAGAAAAGGGAAGGATGGCGACGCCATCAACCCCGCCATTCCTGTCGACTTGGTTATCGATCATTCTGTTCAGGTAGATTATTTCGGCACCGATTACGCTTATGAGAAAAATGTAGATTTAGAATACGAACGAAATGCAGAACGCTATCAATTGCTGAAGTGGGCCCAAAATGGACTAAAAAATTTCACGGTTGTTCCACCCGGCATGGGCATATGCCATCAGGTCAATCTAGAATATCTGGCTAAAGGTGTTATCGAAAGAGACGGCTGGATATTTCCGGACACCTTAGTTGGTACCGACTCTCATACACCTATGGTGAATGGCATCGGCGTATTGGGATGGGGCGTGGGAGGCATTGAAGCCGAAGCAGCCATGTTGGGCCAACCCATTTATTTCACTTGTCCGGAAGTGATTGGCTTAAAACTGGAAGGTAGGATACCGGAAGGCTGTACGGCTACCGACATGGTTTTGGCTATTACCAAATTATTGCGGGATTACGGTGTAGTCGGAAAATTTGTAGAGGTATTTGGCGACGGACTGGATCATTTGACGGTTACCGACCGTGCAACCATTTCTAATATGTCACCCGAGTTTGGATGCACCGTAACCTACTTCCCTATAGACCATCAAACCTTGGACTATATGCGGCGGACCAACCGGCCGGAAAACCGCATTACCTTGGTCGAAAAATATTGCAAGGAAAACATGCTTTGGCGTACGGGGAAGGAAGAAATTATGTATACCGACGTACTTTCCTTGGATCTGAGTACACTTGAGCCTACCGTGGCGGGGCCTAAACGCCCTCAGGACAAAATCCTGGTCAAGGATCTCTTTAACAAATTCGGCGAGTTGCTGAATGAAGAATACAGTCGGACGTATATTCCCTATAAAGAACGGGAGGTCAACACCTGGCTATCGGAAGGCGGCTCCGGTACGGCTTTCACGCCAAACGACCGGCAAGTCGACCAAGCCACCGAAGTAAAAACCAACGCACTCAAAACAGTCCGCATCATTCACAATAACCAAGAATATACGTTAAGCGACGGTTCTATCGTTATTGCGGCCATCACCAGCTGTACCAATACCTCCAACCCTGCGGTGATGATTGGTGCAGGGCTCGTGGCAAAAAAGGCAATAGAAAGAGGCTTGCGAACAAAATCGTGGGTAAAAACGAGCCTCGCCCCCGGCTCTAAGGTAGTGACCGAATATCTAAAACGGGCTGGCTTACTGGAAGACTTGGAAGCCTTACGCTTTCATCATGTAGGTTATGGCTGCACTTCCTGCATCGGCAATAGCGGTCCGCTCCCACCTCACATTGCCGAAGCTGTCGATAAAGGCGATTTAGTGGTTGCCTCGATATTAAGCGGAAACCGGAATTTTGAAGCCCGCGTTCATCCCCAGGTCAAAATGAACTTTTTGGCCTCCCCCATGCTTGTCGTCGTTTATGCTTTAATTGGCCGCATTGATGTCGATATCCTTCATGATCCGATTAATTTAGATCCGAATGGACAACCGGTTTACCTTGCCGACATTTGGCCTTCACAGGAAGAAATTAACGAAACGATAAACCGCGCCTTAAGACAAACCGATTTTGAGTCCGTTTACCAAGTCATTTTTGACGGAAATGCGCAATGGCAGCAACTGCAAGCTCCAGGGGGAAGCGACTATCAATGGAATCCGGAGTCGACCTACATTCAAGAAGCTCCCTTTTTTAAGCATATCAGTGAAGACCCTGCCCCGGTGGAAGACATAAAAAATGCACGGGTATTGCTATACCTCGGTGATTCGGTGACAACCGACCATATTTCGCCAGCAGGCTCTTTTAAATCAGATAGTGCAGCCGGGACCTATTTAAAAGCGAAAGGAGTAGACGTCAAAGACTTCAATTCGTATGGTTCGCGCCGAGGGAACCACGAGGTGATGATTAGGGGCACCTTTGCAAACGTACGGATCAAAAACAAGATCAGTGAAAAAGAAGGCGGCTATACCACTTATTTTCCCAGCGGGGAAACCCTGAGCATTTATGAGGCCTCGGAAAGATATCAAAAAGATGGCACGCCTCTTGTAGTATTGGCAGGTAAAGAATACGGGAGCGGTTCTTCACGTGATTGGGCTGCGAAGGGAACAAACCTATTGGGCATCAAGGCTGTTATCGCTGAAAGTTTTGAGCGTATACATCGAAGCAACCTGGTAGGGATGGGAGTTGCGCCCCTTGTATTTTTACCTGGCGACACAGCAGTTTCCTTGCAGTTGGATGGTACCGAAAAAATCAGTATACATGGCTTAGCTGAAGATTTAAGTCCACGTAAACGGCTACAGGTAAGTGCGCAAAAAGAAAACGGTGAAATCATCCAGTTTGAAGTGGAAGCACGATTTGATTCGGCCATTGAAATTGCTTATTACAAAAATGGCGGCATTTTACAGTACGTATTAAGAGAATTTTTGAGAAAAGGATAAAATAAAAATTAACTACTTGGAAAAATCACGTTTTTTTATTATATTTAAGCATTAAACTTAAATAGACCTAAAAATCGGTTGATTTTTTCCCATGTTGTAATAAAAAAGGAGGGTAAGAATGAAGAAATTATTCGGTGTGTTGATGGCAATGATTTATTCAAATTTTGTTTCGGCAGTGCAAGCTATCCATCATGAAGAAGAGTACAGCACGCCAAAAGGAATTATCTATATTGTATTAGGAGCATTATTAATAACCGTTATTGCATGGGTGCTTTATGGGCGTCCAAAACGCAAATTTAATGAGTAAAGGCTGCAATAAGCAGCCTTCTTTTTGCTTCTCATAAGGGTCGTCTAGGGTCCAAATATGGCTACGCGTAATTGCAAAGGAACGTAATGTGTTATTACAAAAAATCAGGTTCGTCAATGCTGCTAAAACGATTATCGTGGTATGGCTCATTTTCACATTCTTTTTTTAGTGCCTCTAGCCATTTTTGCATTCCTTTTTCAACGACTCTGTTGAACATTCCTTTCAACAAGCTTACCAAAAAGCCACGCATACTTTCTTCCACAAAGACAGTTGTTTGCCCGTTAGTTTCGGTCAACGTCCAATTATGAGTGGCGAGAGTACCGAGTGCTTTCCCTGACCAACCAAAATTTGTAAATGGTTCTACGGTATGAAGCGTTGAATGAATTTTTGTTCCGCCTGTTTTCCAATCAAAAGTCGTCTGTGGTTTCGGTTCACCGTTCAATTTTACATTGCTGACTTCTGTATTCCAACTTGCCCATTTGTCAATGTCGGTTAATACTGTCCAAACCCGTTCATGGCTCGCACGAATGGTAATTCCCTTGCTGCATTTTACGGGTGCATAATCGCGTATTTCTTTTTGGCGTGCCATCTATTCTTTAATAAAGGTATATGTGACGACACCAAGGTTATTGCCACCTCCCTGGGCAACGGCAATCAATTTGTAACCTTTATTTGCCGTACTATTCAATGCCTTGTTTACCGTAATCAGGTTTTTGGCAGGGTCTTTTGCGTTCGGTTGCGCCAGTGCTATTATTTCTGCATCTCCGTTTTCATCAACAATGATAATAGCATTGTCCCGATCGGTTCCGCCCATTGTCGATTCGGCAACCTGCATCGTTAAAATGCTGTTGCTTTTGTTGTTGGTAAAACTGAAAAATAACGAAGCAGCAAATCCTGTGGACAACAACAGGATAATAGTTTTCATATTCTTCATCGTGATGATTGTTTATGTTTGCTTACAATGACTTAAATTTCGACACCAATAGATATGCGCTCTTGACAAAAATCAAGAAGTTGTCTGCTTCACTCATTTTTCGTCTCCATCAATAAGAGCCGTACATATCGGCAGTATCCAAAAAATGTCCGACCATTCAAAAGAACGATGAATGGTTGCGATGGCTTGTCAGATGCTTTAATTCCTGTATTTCCCCGTTGCCGAATGACATATTTTCCTTTACATTGATTTCCTGCAACAAAATGATGATATTGTTCTTGGTGATAGGTGTGGAATTCACGATACGGTCGGCTATTTCGGCATATAGTTGCCTTTTTATTTCTACAGTTCTTCCTTGTCCTGCAATAATGTGAATGTAAACGATGTCGGCTGTATGCGAAATATCCAAATAGTTTTCGGGGAATTTTAATTGATGCAATTCCAATTCCTCAATGATTTGAAAATAATCATCGTTAGGAATACCAAACACATTGGCCAACGATTGGTGCACGGCAAGTGAAATGCCCTTCTGGGTTTCCTGCGTGTGCCTTTTTGAAAGTGAAATTCTTACTAATGGCATATCAAAAAATTTTTAGTTTACTGATTGATTATTTTTTCCATTTCCCGGATGGCGATGGCTACATCGTCTTCGGTCGTTCTCCAATTGACCAATGCTGCACGAATGGCCTTTTTACCCTTGTAAACGGTGGGGGTCATATACACTTTTCCTGTTTCGTTCAACTTTGAAAGAAAATCAGTTGTTTTTTCTTCATCTTTCAGATTGAAACATACCGTATTCAACCGGATAGGCGCCAATAATTGAAAGTGCCGGTTCCCTGAAATATACGCTCCCAACTGCGCTGCTCTTTCAACAGCATTTTCGACGATTTCTCCATATCCCCTTTTGCCATAAGCGTTTAATGTAAACCACGTAGGCAATGCCCTCAGACGTCTTGAATTCTCGGGCAGGAAATTCATATAACTGAAATTATCAAAGGGATTTCCAAGATACGGTGCGTTTGAGTTTTGAAAAGTTTCTGCTTGTAGCAGACTGTGTTGCTGTTTTACAAAAAATACGGCGCTGTCATAAGGAACATTCAGCCATTTATGACAATCAACCGTAATGCTGTCGGCATTTTCCCAACCTTTTACCAGATGCTTGTATTTTGGTGAACACGCCGCAAACCCGCCAAAAGCGGCGTCAATATGCCACCAAAAATCATAGTGTTTCTTTAATTCGGCAATGGCAGAGAAATCATCAAAATCAACGGTGTTCACCGTTCCGCCATTGGAAATAAGAATGAAAGGCTGACCGTTTAGTTCATCTATTTTCTCTTTTAGATTATTGACGCTAACGGCTTCCCGGTCTTCATTTTCCGTATCGACCTTAATGATGTTGTTGCTGCCAACGCCCAACATAGAAAGCGACTTAAGAACCGATGAATGTGGTGTGGCTGAAAGCAAACGGACAGGTTCGGCAATTCCGTCTTTTGCAAAATCCTTTCCCGATTGTTTCCCTATCCACTGACGGGCTACTGCCAAACACGTGAAGTTCGATGTGGTGGCTCCCGTTACAAAACCGCCCGTAAAATCTTTCGGCAATTCAAATAGGTCCAACAACAATTGTATCGTTTCAAATTCAATTGCTGCAGAACGGTCATTTCGCCCTGTGATGGTCTGTGGATTGGGGTCATAAACAGCCGTCAGCCAATCGCCAACAATGGAGGCAGGTGTGGAACCGCCCGTGACAAAACCCCAATAACGCGCCCCGGAAGAAGCTACCAACAGGTGTTCAAGCCTTTCATTGAACAGTGAAAGTGTTTGTAATGCACCTATACCGTCTTGCGGTAACTTTGAGATGGGAGGTATTTCTGCTTTTACCGAAGTGGGCCGTTGATTGATATTGTTCAGATAGGCAATGCTTTGATGCTTTACTGCTTCGAGCAATGCATCAACGTGTAGTAGGTCGTCTTGTAACTTTCCGTTCATATTGTTGTAATTGGCTTGGCTTTATTTATTATTTTCGGACTAATTTCATCCTTAGCAGTGGATAGTTTCTACCTTGGTCATCTTTATCTGTTCTTTCAAATGTTTCAAACCCGAATTTCTGATAGAATTTTAACGCTTTGGTATTCTGCTCATTTACATCAAGTTTGTCCGCATTTAGTTCGTTTACCGCAAAAGCTAATAATTTCCGTCCAAGTCCTTGTCCAAAATATTTTGGGTCAAAAAAAAGCATTTCAACTTTTTTGTCCGCAACTCCAATAAAACCCAATACCAAATCTTCGTTTGTCAAGCAAAAAACCTGAAGGGCATTAAAATTTATGTTGCTTACTGATTCCTTAATTTCTTCAAAATCAGTTGGGGCCAAAAAGTCGTGTGTAGCAACAACCGATTTCTCCCAAATTGCCAAAACTTGTTGTTGATATAAGTCAGTATATTGATTTATTTCAAAATTGCCTGTCCGCATCATCTTGTTTCATTTTTTATTCGATAGTCATTCATAGCCTGACGGCTAACATCAAAATTTCTGCAATAAATTTCGGAAGAATTTCAAAGCGTTGACTTGACAAAAATCAAGGAATTACTCATGTCAAAACTTTTTCCACAAGCGTGCGCCAATCCGAACCACCGGACTTAACTCAAACGTGGGAATGGAATAAGTTTGTCCATTGGAGAAGTCAGCATGATTTTTTGCCCTGAAGTAACTGTGTATTCCCGGCTGAATATAAAATGTTCGGCCAATGAAAAATTGGTAACCAATACCAATCCCTACATCACTCGATGTGATTATTTTTCGTTCGTCTGTGGCGAGTTGCTCAATTTCAAAGTCATGAAGTTCATAATACCCGTAAACCTCCAAGTTTTTCCACACATTGTATCCCACAAATAGTCCGGGCGAAGTGGTGTAATGTCTTTCATAACCATAGACTGTTCCGCTCACGGCCTGCGCGTCAACATTATAACTTCCGCCATTAATTACGCTGACTCGCAATCGAAATTTTCTATAGCGATAGCCTATACCAAAATGATAACCACCGAAGAAAAACACAGGTACGAGCGATTCCACTTCAAGTGCGTGTTTTACTTCATAGTTTCGTGGTTCTGGCTTCCAAAATGTCCTAATGTTTTGACCACATACTTCTGTAAAAATTAAAAATGCGACAACAGTACCTGTTATATTTCGGACAATGCGTACCATGATTTTTTAAGTCAGTTGTTTGTTGAGGATTAACAATATTGTTCTTTGCATTTTAATGTATCTTGTTGACGCAAAATTCAATATAAATTCAATCTGTTGACTTGATAAAAATCAAGAAATGGATTGCCAGGATGCTATTAGGTGTCAGTAAAAACGCTTCTTGTTTTCTTATAAGTAGCGCATTGTTTCATTTACGGCTTGCGTTGAACTTTTGGATTTGAAACCTGATGCTGTCTGTGCTTTTGAAATGTCAAAGTCTTGTTGAAGGCCTGAAAACAGAACACAGGAACTTCTTTGGGTTGGAGCTTTGCCAAAAAATCCCACCTTTTGCGTTTTCATTTATTGTCAACTAGAAACAAATTCTGATAGGAAGCACTGCACCTGATTTAACCGCGTCCGTCCACCTGATGCAGACCCTTGTTATCGGCAACCTATTTTTCATGTTATTTTCTTTAAAAATTTTTCTAGCGACGTCCAATAAGTTTCGTATCCGCTGACTTCTTTCCAAAGTGTCTTCGAGCCGTGAAAGCCGTACACTGTAGGAATGAAATGCGTAACGAATTTCGGTTTTACGTTTTTCACTACGTCTATTACTTGTTGGATTTCTGCTTTTGGCGAAGTAACATAAGTCGGTTTATCAATGACTTTAATTTCGTTGGCAAGGTTTACGCCTTTCAAGTATTCGCCTGGACTGTATGCAATGGCCGCTTTTATTTTGTCCGTCTGCGTTGAAATCAAAAGTGCTAACGAAGCCGAATAAGAACTTCCGAAAAGTATGATTTTGTTTTTGTCGTTAAGTTCGTAAGCGTAGTCAATAGCTGCTTCAACGTCTGGTTTTGCGTTTAGGTAACCTGTAGCGAGTCCTTTAGCTTTTGCCCTGTCTTTGGTTTCGTTGGTTTCGCCAAACACCTTCATTCCTGAACGTTGGTCTATTGCTAAACACGAAAAACCAAGTTCGTTAAGTCGTGGTGCAGTTTCACGATATTCTGCCCGATTGCAATGTGAACGATGACACAACAAAATAAAACCTTTCGGCTTATCCACTTCGTAAAGGTCGGCCGTTATTTTAAGTCCGTCCTTTGAGTTAAAGTTTATTTTCTTGTATGTCATTTTATTTTCGTTATCTAGGCTTGTAAGGTCATCATACAACGACCGTCAATGGTTTCCATTCAAATCATCTGTTCTCTACAAAACTTTCTAAAATACTACCATCAAATTTATCAATTAAATTTTTGGCGATGTTGTTGTTTAAAGATCATTCAAATCCTGTAATGTTCGCCTTAACCGTTACTTAAGCCGATTGCTATTGATAAAATCAATTGCATTCTGCGAAGTTCAGCATAAATGCAAAGCGTCCGCTTGATAAAAATCAAGAAATGCGAAGAATTCAGCGAACACCAATAAATAGAGGTGTAAATGAGCTAATTTTGTTCGGTTGCTTTTTTTCTTAGCCGGCTTAGCGTTTCGGGTGTCATACCAAGAATTGAAGCGATGAATTGCAAAGGCACTTGATTGAAAAGCTCTTTGTTGAAATTGAAAAATTGTGTGTAGCGTTCTTCTGCCGTCAATGAGATATGTTGAACAATTCTGTCTTCCAAGACAGCAAAACATTTGGCAATGAACAGTTTTTCCAAGGTGATCCAACGTGGAATGAGTTGCCCGATTTTTTGATAGTCGCCGATGTCAATGACGTAAAGCTCGCAGTCCGTCAGTGCCTGGATGTTCCAACGTGCAGGTTGTCGGAAATAGAAACTGTAAATATCAACAGCAAAATAACCTTTGGTGGAAATCCATTTGGTTACGTCTTTGTCGCCAACGGCAACAAATTCCCTGATATTGCCCGACTGCACGAAACCAAGCCTGTCAGAATACTTTCCTGCTCTCAGATAAAAGTCGCCTTTATTAAGCGTAATTGGTTTGAAAAATGCACTAATTTTTGTCAGGTCGTCAACGCTTACACCAAAGTTAGTCTGTATGTATTTTTCAAGTTCTGTCATTTCATTTGTTGTCCTAAAACGCCTTATAACAGTTCGGGTATTGCTGTAATATGGAATTGGAAAACACTAATATTCAATATGGTACAAAGATATAAAAAAGGACTGACGTTGTCTCCGAAAAATGCCACATTAACCCCGGGCACTCGAGGTACATCTTGCAAGCTGTCGTACTGCCATACCTGTAAAAGTTTGCAGCAGCGAGTTTTTTGTTGCTTTTTTGCAAAAAAAAAGTAAACGTATTTCGTACATTCGCGTATGTCTAGAGAGGATATTCTACAACGCATTAAAGCATTAACCAAAGAATTAAACGAACATAACTACAAGTATTATGTTTTGGCGCAACCGGATATTTCTGATTTTGATTTCGACCAAAAATTGGCCGAGCTAGCCGCTCTGGAAAAACAATATCCCGAATTCCTGGATCCGGATTCGCCCACCCAAAAAGTAGGTGGAGAAATCACCAAGCAATTTGATACGGTAAGACATCGATGGCCCATGCTTTCGCTCAGCAATACCTACAGCGAGCAGGAATTAAAAGACTTTGATGAGCGCGTAAGAAAAGCGATCGGAGATGACTTCCAATATGTTTGCGAGCTAAAATTCGACGGGTTATCCATCAGCCTTACCTATGAACATGGTGTATTGACACGAGGCGTTACACGGGGCGATGGCATTCAAGGCGACAACGTAACAACCAACATCAAAACCATTAAAAAAATCCCCAAGCGAATTAGCGGAAATGGCTATCCAGACCACTTCGAAATCCGAGGGGAAGTCTTTATGCACCGGGCAGCTTTTGAACGCCTAAATAAAGAACGCATGGAAAATGAAGAAATTCCTTATGCTAACCCACGTAATTTCGCTTCAGGGACGATCAAACTACAGGATTCCTCAGAAGTTGCCAAAAGACCGCTAGACTGTTTTCTCTATTTTTTATATGCCGAAAATCGAAGTAAATTATTTAAAACCCATTGGGAGAGCTTACAAGCCGTAAGATCTTGGGGGTTTCCGGTAAGCGAACATATCAAACTATGTAATTCCTTACATGAGGTATTCGATTTTATCAATTATTGGGATCAAGCCAGACAGCACTTAAGCTACGATATTGATGGCATTGTTATTAAAGTAAACGAATATGCTTATCAGGAAGAACTTGGCTTTACCGCCAAATCACCCCGTTGGGCCATTGCTTACAAATACAAGGCCGAAGAGGTAGAAACCATACTAAAATCCATCAGCTATCAAGTCGGCCGAACGGGAGCAGTAACACCTGTAGCCAATTTGGAACCGGTGCAGTTATCAGGCACCACCGTGAAACGCGCTACCTTACATAATGCCAATGAAATAGCCCGTTTAAACCTTCATGAACTGGATACGGTAATGGTGGAGAAAGGTGGAGAAATTATTCCGAAGATTACTGCGGTTAACCTATCCAAAAGGGTTCCAGACTCCAAAAAAATAGTCTATCCCAATTATTGTCCGGTATGTGGCACCCTATTGATCAGAAAAGAAGGTGAAGCTGTTCACTATTGTCCAAACGAACTGGGATGCCGCCCGCAGATAGTAGGCAAAATCCAACATTTTATCAGTCGAAAAGCCATGGATATAGAAGGCATGGGCAATGAGACGGTAGAAGTATTGTATAAAAAAGGGCTATTGCATAAAATTAGCGATTTATACGAGCTGCACCAACATCAAGACAGTTTAACACAGATCGAGCGGTTTGGTGCGAAATCGATCAGCAATATGTTAGCGGGCATCGAAAAATCCAAACAAAAGCCGTTTGAAAAAGTATTGTTTGGTTTAGGTATCCGTTATGTAGGCCAAACGGTTGCCGAAAAATTGGCCAGACACTTCAAGGATATCGATTCGCTTGCCCAAGCAACGGAAGAAGAAATTGCTGCTGTATACGAAATTGGCGAACGGATTGCGCAAAGTGTCCACGAATATTTCTCCAATCCAATCCATATTGAGCAACTGCAAAAACTCAAAGCGTATCAACTGCAATTTAGGGTAGTTGAGCAGGAAATAGCTCGGAGCAGCGATAAGTTAGCCAATAGAAGTTTTATTATCTCGGGTGTATTCGAACAATACAGCCGCGAAGAGTTGACCCAATTGATCCAAGCCAATGGCGGAAAAATATTAAGTAGCATTAGCGCTAAATTGGATTACTTGGTTGCCGGAGATAAAATGGGACCGTCTAAATTAGCCAAAGCACAAAAATTAAACATTCCGATCATTTCTGATGAAGAATTGATAAAAATGATTCGGTAGCCCACATTATTTCGACAATTTTAGTTAGGTTTGAATTTTAAAAAACAAGGATAGTAGAAGATGAAAAGCTTATATGGTGCCGGCGTGGCGCTGGTTACCCCATTTAACAATGACGCGAGCATTGATTTTGACGGCTTATCCCGATTGATTGAATATCAGATTGCGGGGGGTATGGATTATTTAGTTATCCTCGGCACAACCGGAGAAGTAGCCACATTAACCAAAGAAGAGAAAAAGGAAATTTTAGATTTTGCGGCGAAACAGGTAAACGGTCGGGTTCCCTTGATTGCTGGTTTTGGAGGAAATAATACGGCAGAACTGGTAGCTCAATTAAAGGCCTTTAGTAATCCGGCCTATCAGGCCATTCTCTCGGTGAGCCCTTATTATAATAAACAAAAACAAGAAGGAATATATCAACATTATAAAGCTGTGGCGGAGGCCACTGAACTTCCCATTATTTTATATAATGTACCCGGTCGCACAGGAAGCATGATCAGTTATGAAACAATTGTCCGCCTAGCCAATGACTTTAAAAATATCATCGGCGTAAAAGAGGCTTCGGCCAATTTCGAACATTTTACGCGGATCATGGAATACAAACCGGATGATTTTCTCCTTATTTCAGGTGATGATGCCTTAACCTTACCTATGATGTCATTGGGAGCTGTTGGCGTTATTACTGTTGTTGGAAATGCTTTCCCATCACAAACCCAAAAGTTGGTTAAATACTGCAATGAATGGCATTATGAGGAAGCCAGGAAATTGCATTATGAGCTGCTTCATATTGATGATCTATGCTTTGTAGAAGGTAATCCCGCCGGCGTAAAGGAGATGCTGAAAGAATTGGGCATTTGCGGCAATTACGTTCGTCTCCCACTTGTGCCGGTAAGTGAGGAAACAAGAAACAAAATCAAAAAAGCAGTAAAAGATCTTGCCGGTGCCGAGCATGCTTCTTAAGGGCTGAAATCAGCGGTCAGCTATCGGCAATCGGCTTTAAAATGAAAAAAGGCAGTTGCTATAAAGCAGCTGCCTTTTTATATGGAAAAAACAGGCTTAAGCCGTTACCGCCTGTTTTTCGGTATAATCACGGTAATAGCCATTGCTTAACTTCTCGGCTACTTCTGAAAAGGCAAAAATGGTTTTGTTTACATCTTCTAAAGTATGACTGGCCGTTGGAATCAATCTTAGCTCAATTTGTCCTTTAGGAATAACGGGATAAACCACAATAGAGCAAAAAATACCATAATTTTCCCTAAGGTCCATAGTTAGCGCAGTAGCTTCGGAAAGGTCACCCTTAAGGAAAACCGGGGTAACCATCGTATTGGTGTTCCCTATATCAAAGCCTTGCGCTTTCAAGCCATTTTGAAGTGCTGTTGCCGTTGTCCACAGCCTTTTACGCAGGTTAGGTTCATTCCTTAATAGCTCCAATCGTTTAATCAAACCAATAACCATCGGCATGGGTAAGGACTTGGCAAACGTTTGGGAGCGCATATTATAACGCAGGTAAGTAATGATTTCCTCTTTAGAAGCGACGAAAGCACCAATACCAGCCATTGATTTGGCAAAAGTACCGAAATAGATATCCACGCCATCTATGCATCCTTGCGCTTCGTGTGTACCTGCACCGCTCGGCCCCATGGTTCCAAAACCGTGTGCGTCATCTACCAACAACCTGAATTTAAACTCAGATTTGAGCTTGTTAATCTCCTTTAACTTACCTTGGGCTCCTGACATACCAAAAACACCTTCGGTAATTACCAATATCGAACCTCCGGTATGTTCAACCAAACGAGTAGCGCGCTCTAGCTGCTTTCTGCAACTGGCGATATCATTATGCTGGAATACATAACGTTTGCCCATATGTAAACGTACACCATCGATAATGCAAGCATGAGCCTCTCCATCATATACAATAACGTCATTCCTGTCAACCAACGCATCAATGATGGATACCATACCCTGATAACCATAATTAAGCAAAAAGGCATCTTCCTTTCCAACAAAGGAAGCTAAATCCTTTTCCAGCACTTCATGATAGTTGGAGTTACCCGACATCATTCTGGCTCCCATTGGATAAGCCATACCGTATTCCTTAGCTGCCTTAGCATCTGCCTCTCTTACTGCAGGATGATTGGCCAAGCCCAGATAATCGTTTAAACTCCAAACCAAATGTTTCTTCCCTCTAAATTCCATATGGGGTCCAATCTCACCTTCCAATTTGGGGAAAGAAAAATAGCCATGCGACCATTTATAGTGCTGTCCGATCGGCCCCAGATTCTTTGATATTTTTTCGAATAAATCCAAAATATGATACGTTTAATATATACAATTTACATTAATGTAACCGTTTACAAACACGTTCAAAAGGCAAGATACAAAAAAACACCCATCTGCACTATGCTTTTAGGCATAATATGCAAAAGATGGAGACTGCCATTTAAAGATTTGAAACCTTGTCTGCGCCGTTATAAAAATGTTCACAAAGATAAAATTTAAGCCCGTTAATATCAACTTTATACTAAACCATATTGAAATTCGGTATAAAAAATGCCTTTTCTTCGAGTAAAAAAGAATTAAAAAAAAGCCAGGCGAAACAAGATCACCTGGCTTTACCCCTAGCTTATATTAAAAATTAATCAACATTGTCATGCAAAAATGAGTTATTCGGCCGTATTTCCGTTATCCCATCTTCTGCTGATAAGGTAAAGCGGGAAACTTGCGACTCAGAAGAATGAGGTGTCTGTTCCAATGATTTTTGTTTTCGCCGATATGCCGGTTCATTCTCAATCTCCTGCAATCCATTGGTCGACCTTAACTTCATACTTAAGTCCTTAAGGCGAAGAATCCGCTCCTTTGTCTTTCTCAACTGTTCTTCTATACTTTCGGTAGTCTTTTGCTCATCGATTTGCTTTGAGGTTGGTGTTTCCGGTTTCACTTCCGCCGCATTTGCCGAGCTAAGAACGCCCTGATCGATTTTGGACGCAACCTCATCAGAAACGACGGCGGGTGTGGTAAATACAAATTCACTTTCCGCTTCCTTTAACTGAAAAGTATCATCACCCGCCTGCTTTTCGGGTTCTGGTTCTTCCTCAATTAAGGTATGGCGGATCACCTCCTCTTTTTTTGGTTCGGGTTTTACTTCTTTTTCCACAACGGGTTGAGGCCTAACAAATCCACTGAACAGGTCAGCTTGCGGCATCGTCGTAGGTTGAGCATGAACCTCATCGGCCGCTTCCTTTTTGGGGTCGGTATCCGAAATTTCTTTTTCCTTATTGATCAATTGGTTTACCGGACGCACCAAAGGAACTTTATCCTCTTCCAAGGGAATCGCAATCCGTTTATTATCTTCTACTTGTTTCCGCTCTTCCGTTGTTTGGAAACCAGTAGCGATAATGGTTACCGACAAATCCTCGTCTAATGACTCGTCTAAACAGTTACCCCAAATCATTTCAGCAGTAAAGCCCGCTCTTTCCTGAATATAGTCGGTAATCACCGATATTTCATCCATGGTTACCTCCTGTTTACCCGAAGAAACATTCAACAGGATATATCTGGCTCCTTCTATTTCGCTGTCTTTTAACAGCGGTGAGGCCAAAGCTCCTTCAACCGCTTTCTGTGCACGATCTTCACCGCTAGCCTTTGCGTTACCCATTAGGGCAACCCCGCTATCGTTCATTACGGTACGAACGTCTTTAAAGTCAACGTTAATATAGCCAGGAACGGTAATGATCTCGGCTATACCCTTTGCGGCTGTGGTTAAGATATCATCTGCTTTTGCAAAGGCCGAACTCATCGTGAGATTGCCAAAAATCTCCCGTAAACGGTCGTTCGAAATCACGAGATAAGAATCCACATATTTTTGCAGTTCGGACAAACCTTCCTCAGCCTGGTTCCTTCTTCGTTTCCCTTCGAAGGCAAAAGGTGTCGTCACAATGGCTACCGTTAAAATGCCCAATTCTTTTGCTGCCTTAGCGATAACGGGGCTGGCACCGGTACCCGTTCCTCCTCCCATACCGGCAGTAATAAATAACATTTTCGTATGGCTACCAAGCATCCGCTTGATATCTTCTATACTTTCAATAGCCGAGTTTTCGCCAACATCAGGATCAGACCCTGCGCCCATACCCTCTGTTAAACTGGCGCCCAATTGCACTTTGTTTGGAATAGGGCTTAACTCTAATGCTTGAGCATCGGTATTGCAAATGATAAAATCCACACCGCTTATACCTTGTCTGTACATGTGGTTAACCGCATTGCCACCACCGCCACCAACACCTATTACTTTGATAATAGATGATTGTTCTTTAAGCATTTCAAATTTCATATCTGTCCTAATTTACTCATAATGAGCGTTATTCTACTCATGTATTAGCTCCAATTTCGCATTGTAATATTAACACATTTTCCACAATAGTTTTCCACATATGTTTGTATTGTGGAAAATTTATAGGGATGTGGAAAATTTATTTAATATAATCCGTATCCTCTATTTTGTTATCATCACTGATATACCGGATAATCCGATCCAGAAAGCCGAAACTTTTTTTACCCTCTTCGGCTATCCCTTTTACCATCTGGCTTTTAACCGGATGTTCAGCTTCTTCATATTCAGCGGTTTGTATTCCTTTAATCAGTAGCCCTATACCGGTTGCATACAATGGACTTTTTAATTCATCATACACATTCTTTGGCAATACTTCATTTTTGCAAAGGTGCTCGTTAGGCATCCCAATACGACATTCAAGTCCGGTAACATATTCTACCAATTGAACCAAATGCTTAAGCTGCGCCCCGCCACCGGTGATGACGATCCCACCAATCAGCTTCCGTTCATATCCGGACGATTTGATCTCATAGTACACATGCTCGATAATCTCCTCCATTCTGGCCTGAATAATATAGGCCAAATTCTTCACGGATATTTCTTTATGCTCTCTACCTCTAAGCCCGGGAACACAGATAATTTCATTTTCCCTATTCTCGTCGGCCAATGCCGATCCAAAGCGCACTTTCAGCAACTCCGCTTGGTTTCTTAATACCGAACAACCTTGTTTAATGTCTTCAGTAACGATATTACCCCCCAAAGGAATCACAGCGGTATGGCGGATGATCCCCTCATGGAATATCGCCACATCGGTAGTACCTCCCCCAATATCCACCAATACCACACCTGCATCTTTTTCTTCTTCACTTAATACCGCTTCAGAAGAAGCCAACGGTTCCAGGATCAATTCCTGCGCTTCCAGACTAGCATATTCCACACAACGCTTGATATTTCTGACCGCGCTGACATGTCCGGAAATGATATGAAAGTTGGCTTCCATCCGGCGGCCAGCCATGCCGATAGGATCTTTTATCCCAGGCTCATTGTCGACGGTAAACTCTTGGGGTAACACGTGAATGATCTCTTCACCAGGGGGTAGTACCAATTTGTACATATCCTCCACCAGCTTCTCAATATCTTTTCTACCGATCTCACTATCGTCCTTCCTTGTTAGGATGCCCCGATGTTGCAAGCTTTTGATATGCTGACCGGCAATACCTACATTTACTACTTTAATGTCGACATTCGATTGTGCGCTCGCTTCCTCCACAGCTTTAACGATACTGGTTACGGTCTTTTGGATGTTTGCTACGACGCCACGGCTAACGCCCAGCGATTCGGCTTTTCCGATACCGAGCACTTCTATTTTATGGTGTCCGCTTCTGCGCCCAACAGTGACACATATTTTTGTCGTACCGATATCCAGTCCAACAACTATTGGAGCATCTTTTGTATTGGTAGTTCGCTTTTCCATGTCTAATGTGTTAATATGCTATTTTATTATTTTTTTCCTTTTGAATAATGCTATCTTCCTTTTCGCAAATAAGCTGGCCAGAGAATTTGAGGTTCACACTTTTGTACATTCCCCAACCTACTTTTGGAACAATTTTCTGGTAAAAAACCAACAATTTGGCCAATTTCTTATCAATCGAATCGGCCGTACCCAGAACGATCTTTTGGTTACCTAACTTCGGTACCAGTTCGATATCTTTTTCTTCATTCACGTACAGCTGCTCTACCTGACTATTCCATAAAGAATCAGTCGCGATACGGCGTGCAACTAAGTAAAGATCTTTTAACAGATTACTCTGTACACTATCCTGTTTACCATCGTAGCGTTCGGTAATGTAACCGTTTGCTACCATAACATGTGGTGCGTACAGTCTTGATCCCGGAAATTTGATACCCTCCTTATCGATATAAAAATCCTGACCAGCACGATTAATAATCCGAAGCATTGCTTCCCGCTGATCGATCTTAATATTAATTTTCCCGTCCAAATCGTTATATACGCTTACATTTTTGACAAAAGGATTTGTTCGCAGCGTGTTTTCGATTTGTTGGATGGGCACATCTTTCAACGCTAGTCCGGTTAATGGGCCCACGTGCTTCTCCACTTCATCATACACCTCGGCCTGCGAAACAAAAGCTTGCGTACCAGGCACGATAATATGAATGGCCCCGCATTTTTGTTCTTTTCCCCTTTTGCTAACAAAACTCATCAAAAACAAAAAACCCACCACGCTAAAGAGCCACAGTCCTAAAGCGGCCAAGCGCTTCCATCTTATTTTTCGAATGAAATTAAACATCTGTCAGCACCTCCTTTAAAGGTTTAACCATTAAATCGATATCTCCGGCACCCACGGTAAGCAACACTTTGGGTCGACGTTCTTTAACATAACGAAGAATACCCTCGGCGTCCAATAGGCACTTATCCTTTAACCTCACTTGATCCAATAGCCATTGGGATGTCACCCCCGCGATTGGTTCCTCTCGCGCCGGATAGATATCCATCAATATTAAGGTATCAGCCATGGCCAGTACTTCAGCAAAACCAGCAGCAAAATCACGTGTTCTGCTGAACAGATGCGGCTGGAATATACAGGTAATCTGTTCATGAGGATACAAGGCCCTTACAGCCGACAAACAAGCTTTTAATTCTTCGGGATGATGCGCGTAATCATCAATGTACACCTGATCTTCTTTCTTTACAATAAATTCAAACCTCCGCTTCACTCCTTTATAGGTGGCTAAAGCGGTTTTGATTGCACCATCATCTATTCTCAACAATTTCGCCACCGTAATGGCCGCTATAGCGTTTTCCACATTATGTTTACCTGCCGCTCCTAGCTTAATCTGTGAGACAACTTGATCTCCAAAATGATAATCAAATTGAAAAACTCCATCTAATACCTGCACATTGTCGCCATGAGCATCGGCAATCGTTTCTACACCGTAGCTGATGTCTGTAGGCAAATCCAATCCTTTCCTGATGATTCGCTTCCCATCGGCTGCAACTTGTGCGATAAATAAGGCGAAGGATTCAATCAGGTGACGTAGGTCTCCATAAATATCCAAATGGTCGGGATCCATTGAAGTAACTACCGCTATATTCGGATGTAAAGTCAGGAACGATCGGTCAAATTCGTCGGCTTCTACAACCACTACTTGATTATCGCCGAATAGTACATTACTGTTATAATTCACCGCAATCCCTCCCAAGAAGGCGGAGCATCCATATCCACTATGCGTTAATATATGGGCAATCATGCTGCTCGTTGTTGTTTTACCATGTGTACCTGCTACGGCGATGGTAAAATGCTGTTTGCTGATCATACCCAGCACTTCTGAACGTTTGTAAAGCCGATAGCCCGCGGCTTTTACCACCCTCACTATTTGCAAGTGCTGAGGCACAGCGGGCGTATAAATCACCAACGCATCGCTATGATGCGATTTAAACACCTCCGGCAGTAAGTCAGGATTATCGGCATAGAAAACAGCAATACCTTCCTGCTCAAGCTGCTCTGTCAAACCGGTTTTTGTTTTGTCGTAGCCAAATACCAACAAACCTTGATGTTTAAAATAGCGGGCCAGGGCACTCATGCCGATGCCTCCTATTCCAATCAAAAAAACCTGTTTGATGTTCGCTATCATATTTATTAATTATTTGGCCAGCGTTAATACTTTGCTGGCAATTTGCTCGTCTGCATCCAGTTTCGCCATCTTTTTAATCTTTGCGGCCAAGACCTTACATTGCTCTTTATCCTGAACCAATTCGATAGCCGCATCGATTAAGGTATCCTTAGCGAGGTCGTCCCTGACCAAGATTGCCGCACTTTTTGCAGTTAAAGCCAAGGCGTTCTTGGTTTGATGATCTTCGGCTACATTAGGAGATGGCACTAAGATAACGGGTTTCCCTACCGCACATAATTCGGCAATAGTACCTGCCCCCGCCCGCGCAATAATCACGTCGGCTGCAGCATAGGCAAAATCCATCCGATGTAGGAAAGGCTTCAGTATAACATGATCATCATGCCTATTATTCAATTCAGCGTCCAGCTGTTTGTAATAGTAAGAACCGCATTGCCAAAGCACCTGCAAACCCGCTTGATTTAATTTTTCCAGACCAGCCAGCATACTTTCATTTAAGGTTTTTGCCCCTAAGCTACCGCCTGTAAGCAAGATGGTTTTTTTATCATGATCTAATCCCAATAACTCTTTTGCCTCAAATTCTTTACCGGCGATATCAACTGCTTCCCTCCGTATCGGGTTACCCGTCAACAACAACTTTTCTTTCGGGAAGAAACGCCCCATCCCTTCGAAGGCCACACAAATCAAAGCAGCTTTGGCGCCTAAGCGTTTATTGGTGATACCGGCATAAGAATTTTGCTCTTGAATAACGTAAGGTATACCCATTTTTCCGGCGGCATGCAATAAAGGGCCGGAAGCGTAACCACCAACACCCACTACGGCATCGGGCCGAAATTCCTTGATAATTGCTTTGGACTTCCGGATGCTGCTCCATAGTTTAAAAGGCAAAAGCAGATTTTTAACCAACGACTTGCGGTTTATTCCCTGAATCTCCAAACCGATGATTTTATATCCAGCTGCGGGTACCTTCTCCATTTCCATCCTTCCCTTTGCACCAACAAATAATACCTCCGTATCCGGAGCTAACCTTTTCAATGCATTGGCGATAGCAATAGCCGGAAAAATATGTCCTCCGGTTCCTCCCCCGCTGATGATAATCCGTTTAGCTTCCTTTGCCATGGCTTCTATTTAATTATGCCATTGCAGGAATTTCTCCTACAATAATTTTTTCTTTCTTTTTATCTGCCTGCTCCTGTCCTTTGGCTTTCAGTTCTTCTATATTCCGGCTTACGCTGAGAATAATTCCGAAGGCCACACTGGTGAACAGAATGGAGGTTCCGCCCATACTCACTAAGGGCAAAGGGACACCTGTAACGGGCCCCAAACCAACGGCTACCGCCATATTGCCAAAGGCCTGTATCGTCAGGCTAAAACCTAAACCAGCTGCTAAAAGCGCTCCAAAGGCCTTCGGGCTTTGCGTAACAATACGAATACATCGGAACATAAAAACTAAATATAGACAGACTAATATCAGCCCTCCCACTGCTCCGTATTCTTCAATAATAATGGCGAATATGAAATCAGAATAAGGATGAGGCAACACGTTACGCTGTGTACTATTCCCTGGGCCTTTTCCAAATAAACCGCCCGTTGCGATGGCAATTTTTGCTTGGGTGGCCTGGTATTCCTTATCCGGATTAGGTTCTCCTTTTCCCAAAAATGTTTCGACTCGCGACACATAGGTTTTACGCCTTGGTCCCAAGAATACCACTAAGGTTAACAGAAATGCACCCGCTATACTGACATAGGCAATCTGTTTAATACTGATACGCCCGATAATCAACAGCAGGATACTGACGGCAAAAAGCATAATGGCAGTCGACATGTTGGCAATGGCAATCAAAATGATCACGACACAAACCGAACCCATAATCGGCAAAAAAGCCTGTTTTACATCTTTAATATTTTCTTGTTTCCGCGTAAGCATCCGTGCGAGAAAAGTAATTAAAGCCAACTTCGCCATATCTGAAGTCTGGAACGTCTGATTGATGACAGGAATGGTTACCCAACGATTGGCGTCGTTTACGGATTCCGTGAACAATAGCGTGTATAACAGGAGCGGAATGGTAATGATCATTAGAATTTTCGAGATCCCGGCGTAATATCGATAATCCAATAAGTGAGAAAAATACATCAGCACCAAGCCCGCAAAGATCAGCATAAAGTGTTTGATCAGATAGGTTTCCGTACCTTTCCCTTCCTTATAAGCCAAAGTTCCGGTAGAGCTGTACACGGCCAATAAAGACCATACCGATAACAGGATAACGATTAGCCATATCCATTTATCTCCCTTTAATTTGCTAAATACACGTTCCATAAACCTTAATTTTTATGATGAATCTCTCCTACCCCCCTTATATCGCTTTATAATTCGCGCACTGCTGCTTTGAACTGATCGCCCCGATCTTCATAATTTTTGAATAAATCGAAGCTCGCGCAAGCCGGCGACAACAGTACGGTATCTCCTTTCTGTGCAATATGATAGGCTATTTCAACAGCCTCACTCATCGATTGTGTGTTCACAATTACGTCGGTATCTTCTTCAAAAGCTCGATGGATATTACGGTTGTCTTTACCTAAACAGACGATGCCTCTTACCTTTTGCCTAACCATCTCCTTCAACATGCTATAATCGTTTCCTTTATCCACCCCGCCCATAATCAAAACAATATTCCCCGGAAGACTTTCCAAAGCATACCATACCGAGTTCACATTTGTCGCTTTCGAATCATTGATAAACTCAATATCCCCAATTTTAGTTACGTATTCTAAACGATGGGGAATATTAACGAAACTGCCCATGCTTTCGCGGATTGATTCATTACGTAATTCCCATACCTTGGCCACAATTCCCGAAGCCATATTATTGTACACATTGTGTTTTCCCTGTAATGCTAAATCGTTGATGGACATGATAAATTTTTCGTGTTTTGGTAAATCAATTATTATTTCTTTTTTTTCGTTCAGGTAAGCCCCATAAATCAATTTTTCCTGCTGACTGAAGGGATATGTTATCGCTTTAACCGATATATTTCGCAGGCCGTTACTAATTTCCGGATCGTCTTTACAATAAATAAAAACATCGTCTTCCGTTTGATTACGGATAATGCTCAATTTGGACTGCACATAATTTTCCATTTTGTAGGCATAGCGGTCCAAATGGTCGGGCGTTATGTTCAGTAAGACCGCTACATGCGGTCTAAAATGGACCATATCGTCCAGCATGAAACTACTGATTTCCAGCACATATACATCGAAATCTTCCGTAGCTATCTGAAGGGCGAAGCTATTACCGATATTTCCGGCCAATCCCACATTTACCCCTCCCTGCTTTAATAGATAGTAAGTCAGCATCGTTGTGGTCGATTTTCCGTTTGAACCCGTTATCCCGATCAACTTCGCGTGCGTATATCGTGCAGCAAATTCGATTTCGCCAATGATGCTTATCCCTTTTTCTTTTAACTTTTGAATAATCGGAGCCGTATTGGGTATACCCGGACTTTTGATGACCAGATCAGCATTCAGTATTTTCTCTTCGCTATGCTGTTGTTCCTCATAATCCACATGTAACTTTTCTAATTCCCTTTTATAGTCCGCTTTTATCGTACCAAGGTCCGACACAAAAACAGCATACCCTTTCTTAAGGCCCAAGATGGCAGCCCCCACACCGCTCTCCCCGGCACCCAACACCACCAGGAGTTGTTGTTCTTTGGTATGATCTGTTTTTCCTTCTTCCATAGCACTTTTTCTTGTTAGCGTATTTTTAGGGTAACAATCGTGATCACCGCCAGGATGATTCCCACAATCCAAAAACGCGTCACTATCTTGGCTTCGTGATATCCCTTTTTCTGATAGTGATGATGTAAGGGCGACATCAGGAAGATGCGCCTTCCCTCACCAAACTTTTTCTTGGTATACTTAAAATAAGAAACCTGCAAGATGACCGATAGCAGTTCAATTAAAAATATACCGCACAATATCGGAATCAATAGTTCTTTGCGGATCATGATGGCAAAGGCAGCGATGATACCGCCAATAGCCAAGGAGCCCGTATCGCCCATAAAAACCTGAGCCGGATAAGCATTGTACCATAAAAATCCCACACATGCCCCCACAAAAGCACCGGCAAAAACCACCAATTCACCTGAATTGGGTATATAAATGATATTTAGATAATCGGCAAAAATGCTGTTCCCGGAAACATAAGCCAATACGGCTAAAGTAGCCCCGATAACCGCAGAAGTTCCTGTGGCCAAGCCATCAATACCATCGGTAATGTTAGCACCGTTAGATACCGCCGTAATGATAAATACAACAAAAGCCAAGAAAACCCAAAACACAAATTTTCCATCTGGAACACCAAAAACGCTCAGCACTTTTCCATAATCAAACTCATTGTTCTTATAAAAGGGAATATTCGTTTTAGTCGATTTGTATTCCACATTATAATAGCTTTTGGTACCGTCAAAATTAGTTTGCATTTCCACACTCTCCCCTTTTATCGGCCCGTTCACCTTTTGCCTGGTTACAATCGCAGGATGATCGTACATCGTCCAGGCGATGATCACGCCAAGACCAACCTGACCCACCACTTTAAACTTTCCGGCTAAACCTTCTTTATTGTGTTTAAAAACTTTAATATAATCATCCAAGAAGCCCACTGCCCCCATCCAAACCGTGGTAACGATCATTAAAATGACATACACATTTTCTAGGCGGGTAAACAACAGTGTGGGGATGAGGATACCCGCTATAATAATCAACCCACCCATAGTAGGTGTACCTTGCTTCTTGGTTTCGCCCTCCAAGCCCAAATTACGAATGGTTTCGCCTACTTGTTTCTTCCGTAAAAGACGGATCAATCGCCCGCCATAAACCGTAGTAATCACGAGAGAAAGAATAACAGCCATACTAAAGCGGAAAGAGATGTATTGAAATACACCTGCTCCCGGCAAATTAAAACGATTGTGTAAATAAGTAAATAAATAGTATAGCATTATTTTTCTTATATGATATATTCAATAAATAATCTGATAGGCTGCACTTCCCTAATTTTTATTTCATCTCATCAAACAACTGATGAAGGATCGCTTTATCATCAAAATCCCTTTTTACTCCTTTGATTTCCTGGTACTTCTCATGCCCTTTACCTGCTACCAAAATGATATCCCGAGGTTGCGCCAAATGAACCGCTGCCTTGATAGCTTCATAACGGTCGGTAATGGAAAAAACATTTTTCTTTTTATCTTTTGGCACACCTTGCTCCATTTCACGGATAATCTCCTGCGGATCTTCACTTCGGGGATTATCAGAAGTAAGAATTACTTTATCACTTATATAAGCAGCTACCTCCGCCATTTCCGGGCGCTTGGTTTTATCCCGGTCGCCGCCACAACCCAATACGGTGATAATCTGTTGACCTTGTACACGAAGTTCAGCGATCGTTTGCAATACATTCTTCACAGCATCGGGCGTATGTGCATAATCCACAATACCTACTATCCCACTAGCCGAAAGCTGTGTATCAAACCGCCCTTCCGCACCTTTCAGCCTGCTCAATATCGTCAATACCCGCATACTATCTTGTTCCAACAACACAGCTGTGCTATACACAGCCAAAATATTGTACGCATTAAATGCTCCCGTCAGTTTCATCCACACTTCTTTCCCGTCCACCTGCATCAACATGCCGTCAAAATGGCTTTCAATCACCTTCGCCTTATAGTCGGCTATATTTTTTAAAGCATAAGTCTTTTTATATGCGGCTGTATTCTGTAGCATCACCATGCCGTGTTTGTCGTCTGCGTTCACTAAGGCAAATGCAGACCTATCCAAACCGTCAAAAAAACCTTTTTTTGCTTTCAGATAAGCGTCGAATGTTTCATGAAAATCAAGATGATCATGCGTTAAATTGGTAAAGACACCACCTACAAAATGAAGACCTGCAATGCGACGCTGTACAACCGCATGCGAACTAACTTCCATAAAGCAATAATCGCATCCGGCATCTACCATTTTTCGCAACAGCTCATTTAAGCTAACCGGATCAGGAGTAGTATGCGTTGCAGCAATGATTTCTTCGTTAATCCGGTTTTCTACGGTAGAGAGTAAACCTACTTTAAACCCCAAATCCATAAATAAATGATGCAGTAAAGTGGCAACCGTTGTTTTCCCATTCGTACCCGTAACCCCAACCAGCTTAAGCTGCCGGGTAGGGTGTTCATAAAAATTTGCAGCCAACTCACCTAGGATTGCTAACGGATTTTCTACCTGTATATAGGTAATATGTTTATTTAGCTGATCGGGCAGATACTCACATACAATGGCGGATGCGCCGAGCGCAATCACTTCGTCAATAAAAAGGTGCCCATCGGTCAACGTTCCTTTCACCGCAACAAATAAGTCGTTGTCGCTTACCTTCCTCGAATCAAAACGAAGCATAGCGATCTCCTTATCCATATTTCCATGGATTTGTTTGACTTCAACGCCCTGCAATATGGTAGATAAAGCAATCATTGCAATTCAATTGTAACGGGGTAACCTATGCCAACTTTAGTACCTGGTGGGATCGACTGGTTCACTACTCTTCCTTTGCCTTTAGCAAAAACCTTTAATCCAGCATTGCTTAACAGGTACACAGCATCTTTCAATCCCATTCCTTTTAAATAAGGCACCTCTCCTTCTTTAATCACACTATCTTCGGTAATAGTCTCCCGGCTATTATTTTGTTTTATTTGCCGATTTTTCAGGCCAAGTGCTGCCAAAGCATATTGTGTATCCTTTTCAAACCCAACTTTAATCGGTGGCCCAGTTGTACTGGCAGCCGATTGAAATGAATTGAAATTATGATACATCGCCTTATCGCTTGCATAAACCTGTTCCGCTATTTCTTTAAACACCGGTGCAGCAACTGTTGTTGCATAGTAACCACCTTTTCTCGGATTTTGCACCACAACAATCATAGAATACTTCGGATGATCGGCGGGGAAGTATCCGGCAAACGACCCCTGATAGCGGCGGTTGGCCTTATAGCCAGCGGTACCATCGGCCATTTGTGCTGTTCCGGTTTTACCGGCCATTTTAAACCGGCCATTTTTCAATTGTTTTGCTGTCCCATCTTCTACCACCCCTTCCAGCATGCCGCGCATCTTTGCTAAGGTTTCATCGGAAGCAATCTTTTCGTTGATTACCCTGGCCTCAAACTTCTCGATTGTATTCCCAAGACGTTTGATCTCCCTGACAAATAAAGGAGCAATCATTTTCCCGTTATTGGCCACCGCATTATACAAAGTAAGCATTTGCAAAGGAGTTAACTTCAGCTCATAGCCATAGGCCATCCATGGTAAACTCATACCACTCCAGCTCTTGCTTTTGGTGTTTTTAATTAACGGCATCCCTTCTCCGGGAATCTGTAATCCGAGTGGTTCATTAAGATGCCAAGCATATAAGTGATCCGTAAAAGCCGAAGGATTGTCCTTATAGTTTTGATAAATAACGCGGGTGACAGCGGCATTGGAAGACTCTTCAAAGGCACGCTTTACCGAAAGCTTGGATTCGCCCACATGCGAATCACGAATGGTATGCCGATAAACCGTAAAGGTACCGTTCCCAATATCGATAATGTCGCTTGTATCCACTTTCCCATCTTCTATAGCCACCATATAAGAAGCCAGCTTAAAAGTCGACCCCGGTTCGGCGCTTTGAGCAATGGCATAATTGAATTTTTCCCGGTACACCCCTTCAGATACTTTAGTGAAATTGGCCACCGCTCTAACTTCTCCCGTAGCCACTTCCATCAGGATCACGCAGCCATTATCGGCATCGCTGGCAATCAGCTGTTTTTCCAACGCGCGCTGCGCAATATCCTGCATATTAATATCGATCGTTGAAATGATGTCCGCCCCGTCTGTCGGTGATACTTCCGAATCTGCATTGACAGGCATCCAGCTTCCACCGGCAATCCGTTGCACCAATCGACTGCCGCTTACCCCATCCATGTATTCGGCATAGGCACCTTCCAGACCCACCGGCTGAACATTTTCGTTTTTATAGCCTATCGTTCTTGCGGCCAAGGTCTTAAAGGGAAGAATCCGACGATTTTTGCGCTCAGCAATGAGTCCACCCTTATATTTACCCATGTTAAAAATGGGAAAATTGCGAACTGCCTTCATATCCTGAAAGCTTACATCCCGCTTAATCAAGTAATATCGATTTTTGTCTTTCCTCGCTTTTCTTAGTAAGCGCGTATATTGATCGGCAGATTTATCTTTAAAGAAATTTGCTAAGCTTCTTCCCAACGAGTCTACTTTTCCATAAAACACATCATCTTCCAATATTCCCGGTGCCAACATATCCATTCGGATGTCATATTCTGGCACGGAGGTAGCTAAAAGGCTTCCATCTACGGAGAAAATATTTCCTCTCGTTGCTTCTACGGTTTGGTAACGGGTAGATAGGCTATCGGCCATGGCTTGCCAACGTTTTCCCTCTACCACTTGTAGATCGAACATTTTATATCCGACAAGCAAAGCGAATACAACCATCATACCGAATGATAAGTACACGCGCAGCAATATGTCTGTCCTGATATTCATGTTACTTTTTATTTTTTTTCTTGAGCACTCAAAACAATTTTGTTGGGCGGAACGGTTAACACCTTTAAACCCAAGGTGTCTACCTTTTTTGCAACCTCACTTTGTGTGCTTTTCAGCATTAAGTCAGCCTTTAGCGATTTATATTCCCAGCTCAAATACTTTACCTCCTTAGTCAGCGCATCGATTTCTCTTACCGTATTTTCAGCAAAATGCCTATTAGCGATATAGATGATCGCCAAAAACGCCAAAAAACCAATAAAAGGAATTGCCGCAACAGCTTTAGAAGCAGATAGAATATTGACAGAAAAAAGCGTTTTTAGAAAATCCTGAGAGGCATCTGCCTTTTCTTCCACTTCATTCTGCAAAGCCTCTTGTTGTGCTTCACTTAATTCCACTTTTTTAAAACTGTTTAGCATAGCGTTTTCTTATTTATCTTTACATTTTTTCCGCTATCCGCAATTTTGCGCTCCTTGCTCGGCTATTGGTCTCAATTTCCTCTGTCGAAGCTACGATGGCTTTCTTTGAAATCAATCGAAAAGGCGTAATGGCATTTCCATAAAAGTCCTTCTCCAACTCACCTTGAAACTTGCCCTTCGCCATAAAATTTTTTACTAACCGGTCTTCAAGAGAATGGTAAGACAATACAACCAATCGCCCTCCGGGTTTCAGCATAGCTTCCGCCTGCACCAAAAATTCCTGCAAGGCATCCAATTCTTTATTCACTTCAATGCGTAGCGCTTGAAATAACTGCGCAAGGTATTTATGTTCTTTCCCTTTAGGTATTAATTTGGCAATAGCCGTTTTCAAATCGTTCACCGTGTGGATCACCTTCTTTAAACGAGCGGTGACAATGGTTTTAGCCAGCGATCGGGCATTTTGAACCTCACCATACATACCGAAGATCTTATGCAGTTCCTCTTCCGGATAAGTGTTGATCACCTCCTTTGCATCAACATCTGCCGATTGGTCCATACGCATATCCAATACCGCATCGAAGCGCGTAGAAAACCCCCGATCCGCCTGATCAAATTGATGGGACGAGACACCTAAGTCGGCTAAAATACCATCTACCTGGGTTACGCCGAACAAACGCAAATTATTTTTCAAAAAACGAAAATTATGATGGATCAAGCGAAAGCGTTCATCATCTAATGCATTGGCCAAGGCATCAGGATCTTGATCCAAAGCATATAGCCGGCCATCTTTATTCAGATGATGGAGTATTTCACGCGAATGCCCACCACCACCGAAAGTCACATCGACATAAGTACCCGCAGGTTTAATCTGTAAACCTTCCATACATTCGCTTAACATAACCGGTATGTGATAAACCTCCTGCATGCTGATTACCTGTTTATGTTTCCCATTACCTCTTCGGCCAATGCCGCAAAGTCGTCTCCCTCGTCATCCCATTGCGCATCGTAAGCCCCTTTTGCCCACACTTCGATCTTATTGAACTGGCTGGCCAAAACAACTTCACTCTCGATCCCTGCATATTCCAGTAAAGTCTTGGGCAACAATACCCGATTGGCTGCATCTAAAGTCAGCTCGGTAGCTCCGCGCATAAATTTTCGAACAAACTCCCGGGTTTTCCGCTCAAAGGTGTTCAGTTTACTCAACTCCTCCATAATGCGATCCCATTCTTTTCTTGGATAAATAACCAGATGCGCTTCCAACCCCCGATTGATGACAAGCCCTTCCCGTTCAACCTCAGGCATTTGCTTTTTGAGGCCGGCGGGCAATACCATTCTTCCTTTGGCATCCAACTTACATTCAAATTCTCCAAGAAAATGAGCCATCTGTATAGTTTGTCCAATAAATCAATGTAAAAATAGATAAATCTTCCACTTTCTCCCACTTTCTCCCACAAAAAAGTTTTCCACATTCCTTTTTCCCCACTTAAGCGAAAAAAGGGAAGCAGATCGCAGTACATCAAAGCGGCCAGCAAAAACCAAAACAAAGTGTTGAGGAGGAGAAATTTAGCGAGCAGAATAACCCGAATGCAAAATCGAGCAAAAGAAGCATTCAACCGTTGTTGTACCAGTATATAACCATTGTTGTATTGAAGAGACTAAAGATATTAGTCAGATATTAAAAAGAAATAGGTCTAAAATTATATAGTTATTACTTATTACCCTAATTTGACGGTTATTTTACCGTTTTTTTATCGTAAAAAATACGGTGTATTTACGGTAAAAAAACGATGAATTTACGGTAAAACTACTATTCTGATTAATTTCTTTATATTTTCTTTGATTTATCTTTTCTTAATCTTTGGAGAAGACATGGAGGAAAGGGTGTTTTATCGTTCCTGTGAGGGTCATTATACCGACAATCAGCAAAAAAGTGCTTTGTATTCCAAACAATTTTAACCTAACTTTGTCATGCAGATAACCGCTAGAACCAATTATAAAAAGCTACCAGCGGCTAGATGATTGCTAAAAATGGTTAATTATGAGCCTTAAAAAATTAGGCATACCACTCGCTATAGTAGTGAGCATATGCATCTGGTTAACATCCTGCAGTTCTAAAAATTTAAAAGACCAACGAGCCCAAGAAGAAATTGAATACGTATTGCTTCCTGGTTCGCATGTAAAGGTTGAAAATGGAATTGCTACTTTCAGCGGCACCTTTCAGGACGAGGCTAGCATGAAAGAAGCCGAGCAAGTTGCTCGGGCAAACAAGCACATTAAATCGATAGTAAACCGTGCCACAATTGCACCTAAAACGGAGCTTGCGCGTGATACCGTTATGGCAGCGCAGTAAATTGCAAAGAAAGTATTCCTCCATCATTTAACCTGCCAACTGGCGGGCTAAATGATGGAGGAATGACAAGAAAGTAAGCAAAATTGCTTATTTTATTCGTTTACCGCTTTAACACCCGGAAGTTCTTTTCCTTCCATGTATTCGAGTAAGGCACCGCCGCCGGTACTCACATAGCTGACATCAGCGGTCATACCAAATTTAGTAACGGCCGCAGCAGAATCACCGCCACCAATCAACGAAAAGGCACCCTGCTTTGTCGCTTCTACCACCGCTTCGGCAACGGCTTTTGTTCCTTTGGCAAAGGCATCCATTTCAAACACCCCCATTGGCCCATTCCACAGAATCGTTTTCGACGCTTTAATAACAGCACTAAATGCCTCCGATGATGCAGCGCCGATATCCAAGCCCATTTTATCAGCTGGAATCTGATTGTTCGGCCCATCATATACTTGTGCATCGTTGGCAAATTTATCGGCAATCTGTGCATCGGTAGGCAGAACGAGGGTCACCCCTTTTTCTTTGGCTTTTTCAACCAAACTGTTTGCCAGATCCAATTTATCTAATTCTACCAAAGATTGACCGATTTCTCCACCTTTTGCTTTGACAAAAGTATAAGCCATTCCTCCTCCGATAATAAGATTATCGACCTTATCCAAAAGCGCTTCGATCAGTTCCAATTTATCAGAAACTTTCGCACCTCCCATAATGGCTGTAAAAGGTCGTTCCGGATTATTTAACACCTTTTCCGCATTTTTTAATTCCGCGGCCATTAAGTAACCGAAGTATTTTGCTTGCGGAAAGAATTGAGCGATAACCGCCGTGGAAGCATGTGCACGATGCGCCGTTCCAAACGCGTCGTTTACATACACATCGCCAAGCTGTGCCAATTTTTCGGCAAAAGCGGCATCTCCTTTTTCCTCTTCTTTATAGAAGCGGAGATTTTCCAATAACAGCACTTCTCCTCCTTTGAGGTTCTTTGCTTTCTCCACCGCTTGCTGACCGATACAGTCGTCTGCAAACTGTACGTCTACGCCCAGTTCGTGCGACAAATGAGCAACAATATGTTTAAGGGAAAATTTATCGGTCGGACCATCTTTTGGCCTTCCCAAATGCGACATCAGGATCACTGCTCCGCCGTCTTTTAAAATCTTCAGGATAGTCGGCTTTGCCCCCTGTATCCGGTTATCATCAGTAATGTTAAATTCTTCGTCCAAAGGGACGTTAAAGTCGACCCGAATAAGTGCTTTTTTGCCCGAGAAGTTTAAATCGTCAATTGTTTTCATTCGTCAATTATTATTTTCTAAAATCGCTATATAGCCGCCGGCCTTAGCCAACAAACTTAATTAAAATGATATGCTTATCCAATGCTATCGTCATTTATATCCATTATTCCCTTCAACTTAACCAGCAAATCAACCAGCCGGTTGGAATAGCCAAATTCATTGTCGTACCATCCCACTACCTTCACCAAATCCCCAACGACAGACGTTAACTGGGCATCAAACACGCAAGAATAAGGATTATTAATAACATCAATAGACACAATAGGATCTTCTGTATAGTGCAGTATCCCTTTCAACTCGTGTTTTGCCGCCTCGCGAAAAGTGGCATTAATTTCTTCCACGGTAGGGATATGTTCCAGGATACAGGTAAAATCCGTCAAAGAACCATTCAGCACCGGTACACGAATACCCGCACCGCCCAACCTACCTTCCAAATGAGGAAACACACCAGTTACCGCCTTAGCTGCCCCCGTAGTTGTCGGAATGATGGAAGCAGAAGCCGCCCTTGCCCTCCGCAAATCGCGATGCGGCGCATCGTGCAAGTTTTGATCACCGGTCATGGAGTGGACGGTGGTAATATAACCATCGATGATCTTCCAATGTTCGTCCAATACTTTAATCAATGGAGCCACATTATTGGTCGTACAAGAAGCATTAGACAGCACCGAGCTGCGCCAATTGATAACATGATCGTTCACACCAAGCACCACAATAGGCACTTCCTTATCGGGAGAAGGAGCTGAAATAATAACCTGCCGAGCACCTGCCTGCACATGTTTTGCTGCCTGTTCCCGATAAGTAAATTTGCCGGTCGACTCAATAACCACATCAACGTTGAGCGCTTCCCAGGGCAACTGCAGCGGATCCGTAAAGCTTAACGTTTTTATGGATTGGCCATTTATCACCAATTGATCGGCAACCGTGCTTACTTCACCTAAAAAAGGCCCATGTACCGAATCGTATTTAAATAGATGAGCCAAGGTTTCCACATCGGCAAGATCATTAACGGCAACGACCTCCAGATCTTCCCGCCTCAAGAAAATATTCCGTAACGTATGACGCCCGATACGCCCAAAACCATTAATTGCAACCCTCATGGATCAATATAAGTTTAATGCAGATCAAAGGTAAAATTCTGCTTTCATTTATAAAGCCATGTGGAAAAACTTTCCATAAAAAAGAAAAAAACAATTCCAGAAACGACTTGTTACCCTAAATAAAAACATGGCACAACGACCAAAAAAATCTTATGCTCCAGGCGATTCGGCACACGACGAACCGGAAGACGGACAAGTGGTGAAAAACAAAACCGATAGGCATTACCGGAAAACTATTCCTGCAATGGATTCGCCGGCAAGCAAAAGAAAGTACAGCGAACAACCGCCCACTAAGCACAATACGCATAATTAAGATTAACCGAGATAAGCCAATAGCGCTTCATTAAAGGCTGCCGGGTCTTCCAAGTTAGGCAAATGTCCACAACCGGGTAGCGTAACCAATTTTGCCTGTTTTATTCCGTTTGTCAATACTTCGGCCTGTTCGACCGACATCAGTTTATCTTCCTTTCCCCGAATAATTAGGCAAGGGAACGAAATATCTTTCAGGCTCGGTGTTGTGTCGGTCCTCGAAGCCAAAGCCAATAAGGTAGCACAGATGCTTCTGATATCATTCCTTCTGATGCTGCTTCGGATGAGTTCCACCGCGTCCTTGCGCTCGACTATACTTTTTTCGGCAAAGACGTTCTTTACGAAACCAATAGCAAAAGTTCTTTTGCCATATTTCAACACCGATTCAATGGTAGCAAAACGCTTGATCTTTGTTTCATTAGAATCTGCTTCTGAGTTGGTATCTGCCAAAATTAAACCAATAAAAGAGCTAGGCGATAATTCCAATGCTCGAAGGGCAATATAGCCGCCCATTGAGATGCCGCATAAGACAACCGCTTTTACATCTAGCTTTTCGATAAAAGCCAATAGATCGCGGGCAAAGACATCCATATTGAAATAACCATGTCCGCTGGTGCTATGCCCATGTCCGCGCACATCGATGGCAATTCCTTTGATATAATCAGGCAAAGCTTCCAATTGGGGAATCCACATATTTTTATTGAAGGGGAATCCATGGATAAAAATAACGGTCTTTTTGGGGTTTACACTATCCTTTAAAAAATAAGAAACACTGATATCCCGAATACGAATCTTTTTACGCTGCATAAATTCCTCCATTGATTTACTCCCAAACTTAGGCAAATTACCCGGCTTGTCCAATCAATCTCTTTGGGCAGCTTCTGTAAGTGCTTTTGCTTCAGAAAAATGCTAAAAACACCCAGAAATTCTTTCATTTATTTTTGGATATTTAAGAATCGTTCCTATCTTTGCAGTCCGATTCGGAACGCACTTGTAGCTTAACTGGATAGAGCACCTGACTACGGATCAGGAGGTTAGGGGTTCGACTCCCTTCAAGTGCACTGAAAAATTTAAGCCCTTTACGACGTCGTAAAGGGCTTTTTTATGCGCTATCGCTATTTTGACCAAATCGTTCGTAGCGTCCAATTTTACTATAACGAATGATTGATACCCTCATCTTTTTAATTGTAATGTGGATACGAATCGGATAAAGGATAAACTCATATAGGACACACCTATCAATGCAATGCCCAAGCCAGTCCAACCCAGCATGCTCCATAAACCATAATCAATATGTATAAGCATGGCTAATCCGATTATACCGATCATCAATCCGATAAGCAATTGGATCCACCACTGTTTTATTCGGTATTTCTTTAACAGAACGGCCAATCTCAAACTGATAAAACCCTTATAGAACATCCAAATACTAACTACGGAAGTCACAAAGAGCAAGGCTAAAGCCAATGAGAACAACAGATAGCACCCTACGAGGATGCTGAGAACGCCGCTCAACAGGAAGTGTTTCCATTCCTCAAGCATTTGTTTGTTTTTTATGGAAAACAGCAGTTCCATAACGCCTGTTACAACCAACAAAATGGAAAAAGACAAGCTGATCAGGTAGTAAGCCTGGAATGGCTTAAGGATAATGAGGCATCCCAAAGCAACTAACGTGGCCCCTACGGCAAGTAAATAGCAATTAAGATGAGTTGTCTTCATGATTTAAATCCCTTTTGTTTATTTGCGATAACCGTTGCTACCGATCTGGTTTTTCATAAATAAATGATCAGATTTTTTAATCCTTTCGAAATTCATTAACATGCTGACCTGAATAAGTTAGTGGACATATAACCAACTTATCCTCCACATCGGTTACCCCGGGGGAAGACCATGCCGCTCGTTCGGCTTCCTGTCGGTTGCTCCAGGAACTGGTTTTGCCACTCAGTATAACCTTACTGCCAAAGGCTTGCACCTTAATATGGTCGGCATTCAAGTCGGCATTTCGCTTCAAGGCCTGCCTGATATTCCGCTCTACCACCGCCGTCTCTACCCCTAGTTTTACCCGGATGTTGTTCTGGATCCCTTTTACGCCAGCGATATATTTAACGGCATTTTCAGCCGCATTTTTTTGGTATTGCCAATCTACCGTTCCCTCCAATGTAATTCTTCCCTCATCCACCTTCAATGTAATCAGATCTTCGGGCACATTATTGTTCCACTTAAAAACGCTCAATGCTGCCTCTGCAATTGCGGTATCATCCCGGTATACGGTTGAATCTAACCGAAGTGCGATGTCCTCCGCCACGGCAATTACTTCTTTGACCCGTTTTGCTGCCCGTTCGGCGGCAGAACGCTTAAGGCAACTATCTACGTAACCACTTAAGGTAACCACGCCATTTTTCACGGCAACCCCAATTTCGGAAGCCGCAATCATGGGATCCCTTTTCAGTTCGTCCATGACATCTTTCTGTAATTGCAAATCCGTTTTCATTTTTTACTATTTATGGTTAATAATCATCGATGCCAAGTTACCTGCTTAATGAACCCATATCAATGATCCTCATCATATCCAAGAATGATCTCGGGCACTCTCCGTTTTTAGTCAACATGGATTTCCTTTAGTGACAGTAATTGTTTTTAAACCTGTACAGAATATGTAGAGAGTTAGAGATCGCCAGTAGGAACGAATGATCAGTAGTATGGAGACGGCAGATTTTCTTGCAAAAAGTGGTTATACCATTATTGGCTGGGATGCTGCCTGATTCAGGACAGTCTAACAAAAAAACCGGTGCAAACCGGCATGGTGTATATTCAGGCGTTCGGAGGGGCAGAAACTGTAACAGGCTCCAAAACATTGCTGCAAACACCTGATTAAATATCTTGATTGACTGGGGATTGTTTCAAGGACTAAAGTCGTTAAGAGAGAAAATTGGTATTACCCTCCTTTTGAACCAAACATGATGATTTTACAACAACAGGTAGTATTATTTGTAAAATTTATACCTAAAGATTAGAGTGAGGAAGTTATATTGTTTCTAAAAATATCGTTATTCATTCAAAACCGTTCGGAAGCCGACCTGGTATGATAAAAATACGGTGGACGAAGATATGGAACTGGTTGTTCGTAGCGCAGATATATGAAAGAGCGCAATGAACCAAACATGGTTATCCAAGCAGGTGTGCAGGGTGTAATCGATTATTTTCGAAAAAAGACAGGTTGGGGGGAAATGACCCGACAAGGATTCCAGCAGAAAAAAAATTAAACTTCCAATGATCAATCGAGCTCGATGACGCGCTCTTCTTTCTTTAAAATAAAGTTCGGTTAGAATTAACAAACCGTTTCCCTAATAGTTTTGTTATATTTGCCCGCGGAAAAAACCGCCGATCTTGTGTTGGTTTAATAATTAAGCGTTGAATAGCGATAATCGCGGGCTTTCAAAGGCAGCTAATAGTGTCGGGAAGCTTTAAATTTTGAAACATAGCATGTTAAATTTAGTTTTATTTGGCCCTCCAGGTGCCGGAAAAGGCACACAATCACAAAAGCTTATTGAAAAATACCAGTTGGTGCACCTTTCCACGGGCGATATCCTCCGGGGCGAAATAGCACAGGGTACCGATTTGGGCCTGGAAGCCAAAAAATTAATGGACGACGGAAAATTAGTGCCCGATGAAGTCGTGATCGGCATGATCAGCAATAAATTAGACAGCAACCCCCAGGCTAAGGGCTTTATCTTTGACGGCTTCCCTCGTACGGTTGCCCAAGCTGAAGCACTGGATCAGCTCTTAATATCAAAAAAAACACAGATATCCGGCATGATCGCTTTGGAAGTTGAAGAACAGGAGTTGGAGAAACGCCTGTTATTAAGAGGCAAAGATTCGGGCCGTGCAGACGATGCCAATCCTGAAATTATACGTAAACGCATCATCGAATACAACACAAAAACAGCTCCTGTAGCCGAATATTACCGCCAACAGGGAAAATTCCAAAAAGTCGACGGCATCGGTTCTATTGATGAAATCTTCAACGAAATCTGCCAAGTGATTGAAGGCTATTAGCGATTAATATGGCTCAAGGTTCCAATTTTGTTGATTATGTCAAAATCCAATGCCGATCCGGCCATGGAGGGGCGGGTTCTGCGCACCTCCATCGCGATAAGCACACGGCCAAAGGTGGTCCCGATGGCGGAGACGGAGGCCGTGGAGGCCATGTCATCCTCAAAGGTAACAGTCAGCTTTGGACCTTGCTCCATCTCAAATACCGTAAGCATGTGATTGCCGAACCCGGAGGTTCCGGATCGGCTGCTTTACAACACGGAAAGAACGGTAAAGATGAAATCCTCGAAGTACCTTTAGGCACTGTTGCCCGAAATGCCGATACCGGCGAAGTACTTTTTGATATTACCAACGATGGTGAAACCAAAATATTAACCCCAGGAGGTCGTGGGGGCCTCGGAAACTGGCATTTCAAAAGCCCCACGCAGCAGACTCCCCGTTTTGCACAACCAGGCGAACCAGGCAAAGAAGAATGGATTATTTTAGAACTGAAAGTATTGGCTGATGTTGGACTTGTAGGATTTCCCAATGCCGGTAAATCGACCTTGCTGTCTGTTGTTTCGGCGGCTAAGCCCGAGATTGCCGATTATCCGTTCACCACCCTGGTTCCCAATTTAGGCATTGTGGCCTACCGCGACAATAAGTCGTTTATCATGGCCGATATTCCGGGTATTATTGAAGGTGCCTCCGAAGGGAAAGGCTTAGGTCATCGCTTCCTTCGCCATATCGAGCGGAACTCCGTATTGTTATTCATGATCCCAGCGGACACACACCGAAGTATCCGGGAAGAATATACCATTCTGCTCAATGAACTCACCGCCTATAATCCAGAATTATTGGATAAACCCCGCTTACTGGCTATTACCAAATCTGATCTATTGGACCACGAGCTGGAGGAAGAAATGAAACAAACGCTTCCTACAGGATTACCCTTCGTGTTTATATCTGCTGTCGCGCAAAAAGGAATACAGGAACTCAAGGATTTACTCTGGCAGGCAATTAACAGCTAATGCTTATCTTTATTGCTTCAACCACCCAGGTTAACCGCAATATTACAAAGTGGATGCCGATACACCGAAATACTTCCTTATCTTAGTGATTCGTTAACGATTTCAATAGCTATATGGAAAAACGCTTACTATTTCTAGCATTCGGATTAATTTTAGCTCTTCAAAGCACTTCTTTTGCGCAAAGTACAAAGCAAATTCGTAACCTTATCGAAGATTCGGACATCTTGGCCGATCATTTTACCGGCTTCGCCTTATACGATTGCGAAAAGAAAGAAATGATTTACAGTCAAAATGAAGATAAATATTTCACCCCGGCTTCAAACACTAAACTTTTCACCTTTTATACCGCTTTGGAAATGCTGGGCGACTCGATTCCTGCATTGAAATATGTAATCAAAGGCGACTCACTTATTTTTTGGGGCACCGGTGATCCTTCTTTATACCGAAAGGACTTTAATTCAGACCGGGTTCATTTCTTTCTAAAGCAAGCCCCGCAAAAGCTTTTCCTGGCTTACGACAACTATCAAGGCAATTTCTATGGCAGGGGTTGGCCATACGGAGATTATGATGCCTATTACCAGGCAGAGATCAATGCCTTCCCTTTCGCAGGGAACCTGGTTACGTTTCGGATGGATAGCCTAAGCCATATGCTATCGGTTTATCCCAATTACTTCACCAAGTTGATCGATTACGATTATAACCTCCGTCCTAAACGCTACCGTATCAGTCGTTCGCTTTTCACCAATCAGTTTACTCAACCCAATATGCCTTTGACGGCAGGCTATGAACAGCAAGTCCCCTTCAAAACTAGCGCTGCCTTTATCAAAACACTCTTGGAAGACACCTTGAAAAGATCGGTTGGGCTCATCGAGATGAAACAGCCCGTAACGGCAAAAACCATTTATAGCGTAGCTACCGACTCGGTATTAAAGGCCATGATGCTGCCTAGCGACAATTTCATTGCCGAACAGCTCTTACTGGTTTGCTCTTCTATATTGGGCGACACGCTAAGCACGGCGAAAGCTATTCATTATAGCGAAAAACACTTCCTAAACGATTTACCACAAGAACCCATGTGGGTAGACGGCTCCGGTCTCTCGCGTATGGATCTTTTTACTCCGGCAAGTATCGTAGCCTTATTGACTAAAATTCAGGAAAAAATACCCGACGAAAATCAGCTTCACCAGCTATTCCCAGCGGGAGGGCTTATAGGGACCCTAAAGAATGCCTATAAAACAGATCGCGGAGAGGCTTTCGTTTGGGCAAAGACCGGTTCGTTAACCGGTGTACATAATCAAAGCGGCTATATCATTACCCGGAAAGGAAAAAGATTGATTTATTCATTCATGAATAACAGCTACATACGACCGACTGCTGAAATCAGGGCAGAAATGGTAAGGATTATGACAGCAATCAGGGAGAAGTATTAACCTTTACGTTTAATATTTTTAATTTTTATTTGCGTTATCAGCAGCTCCTCTCCCCTACGGATAAATAGAAAAATCTGTTTATTGGCTTGTTGCAGCATTTTTTTATAACGCGCAAAATTGGCGCTAAAATCGTTGTTGATACCTAAGATGATATCCCCCTCTTTTATACCGGCAATGGCAGCGGGAGATTTTTCCGCCACTCCTCCCACTTCAATTGTACCATTGATCAGTTGGATATCCAGCCCAGAATAGGAATAGTCGAAACGATCCCTAAAGCCCTTATTCGGTAACAAATGAATCTCGCCCTGGGCATAATTGTATATTGCATTGAACCGCCTAAAGATATCATTACCGATCAAACCGCATAAATAAGGATAGGACGTTACGTCATACTGATCTTCAAAAATCAAGGTAGGTACATTTTTGAAACGATAGGGTCCAAAACGGACAGCCTTAACTATCGTCAGCTGCATATCGATTTTTCCGCCTAAACCATGCCCTCTTTTTGGCCACAGCTTTCGGTTTTCCATTAAAAAAGCGCTATCGTCAACAAATGCTTTAGACAACATTAGCGAAACTCCCGCACCGATATCATGTAAAAACCGTGCCTGAATTTTACGGTTGTCTTGTATCGATGCATCCTGAACCACCAGACTTCGAATATGTGGTTTTAACAAATATCCCCCACTTGGGTATTCAAGGCGCCCATTTGAGCAAATCTGCAATTTGAGGTCGTCATAGTCTATTTTAACAATAAAGCGGCTAAACAGCGAATACCCGATAATACCGTCAATCCTGATTCCGTATATACTCGATAAAAACGAATAATCGTTAATATGAAAATTCAAACGATCAATAATCAACCCGCCGAGATTTAAGCGTTGATTTCGCAAGAAACTCACTTTTTTAATGCCTGCCACTCCTCTAAGCTTTATAGACGTCGGTACAGGCGACAAACCCAAGTGGGCAACTAAAGAAGAATCCAAAGAAATACCCCCGCTACCTGTATCCAATACAAAGTTTAAGGTATCCGGATATGCTGGCAACAGACCTTGCACGATAACAACGCCGCCATTCAACAATTGAAAGGGCATAGTTACAAGCACCTTAGCAGGCTCGTCAGCTATTTTTTTCTGTGCATGGGTAACCTGAACAGCTACTAACAAGAGTAGCAGAAAACACAAAATCCGAAAACCTATAGTGCGAGGCAATACATAATCAGTTAGTAAATATAAAGCTAAACAAAAGGAATGGAATTAAAAAGAGCAGGCCAGTAATCGGGGAGATTAAAGGCCTGCTTTCCAATTATAAACCTAAATTATGAAAGCACAAACATAAAGATAATTGATCAATGAAACGATTCTTTTCATAGAGGCAACAGAACTTTTACAAAAAAATAGAAAGGCAGAGATCTTGCTTTTTTTCTTATTTTCGTGGCATGGCTAAACTGATCAACATCAAATCGTTTCAAGAATTCTTTAAATCTGGTTCTTCCAGTGGAGTTATTCTCCTGATTTGCGTCGTCGTCTCTTTGTTCATCGCAAATTCCCCGCTTCATGCAGGTTTCAATGATTTACTCCAAACAACCTTTGGTTATCATTCAGAAGTCGTACACCTACATTACACTTTACTCACCTGGATCAATGACGGGCTGATGGCTATTTTCTTCCTGTTGGTTGGATTGGAGATCAAAAGGGAGTTGGTAGAGGGTGAGTTGGCTTCCTTAAAAAAAGCGACGCTCCCTGTCTTCGCCGCTTTGGGCGGAGTTCTGGCACCGGCACTGATCTATACCCTATTTAATCGCGGGACTGACTTGGCCGGAGGGTGGGGAGTTCCAATGGCTACCGATATCGCTTTCGCCTTGGCCATTGTTACGCTTTTAGGAAAGAAAGTACCTAATTCACTAAAAATATTCTTGGCTGCGTTGGCAATTGTCGACGATTTAATGGCAATATTGGTGATTGCTATTTTTTATTCTTCATCTTTACATTTCGACTATCTATTTTACGCGGCCCTGATATTTATTTTATTATTGATTTTCAATAAAACCGGCGTAAAGTCCATTGCCTTTTATGTCATTCCCGGAGCGTTTATGTGGTACTTTATCCATCATTCGGGCATTCACGCCACGATTGCCGGCGTTTTAACCGCGTTTACCTTACCTACCACGCCTAACGACAACAGCAGCCCTTCAAGCTTAGAACGACTGGAGCATATGCTCATCGTACCGGTAAACTTCTTTATTATGCCGCTATTTGCTTTAGCCAACACCAACATCACGTACGAAAAAGGCATGATAGAAGGCCTATTTACGCCCTTAGGATTAGGTATTGCACTTGGATTATTGCTGGGAAAACCCATCGGCATTACTGCCCTATCTTGGTTAGCCGTCAAGCTCAAAATCAGCAACAAACCTCGTGGCGCAAAATGGCGGCATCTTATTGGAGTTGGCATGTTAGGAGGCATCGGCTTTACCATGTCTATATTCATCGCCATCCTATCCTTCGCCCGAAACCCTGATATTTTATCAGAAGCTAAATTTGCTATTTTGATTGGATCTGTTTTATCCGGCCTTGCAGGAAGCTTATTCTTGCTAACGAATCATCGTATCGATAAGAAGAAAAATTTTAATGCATCAGAAGAAGAATAAGTTAAAAAATATTTTTCGTTTCCGCTTGTAAAATAGAAGAGGATAGCTATCTTTGCAGTCCGAAAAAACGCCAAGCATGGCCCGTTCGTCTAGGGGTTAGGACGCAAGATTTTCATTCTTGAAACAGGGGTTCGATTCCCCTACGGGCTACACATCTTCATATCAAAACATACAAAAGCCTGCAAACATTTGATTTGCAGGCTTTTTGTTTTTTTTACAGATCCCCTGAATTATTCAATTTTTCCTATAAAAAAGTGAGTGATTCAGTGAGTCAATTCCTCGCATACCTTTACTCACTGAAAACGTTGTAACGAATTGTAAAACAACGTGTTCAACTATTGAACATCTTGACTACCATAGGCTGCAAGGCTAATTTGCATCGGTAAAAAATTGCTTTTTAACGGCGATGCAGAGCTCGTCCCAAAAGTCGGGACCCGGTTTTGTTTCACTTAAATGATATATTATCATGAGTACAAATTATTCCTTGCTCTTCTACTTGAAGAAACCAAAAAACTATGCTGTTGGTGCAAAACCCATCTACATGCGTATCACCGTGGCCGGTGAACCCAAGGAAGTGTCCACTGGCCTCGAATGCGACCCCCTGCGGTGGAACGCCAAGGCCAACCGTGCCAAGAGGAACGAAAGAAGAAAGCCGTAACCAGAACGCCTATCTTGACACGCTGGAACGGAAGGTGGCCGATGCCCCCCTGCAACTCGTGAAAGACAGTGCGGAAATCACCGCCTAATCGCTGAAACTGAAATTCCTTGGCAAAGACGTGCAACGACGGCACCTGATGGAAACATTCATGGAACATAACCGGAAGATGGAAGCATTGCTTGGCAATGGCTTCAAACCCAACACGCTCAAAGGCTACAACACTTCCGTTGCACACCTCGCCTCCTATTTGGAGAAATGTCATGGCGCGGCACACATTCGCCACCACGGTGACATTGGCCAACAACGTGCCTATCGAAACAGTTTCCAAAATGCTGGGGCATACCAGCATCAAGACCACCCAGCACTATGCCAAATTGCTGGATACTCGGATAGGCCGCGACATGGAGGCCTTGCAGAAGCGGCTGGACGGAATGTGACCGAAAATTATTCATATTTTTACCCACGTACAACCAAGCAAAACAATGAAGCAAAAAGATGACTACCTATGGAAAGGGATTTTGGAAGATGTTTTTGACGATTTCCTCCGCTTCCTGCATTCCGATGCGGACAGGGTTTTTGACCTAAGCAGGGCATCACGTTCCTCGACAAGGAACTGGAGCAGTTATTCCCTCCAGAAGATGACGAGTTTGCTCCCAAAGTGGTTGACAAGCTGGCACAGGTGTACACCCATGACGGCAAGGAGGAATGGGTTTTAATCCATGTTGAGGTACAGGGTGCTTATCGCAGGGATTTTTCCTTGCGGATGTTCACGTATTACTATCGGATACTCGACAAATACCACAAACGCATCGCCGCCTATG
>Ga0164243_10000495_pt1 | contig 73746 bp, 79 predicted proteins | sample OricompcompostOP_FD_108781 | JGI IMG/M metagenome (GOLD analysis project Ga0164243, IMG submission 108781) | Organic Plus compost microbial communities from Emeryville, California, USA - Original compost - Organic plus compost (OP) | ecosystem: Engineered > Solid waste > Mixed feedstock >... | reverse complement strand
TCACGAAGTTCGCGCCGCGCGCGATCCAGCTCTTCGCCCCCGGATCGAGATCGGTCAGCGGCGGCTCGGCATAGGGGCGGGTCCAGCTCGCCGGACGTGCGGGCGCCTTGCTCATCTCGGGAAGGGGCCTTTCAACGCGGTCATTCTTCACATCCTCAAAAGCTGCGCATTCCCAGGCCCGCGCCTGCCGCCGGTGCCTGTCACGCGCTCCAAACGGCCGGCTTGTGGCACCACCACCAAGGACGTTGCACGCACGGCTTCACGGCTTTTCGGCGCTCGGAAATTGATTTCGCCGGGCGGAATGGAGCGCAAATCCGGATGGGTTGTTCCGCGCGCGGCGGCGGGGAATCGGTCCCCGAAAGTCAGCTTTTCAGCGGCATGGGCATTGCAGAGCGGAAAACATTGCGCCAAGGGTTCAGCGCCAGAATGATTAACACGCTAACCAAAGGGAACTGAGTCGATGTCCGGACCTTCTCCGCGCCTCTACGATTCGCACGCGCATCTCGTCTCCGACAATCCGGAGCGCTATCCGCGCAAGCCCTACGTCATCAAGACCAAGGACGGCGCACCGCCCGCGATCCGGCCGCCCTTCGGCCCGGGCACGGTCGGCATTCCCGGCGGCATGCACGGCCCCAACCCGGTGAACGAGAAGCCGACGGCCGAACAGATGCATAAATGGATGGCCGAAGAGAACGTGGTGGGCATCGCGGCAGTGCAGAAGGGCATGATCTACAGCACCGACAACAGCTATATCGTGGATGCGGCGGCCCTGTTCCCCGATGAGATGCGCGCCGTGATCATCCTCGATCCCGCAGAGCCCGAGACCCCCGACATGATGCGCGATCTGGCGAAGCGCGGCGCCGTCAGCCTGCGTTTCTTCCCCGTCAATGTCGAGGACAAGGCCGCATGGCTGACCTCACCCAATGCGATGAAGGTGTGGGAACTGGCCGACGAGCTGGACTTCGTGATCGACCTGGAAGCTCCACCTTACGATGCGGAGGACATGATCCCGGTGGTCGAATCCATGGCCGATCGCTTCCCCGACATGCCGATCGTGCTCGACCATCTGTTCATGCCCGATGTCACTCAGCCCGATTTCGGCATCGGATCGCAATTCGATGGCTTCGCCGCGCGCGACAACATCTATCTCAAATGGACGTCGCTGAGCATGGATGTGATCCGCGAACAGGGCGTCGCGCCGGAACAGGTGCTGCGCCGTGCGGTCGATTTCTACGGCGCCGACAAGCTGATGTGGGGATCGGACATCGGCACCTCCTCCGGCACTTACAAGGAGATGGTCCAGCGGGGGATCGATTCCACCGCGCTGCTGAACGAGGACGAACGCCGCAAGGTGCTGCATGACACCGGCCGGCGCATTTTCGCGGGCTGGACCGGCGACTGACTGCCCTTGGGGGGCCGTATCCTACCGGGATACGTACCAGTCAGCCCTTCCTTCGTCATTCTCGTGCAGACGGGAATCCAGTTCCAACGTTGCTGCTGGATTCCCGCCTTCGCGGGAATGACGAGGTTTTTCTGGATCGCCTTGTTCAGCCTCCGATCCGCCGCCTTCCGCGCTCACGCGAATTTCCCCTTTCCTACACCGGAGGAATCTGCTTGGGGCCGCATCATGAATGTTCCCGTTTCCTTCCCGCTCTCGGCGCGCCTTTTGCCGCGCATGGCAGGTTCGGCCCGCCCGGCTTGGGAGGGGCGCGAAAATCATGACCATCGAAAGATCACACCGCGCGCCGGCCGAACCTCAACAACCCATTGTAGTGAAACGGTAAATCTGGAAGGTCACGGAAATTTCATGGGCTGTTCAGTGTCAACCCCCCGTGCCCTCCGGAGGGGCCGCAAGCAGCCATGACCGCGCATAAGCCAGGCGATCCCACCACGCTCAACCGGCTCTATGGCCGCTCCCAGGGGCGCAAGCTGCGCAAGGGGCAGCAGGAGCTGGTGGACAAGCTGCTGCCGCAGATCGCAGTGCCCGCAGATGGCCCGATCACCGCGGAGAGGCTGTTCGGCCAGGCCGCGCCGCTTCATTTCGAGATCGGCTTCGGCGCGGGCGAGCATCTCGCCTACCGCGCCGACCTGCTGCCCGACCATGCCTTCGTCGGGGCGGAGCCGTTCCTCAACGGGGTGGTCGGCGCGCTGCAGCATGTGCGCGATATGGGCCTCGCCAATGTCCGCCTGCAGCATGGCGACGCGCTGGACGTGCTGGAGCGCGTGCCGGACGGCGCGCTATCGTTCCTCTATCTGCTCCATCCGGACCCCTGGCCCAAGGCGCGCCACGCCAAGCGGCGGATGATGAATGACGGGCCGGTGGACATGTTCGCGGCCAAGCTGAAGCCGGGGGGCGAATTCCGCTTCGGCACCGATCACCCGGTCTATCTGCGCCATGCGCTGATGGTGATGCGGCGCCACACGCATCAGTTCGAATGGCTGGTGGAAGGGCCGCAAAGCTGGCAGCAGCGCCCCGGCGGCTGGAGCGAGACCCGCTACGAGGCCAAGGCTCGGCGCCAGGGCCACGAGGTCTGGTATTTCCGCTATCGGCGGCGCTAGGCGGCGGCTGATTGTGACGCGGTCCTGCCAAGCTGCGCGAAGTCGAGCCCGGTCGGCTGCTGGAACAGCCGCAGGCCGAATTCGGGCATGATCGCGATCAGGTGGTCGAAGACGTCCGCCTGCGTGCCTTCGTAATCGGCCCAGGCGGTGCTGGCGGTGAAGCCGTATATCTCCAGCGGCAGCCCGCACTCGGTCGGCGCGAGCTGGCGCACGATGAGGAACATGTTGGTGTTCATGTCGCCCCGGCCCTTGAGGTAAGCCGTCACATAGGCGCGGAAGGTGCCGATATTGGTGATGCGCCGCGCGTTCACCTCGTCCTGCAGCCGCTCCGGCCGGGCGGCGTTCCATGTCGCGATCTCCTCTTCCTTGCCCGCGAGGTAATCGGCGATCAGCGAGAAGCGCTTGAGCCGTTCCACCTCCTCCGCGCGCAGAAAGCGGATGCTGTTCTGGTCGATGGTGAGCGAGCGCTTGATCCGCCGCCCGCCGGATTCGAACATCCCGCGCCAGTTGCGGAAGCTTTCCGAGATCAGGCGGTGCGTGGGGATGGTGGTGATCGTCTTGTCCCAGTTCTGCACCTTCACCGTGTGCAGCGCGATATCGATCACGTCGCCATCGGCATTGAGCGCGGGCATCTCGATCCAGTCCCCCACCCGCAGCATATCGTTGGAGGTGAGCTGGACCGAAGCGACGAGCGAGAGGATCGTGTCGCGGAACACCAGCATCAGCACCGCGGCCATCGCGCCGAGGCCCGAGAGCAGCAGCAGCGGCGACTGCTCCATCAGCACGGCGATCATCAGGATCGCGGCGGCGGCATAAAGCAGGATCTTGGCCACCTGGACGTAGCCCTTGATCGGCCGGCTCGCCGCGTCGGGCCGCCGCGAATAGATCTCGTTGGCGAAGCTCAGCGCGCTGCCGATCGCGAGCGCAATGGTGAGGATGATGAACGCGCCCAGGACGTTGCGCGTCACCGTGATCACCCAATCGGGCAGATGCGGGACCAACACGACGCCGGCGGAGACGATCAACGCCGGAACGATATTGGCAAGCCGCGCGGAGATAGCGGAAGGCGCGGGCCAGTCGCCCGGCACCAGCCTGCCGATCACGCGCAGGATCACGTGCTTGACGATGAAGTTCGCCGCCAGCGCGGCAAGCGCCAGCAGCGCAAGGCCGAGCAATGCCTCGACCCAGGCCGGCGAGTTGGGAAGAAGTTCGATCTGCCTGCTCAGGGCGGCGGAATCGCGCAAGTCCATGAAATGTTCGGCGCGCGAATACGGATCGGCATCGAGCGCCGCCTTGTGGCTGTTGAAAAGGTTCGCGGGAACGCGCGACCCTGCCAAGCCCGCCTGCCGATGTCAAACCGGCGGAGGACGGCCTGTCTAGCTCACCACCCCTGCCGCCGCGAGCACCGCCAGCGTCAGCACGTCGGGGGCGATCGCAGTCATCGGGGCGATCTGCACCGGCTTCTCCATGCCGATCAGCATCGGCCCGATCACGGCGTTCCCGGCAAGCTCGCGCAGCAGCTTGGCCGAGAGGTTCGCCGATTGCAGGCCCGGCATGATGAGGACGTTGGCCGGGGCAGAGAGGCGGCTGAAGGGATAGAGCTTCATCACCCGGGGATTGAGCGCGGCATCGGGTGCCATCTCGCCTTCATACTCGAAGCCGGGATCCTCCTGGTCGAGGATATGGACAGCCTCGCGGATGCTCTCCAGCCAACGCCCGGAGGGATTGCCGAAGGTGGAATAGGAAAGGAACGCCACCCGCGGTTCGTGCCCCAGCCGGCGCGCGATCTTCGCGGTTTCGCGTGCGATCTGCGCCAGCTCCTTCGCATCGGGCCGCTCGTTGATCGTCGTATCGGCCAGGAACACGGTATAGTTCTTGCCGATCATCAGGTGGACGCCGAGGGGGATCGCGCCAGGCTTGGGATCGAGTACGTGGCGCACTTCACGCATCGTCTGGGCGAAGGGTCGGGTAAGGCCGGAGATCATCGCATCGCCATGATCGAGCGCGACCAGCAGCGAGGCGAAGATGTTGCGCTCCTGATTGACCATCCGGCGAACGTCGCGCTCGGTATAGCCGCGCCGCTGGAGCCGCTTGTAGAGATAGTCCACCATCGCCGGCACCAGCTCGGAATCGGCGGAGTTCTGTATTTCGTAAGCATCGGGATCGCTGACACCCAGATCCACCAGCTTGTCGCGTACCGCCTGGGTGCGCCCAACCAGCACCGGCGTGCCATATCCGAAATCGCTGAACTGGATCGCCGCGCGCAGCACCACATCCTCTTCCGCCTCGGCAAAGACGACCCGCTTGGGATTGCTTTGCGCATCAGCATAGACCTGGGTCAGCACCGACGTGGTGGGATTGAGCCGCGCCTTGAGGCTGAGCGCATAAGCGCCGAAATCCTCGATCGGCATTTGCGCCACGCCCGAGTCCATCGCCGCCCGTGCGACGGCGGCGGAGACGCGCTCCATCAATCGCGGGTCGAAAGGCGCCGGGATGATATATTCGCTGCCGAAGCTCTGGTTCTTGCCATAGGCCGCCGCCACTTCCTCCGGCACCTGCTCTCGGGCGAGCTCCGCAATCGCCCGGGCAGCCGCGATTTTCATCTCCTCGTTAATCGCAGTCGCCCGCACGTCGAGCGCGCCGCGGAAGATGAAGGGGAAACCGATGACATTGTTGACCTGGTTGGGATAGTCCGAACGGCCGGTAGCGATGATGGCATCCGGCCGCGCCGCCTTCGCTTCGGGCGGCGTGATCTCCGGATCGGGATTGGCCATGGCGAAGATGATCGGCTGGGGTGCCATCCCCTTCACCCACTCTGCCTTCAGCGCACCGCCCGCGGAAAGCCCCAGAAAAATGTCCGCGCCCCTCAGCGCTTCTGCCAGCGTGCGGTCATCGGTGTCGATGGCGTGGGCGCTCTTCCACTGGTCCATCCCGCTTTCGCGCCCGCGATAGATCACCCCGTCCCGATCGCACATGGTGACGTTCTCATGCCGCGCGCCCATCGCCTTGATCAACGAGGTGCAGGCAATGGCAGAGGCGCCTGCGCCGTTGACCACGATCTTCGCTTCCTTCAGCTCGCGGCCGGTGAGATGGCAGGCGTTGATCAGCCCAGCCGCCGCGATGATCGCCGTGCCGTGCTGATCGTCATGCATCACCGGGATCTTCATCCGCTCGCGCAGCGCCTGCTCGATAATGAAGCATTCCGGCGCCTTGATGTCTTCCAGATTGATCCCGCCGAAACTCGGCTCCATCAGCGCGACGGCATTGATGAAGGCCTCGGGGTCTTCGGTCGCAAGCTCGATATCGATCGAGTCGACATCGGCGAAGCGCTTGAACAGCACCGCCTTGCCTTCCATCACCGGCTTGGAAGCCGCGGCCCCGAGATTGCCCATGCCGAGGATGGCGGTGCCGTTGGAAATCACCGCCACGAGGTTGCCGCGCGCGGTGTAGTCATAGGCGGTGGCCGGGTCGGCGGCGATCGCCTCCACCGGAGCAGCAACGCCCGGCGAATAGGCAAGGCTGAGGTCACGCTGGGTCGCGACCGGCTTGGACGGGACGATCTCCAGCTTCCCCGGCCGGATCGTCTGATGATAGAACAGTGCCTCGCGCGTGGTGAAACGCAGATTATCGTCGTCCGGCAAGCCTGTCCTCCTGCTTCTCGCCAACCCCGTGACCGGCCCCTAACTCGCTGGGCGGCGACGCGATAGGGGAAAGCTTGCCTTGCCGCCCTCCCGAATCATCGAATTGGCGGGTAACCGGTTGCAGCATGGCCGGTGCAGCAACCCCGATGATGGAGCAGTATCACGAGCTCAAGGCGCGGGCGGGAGACTGCCTGCTCTTCTATCGCATGGGCGACTTCTTCGAGCTGTTTTTCGAGGATGCCAAGGCAGCCAGCCAGATACTCGATATCGCGCTCACCAGCAGGGGCGAGCATGACGGCGATCCGGTGCCGATGTGCGGAGTGCCTGTCCATTCGGCGGAGGGCTATCTTGCGCGGCTGATCAAGGCGGGCTGCCGCGTGGCCATCGCCGAACAGGTTGAAAGCCCGGCCGAAGCCAAGCAGCGGGGCGGATCGAAGGCATTGGTGAAGCGCGACATCGTTCGCTTCGTCACTGCCGGCACGCTGACCGAGGAAGCCCTGCTCGAACCGCGGCGGGCCAATCTCCTCGCTGCGGTATGCGAGCTGCGCGGGCAAGTGGGCATCGCCTGCTGCGACATCTCGACCGGCCGCGTGGAGCTGGAGGAATGCGCTCCCGAAGCAATGGGCGCCGCGCTTGCCCGCATCGGCGCAAGCGAAGTGGTCGCGCCCGAAGACTGGGACGTCGCCCCGGACGACGCCATCCCGCGCCCACGCACGGAGTTCGCCAGCGAGGAAGGCGAAGCACGGCTCAAGCGCCTGCACGAGGTCGCAACGCTCGACGCCTTCGGTGCCTTCTCCCGCGCCATGCTCGCGGCCGCCGGCGGCCTGATCGCCTATCTCGACCATGTCGGGCGGGGATCGCTCCCGTTCCTGCTGCCACCCGTGGGGAAGGCCGGCGACGAGCATCTCGCGATGGACGAGGCGACACGCGCCAGCCTGGAGATCCTCTCCAGCCAGCAGGGCGGGCGGCAAGGCAGCCTGATTGCGGCGATCGATCGCTGCGTCACCGGCGCGGGCGCCCGCCAGCTTGCGGATGACCTTGCCGCGCCGCTGATGTCGAAGCCGGCGATCGAGGCACGCCTGGCGCTGGTGCGCTATTTCCACGAAGATCCATTGCTGCGTGCCGATCTGCGCGACGAGCTGCGCAGCGCGCCCGACATAGGCCGCGCATTGGGGCGGATCGTCGCCGGACGGGGCTCGCCGCGCGATCTGGGCCAGGTCCGTGACGGGCTGGCCGAAGCGCAGCGCATTCAGGGGCGGCTCGGCGCACGGCCCGATCGCCCCGCGCTGCTGGATGAGCTTCTGCCCCAGCTGAGCGGGCACGGGGCGCTGGTCGACCTGCTGTCGCGCGCGCTCGTCCCTTCGCCGCCCACCGAACGCAGCCAGGGCGGCTTCATCGCCGAAGGATACGATGCCGCGCTGGATGAGCTGCGCTCTGCATCGGGCAACGCACGCCGAGCGATCGCCGCGCTGGAAGCGCGCTACCGCGACGAGACCGGGATCGCCGCGCTCAAGATCCGCCACAATGGCGTGCTCGGCTATTTCATCGAAGTGCCGGCGCGGTATGGCGACCGGCTGATGGCGCCGGACAGCGGCTTCACACACCGCCAGACCATGGCCAATGCCGTGCGCTTCAATTCGCTGCACCTGCATGAGGAGGCCAGTCGGATCGCTGAAGCGGGCGGCCACGCGCTGGCGGCAGAGGAAGGGCATTTCGAGGAGCTGACCGGCGAAGTGATCGCGGCGCGCGCGGGAATCGCGGCTGCGGCTGCGGCGCTTGCCCGGATCGACGTTGCGGCCGGGCAGGCGGAGCGCGCGGCCGAAGGCAATTGGTGCCTGCCGGAGATTGTCGAGGATCTCTCGCTCGACATCAGGGGCGGCCGCCATCCGGTGGTCGAATCGGCGCTTGCAAGAGCAGGCGACCGCTTCGTCGCCAATGACTGCGTGCTCTCACCCGCAGACCGGCTGTGGCTGATCGGCGGGCCGAACATGGGCGGCAAATCGACCTTCCTGCGGCAGAACGCGCTGATCGTGCTGCTGGCGCAGGCCGGCGGCTACGTTCCGGCGAGCAGCGCGACGATCGGCCTGGTCGACCGGCTGTTCAGCCGCGTTGGGGCTTCGGATAACCTGGCGCGCGGCCGCTCGACCTTCATGGTCGAGATGGTCGAGACGGCTGCGATCCTGGCCCAGGCTAGCGAGCGGAGCTTCGTGATCCTGGACGAGGTCGGCCGCGGCACCTCCACTTATGACGGGCTGGCGCTGGCCTGGGCGGTGGTGGAAGCGGTGCACGAGACGATCCGTTGCCGCTGCCTCTTCGCAACGCATTATCACGAACTCGCCCGCCTTGCCGAGACTTGCGACGCGCTCTCGCTTCACCATGTCCGCGCGCGCGAGTGGAAGGGCGATCTGGTGCTGCTGCACGAGCTGGCTTCCGGGCCAGCGGACCGGTCATACGGGCTGGCGGTGGCGCGCCTCGCCGGCGTTCCCAAGGACGTCCTCAGCCGTGCGAAGTCGGTGCTGGACCGGCTGGAGCAAGGCCGCGCCGAGACAGGCGGGCTGGCGGCGGGGCTTGGCGATCTGCCGCTGTTTGCCGCGGCGCGCGAGGTGGAGGAGCAAGCCGCGGATGGCCTGCGCGAGCAGCTCCAGGAATTGGATGTCGATGCGCTGAGCCCGCGCGAAGCGCTTGAGATGCTCTACGAATTGAAGCGCAGGGCCGCGTCTACGGTCGATTAACCCTTGGGGCGCTATCGCGTGCGTCGATGTACCAGGCCTTGTTCAGGAACCGCTGGATCGCGCTGGCCTTTGTCGGCATGACCCTGATCGGCGTGCATTCGCTGGTGGGAAGCGGCGAGGATGCCGGCCTTCTTACCCGGGCTCAAGCTGGACCGCCGCCGCAGGAGGCGGAAGGGGACATGCCAATTCCCGTGCCATCCCCGCTCCCGGATGCTGCAGCTTCGGCTGCGGGATCCACGCCGGAGGAGCCATACGCCTTCATGCCCGATGAGGAGCTGATCACCAGCGCCGAAGGGTCGGACCCGTCGGGTTTCGCGCCCGAGGGGATCGATCCCACGGGCTTCGATGCGGCCGGCTTCGACCCCACTCCGCAGGAAGAGACGTCAGAGAAGCCGGCGATCATCCTCGTCCGGCCCGAGGATGTTCAGCAGGAGCCTGTCAGCCGCTAAACGCGTCCGCTTGGCGGGGGTTCAGGTCCCGTCACCGCGCAACGGATCGACCTTGTTGCGCTTGCCGTATTTGTCGACATTGTCGTCGAGATTGGGCTCGCCCCGATAGGCGTCCATGTCGATCCGGCCGCTGGCCTCCATGTCGCGCATATGCTCGATCAGGTCCTGCTCATGGATGTCGTCGAGGCCGCCTTCGACCGCTTCGCTCTCGGTCGGCCCGGCGAGGTCCGGTTCCAGCGCCTCCTCGCCGACGGTCTGCGCCTGGCTGTCGCCGTCATCCTGCTCGGAGTTGTGGTTTTCCGGAGCGAGCGCTTCTTCTGCGGCGCTCGGCTCCCGCTTGTCTGGGCTCGGCGTCTGCTTGTCTGACTTGTCGGTCATCGGAAGTCTCCTTCTTCCGATCAACGGCGCGCGGAGCGGGGCCGTTCCCGCAGCGCGGCCAGACGTGAGGAGGCCGGGTTCGCTAAAGCGTCGGAACGGGCTCCTCCCCACTGTAGTCGTAGAATCCGCGGCCCGTCTTGCGGCCGAGCCAGCCGGCATCGACATATTTGGCGAGCAGCGGCGCGGGCCGGTACTTCGAATCCCCCGTCGCCGCGAAGATCACCTTCACGATCTCAAGGCAGGTATCGAGCCCGATGAAGTCGGCCAGCTCCAGAGGCCCCATCGGGTGGTTGAGCCCGAGCCGGGCGCCCCTGTCGATATCGGCGACGCTGGCGGTCCCCTGCCCGAGCACGAACACGGCTTCGTTGATCATCGGCAGGAGGATGCGATTGACGACGAAGCCCGGCTCATCCCCGCTCATCACCACCTGCTTGTCCAGGCTCTCCGCGAAGGCGCGGGTGCGTGCGACGGTGTCCTCGCTGGTGGCCAGTCCCGGGATGATTTCGATCAGCCCCATCAGCGGAACCGGGTTGAAGAAGTGCAGCCCGATGAAGCGCGCCGGATCGGGCGAAGCCGCCGCCATGCGCGTGATCGGGATCGAGCTGGTATTGCTGGCAAGAATGGCCTGCGGCGCAAGCACGGCCCCCGCCTTCTCAAAGATGGAGCGCTTGATGTCCTCGCGCTCGGTCGCGGCTTCGATGATCAGGCCCGCCTCGGCCATCGGTGCGTAGTCGCCCACCGGCTGGATCTTCGCGAGCGCCGCATCGGCTTCGGCGGCGGCGATCTTCTCCCGCTCCACCAGCCGGGCAAGGGTCTTGCCGATCCTTGCCTTCGCCTGCTCCGCCAGCGCGAGATCGACATCGGCGAGCAGCACGCTCACGCCTTTCTGCGCCGCGGTCTGCGCGATGCCGGAGCCCATCTGGCCCGCCCCGATAACGCCGATCGTCTCCATGCTTCAGCCACCCTCCTTGCGGCTTGCGCCCGGCTGCCACAGCACGTCGCCCGCACCGCCCGCATTGAGCGCCCGGGCAAGGACGAAGAGCCAGTCGGAGAGCCGGTTGATGTAAGCCAGCGCCGCCGGATTGACGGGCTCGGCCGCGGCGAGCGCCGCCATCGCCCGCTCTGCCCGGCGCACTGCCGCGCGCGCGACATGCGCCCGCGCAGCCGCTTCGTTGCCTCCCGGAAGGATGAAGCTGGTCAGCGGCTCCAGCCCTTCGTTGAGCGCGTCGATCGCATGCTCCAGAGCGGCCGCCTGAGCGGGCACGATGCGCAGCACCATGTCCGAAGGCGCAAAGGGATCGGCAGCCGCCTCGTCCGCCGGAGTGGCGAGATCCGCGCCGAGATCGAACAGATCGTTCTGAGCGCGCATTACCTCATCGAGATGTGTGCCCGGCTCCAATGCGGCCGCGAGCAGGCCCAGCGCGCTGTTGGCTTCGTCCACTGCGCCAATCGCTTCGAAGCGTGGATCGGCCTTGCTGCGGCGCGATCCGTCGACAAGCCCGCTGGTCCCGTCGTCGCCCGTGCGGGTGTAGATCCTGTTCAGCCGGACCATGCGCCCTCCCGGCCCGGCCGCGGCGGCCCTAGCGGTTCATCAGCAGCAGGACGGCGACCGCCACGATCGCAAGTCCCTGATACTTGATACGGGCGAACATCATCCGGTTCTGCTTCAGCTGAAGCTCGCGAACATTTCCATCGCCGCCGCGATCGATGTCCTGCCTGGTCGTCTGCAGGAATGCGATGATCCCGCGCACGAGCGATATGACCGTCATGAGCATGAGGCCGAGCAGGATGATGACGAGCAATGTGTTCATAAGGGCACATTTAATCCCTCCTGTACCCAAATACCAGAAGGGAGACGTCCGGCGCGCAAGGAATCGGCAAGCGCGCGGCCGTCTTCCCCCGCCCTGCGCCGCTCGGCAAGCGACGGAGAACCGCGCCGTTTCGCCAGTTTGCGCCCCTGCGGGTCGAGCAGCAGCGGATGATGGTGCCACACCGGCACCGGAAGCCCTAGCAGCGCCTGAAGCAGCCGGTGAACGTGGCTGGCGGTGAACAGGTCCGCCCCGCGCGTGACCAGGGTGACGCCGTCCGCCGCATCGTCCAGAGTCGCCGCGAGGTGATAGCTCGCCGGCGCTTCCTTGCGCAGCAACACCACATCGCCGAAGATCTCGGGCCGCGCCTGCTGCACCCCGGCACGCTCGTCCCTCCATTCGAGGGGCCCTGCACGGCGAAGCGCTTCGGCCATGTCGAGCCGCCACGCGGCGGGCGCATCGGGGGCAATGTTGCGGCCCTTGCAGGTGCCGGGATAGAGCGGGCCTTCCGCTCCTTCCTGCACCGCATTCGCAGCGATCTCCGCCCGGGTGCAGATGCAGGGATAGAGCAGGCCCTGCGCCTTCAGCCGATCCGCCGCGGAGCGGTAGGAGGCAAGGCGCGAGGATTGCGGCGGCACCTCTTCCCATTCGAGACCCAGCCAGGCGAGATCCCGCCGGAACTCCTCGGCCAGCTCCGGCCGGCTGCGCGCACCATCGATATCCTCGATCCGCAGCAGGAAGCGCCCGCCCCGCTCCCGCGCGAGATCATGCGCCACGATCGCGGATAGCGCGTGGCCCAGATGGAGCGCGCCATTGGGGCTGGGGGCGAAGCGGGTCACAGCCATGCGCCGCCACCACTACCGCGGCTGTGGCGGCTGGCAATAAGCTGTGGATTCGCCGAATGTAACGGGGTTGACGCATTTTCGCCCAAATGCTCCCCTGCATTCGTCAGGAAAGGCACAGACAGGTGTTCAAGGCCGAACTGATCGAACGGGCGGCGCATTTCCGCAGCGTGGCGGACGATCCCCTGCGCCGGATCGAGAGCTGCCCTGCGCTGGTCCTCAATGCCGACTATACGCCGCTTTCTTATTACCCGCTGAGCCTGTGGCCATGGCAGACCGCGATCAAGGCGGTGTTCCTGGAACGGGTGGATATCGTCGCCAGCTATGACCGCGAGGTCCATTCGCCCTCGCTCGACATGAAGGTGCCCTCGGTGATCGCGCTGCGGCAATATGTCCGGCCAAGCGAGTTCCCCGCCTTCACCCGTTTCAATGTGTTCCTGCGCGACCGCTTCGCCTGCCAATATTGCGGCAGCCCCAGCAACCTCACCTTCGACCATGTGATCCCCCGCCGGCTGGGCGGCAAGACCACCTGGGAGAACATCCTGACCGCCTGCGCGCCCTGCAACATGAAGAAGGGCGGCCGCACGCCGCGGCAGGCGCGGATGGTGCCGCTGGTCCGGCCGATCCGCCCCACCAACTGGCAGTTGCAGCAGCATGGCCGGCGCTTCCCGCCCAACTACCTGCACGAGACCTGGCGCGACTGGCTCTATTGGGACATCGAGCTGGAAGCCTGAGAGGCCCGCCGCCCCGCCACCGTCGCATGACCCCATGGTGACACGGCTGACTCGGTGTCCATTTGGTGTAAAGCCATCTTCCCCAATAGACTCAAAGGGTTGAACCTGATGAGGTGTCAAGCTGCCGGAGGCCTTTAGAAAAAATCTTCTTACTCACCTAAGCAATAATATTACGCCGCCGATTTGGCGCACGGGGTCGAGGGGCAAAAAGGCGGACACATACAGAACACCGGTCTGGTTATATGCTAGCTTTGCCCTGTAGGAAAGAGGTTCTTGCGAGCCCCTGCTGAGGCACAGCTTCATGGGGAACGGGCGCGGCGGCGCAGCCGGGGTGGTGAGTGGGTGCCTGCGCGGACGCGTTGGACCCACGCCGTTCGGGATTCCCGCCTTCGCGGGAATGACGAGAGACTTTGGATCCTTGGCGGGCGCGGACGAAGCGCGGGCGGTGGCCCCCTACCCTTCGATCACGCGGCTCGCCGGGTGGTGCTTGTCGAGGTGCCGCTTGACGATCCGCAGATTGCGGGTGTTGGAGCGGAACAGGAAGTCGAACAGATCGCCCGCCACCGGCACCGCGCCCAGTGCCGTATCGAAGGCGATATTCGCGCCCATGCGCCACAGCTTCCATTTGGGCAGGCCGAGATTGCGCGCTTCCCACAAGATGTAGGCACCCATTGCCGCGCCGATGACATCGCCGACCACAGGGACGAAGCCGATCACCGCGTCCAGCCCCACGCCGCGATTGATGCCCGGGATGACGAAGCTGCGTTCGAGCAGCCTCTCCATCGCCTCGATCCGCTGGCGGACCGCTGCCGGATCGCTCCCCGTCGGTAGCGAGACGCCCATCGGCCGGGGCCTTTGTGGTTCGGGCATGCTTGGGCTCCTTGCCCCTGTGGGCCTGCTATCCTGAGCCCTCTATCTGGGAATGGTGGCGAGATCGGGCAAGGGATGGAACACCCACTGATTGGCGGCATAGCCGGTGATGTCCGACCGCACGAGCGAGAAGCGCACCGGCTGGCCGAAGGGGATGAAGACATTGGCCTGGGTCAGCTCCGCTTCCGCCTCCGCCAGCAGCGCGGCACGCTCGGCAGGATCGGCAGTGGCCATTGCCTCATCCACGCGGGCATCGGCTTCGCTGGAGCAGAGCCCGCGCCCGAGGCTGCAATGGAACTGGTTGAGGAACCACAGCGCACTGGCATAGCGCGCCGCCCGGTCGATCAGGACGAGGTCGGCCGGCATGTCCCCCTCTGCCCTGCGGAGCGTGATGCCTATCGCCGCAAGATCCTCCGCCAGCCGGGTGAAAAGCAGCTCCGACCCCGGCCCCGGCGGCAGCTCGACCGAAAGCTCCACCGCCGGCCTTCCAGCCCGGCCCTGATCCGCCTGCTCGCCCGCCTCCTCGCTCGCCGCTGAAGCGGCATTGGCATTGCGCCAAGCGGCCACCCGTTGGCTGGCGGCAAGGCGGCGCTGGGCCAGCGTCATGTTCTGCCACCGTTCCCCGATAGTACCGAGATCGGCCGTCATGCCGGGCGACACGATCCGCGTGGTGGGGTTCCAGCCGCCGACATTGAAGGGGGCGATCATCGCGTCACGATCGATCGCCATCGAAACCGCTTCGCGCCCCGGGGCTTCGGCGAGGAAGCCTTCTGCCCGCGCGACCATCAGTCCGAACAGCCCGATCGCCGGATCGAGCCGCACCGTCCCGCGCGAAAGCGGCCCGGTATCCGCCAGCGGCAGGTCCTGAATCCGGCCGTTCAGCACCAGATCGACCGACCCTTCGTCGAAACGCTCGATAGCGTCAGCGGCGGACAAGGCATGGACGCGCAGTTCCCGCACGTAATTCTGCCAGCCCTCCGTGATCGGCAGGCCGCGCCGCTCCGGCGACATCATAGAAAGCACCGCCGCATCGCCCACTCGGCGCATGCTCATCGGCCCGGCGCCCGCCTCCTCGCGGCGCAGGCCGAGCTCCGGCTGTGCCAGCAGTTGGAGGAAATCGGGCATGGGCCCCTTGAGCCGGATCTCGACCACGCGCCCCGCCATCGCGCGGATCTCGTCAATCTGCGAAAGGTCGTGCCCCATCGACGTGCCGCGAAGCTGGCGGACAAGGCCGCGCAGGCTGTACGCCGCGCGGTCCGCCGTGAGTTCGGTCCCGTCCGACCATGTCCCGCTGCGCAGGCGGAAGATGTAGCTGCGCCCGTCATCGGTAACGATCCAGCGATCGGCAAGCGCGGGGATGACATGGCCTTCGGCGTTGAGCGTGACGAGCCCTTCGGCGGTCGCCGCGCGCAGATGCTGCCCGGCGGAAGGCAGGCGGGTGCCGTCTTCGAACATGCCTTCGCTCGATCCGATGATCGCGATTTCGAGCGCGCTGTTGTCGCCGCGCCCGCATCCCGCAGCCAGCGTCAGCACCAGCGAAACGGCCAGCGCACGAAGCAGCGAAAGGCAGGATTTTCTCGCCATCGGACCATGGGTAAGCCGGGCGGCGAAAAGCATCAATGGCGCTGGGGAGCGTATTCCCTTCCGCATACGCGCTCCATTCGATTTCGCGCAGGCGGGACATAGCCGCCCAGCTTCATCGTTCCCGCGAAGGACAGGGGCCCCTCAGGCGCTGACCAGCTCCACATCGATGTCGCGGGCAAAGCCGACGCCGAAGCGGTTGTCCTGCTTCCAGGCGACCGCGCCGTCGACCCAGCCGAGGCCGGGAAGCTCGACCGAGACCAGCGAGCCCGGCGCTACCTGCACATCGCCTTCGGCCATCATCCCGCGTGTGGAAAGATTGCGTGCCTTCACCCGGTACGCGGCCCAGCCATCCCCTTCGACCTTGAGCAAGGTGGTGAAGACAAGATCCTGGCGTGAGAATTGCCGTGTGTCGCCGCGATCCATTTTTCGATGCAGTCCCGCTCTGTCAGCCTTGCGCCGCCCCCGATGCGGAAGACCGCGCGGCGCGTCACGGGCGGGATACTACGCCTGCCTGGCAAACAAAGAATTAATCACGGGACCGCCGGAAATCCGCCGCCCGACAAGCCATCAATCGTCGCGCGAAATCTTCTCGCGCCGTTCATGCGCCTCCTGCGCCTCGACCGTCATCGTCGCAATCGGCCGCGCCATCAGGCGCTTGATCCCGATCGGGTCGCCCGTCACCTCGCAATAGCCATATTCGCCGCGGTCGATCCGGCGCAGCGCGGCTTCGATCTTGGCGATCAGCTTGCGCTGACGGTCCCGCGTGCGCAGCTCGATGCCCCAGTCGGTCTCGCTCGAAGCGCGATCGTTGAGGTCGGGTTCGCGGATCGGCCCATCCTGAAGCGATTGCAGCGTCCCTTCGGCCGCCGACAGGATGGAGCGTTTCCATTCGACCAGCAGCATCCGGAAATAATCGAGCTGCTTGTCATTCATGTATTCGTCGTCTTCGGACGGCGTGTACTCGTGATCAAGCGCGCGCCGGACCTTGGCCAGAATGTCAATGTCGTTGTCGGCAACTGATGCCATAGACAGGTACTCCGTACGTAATCCTCATCCCCCCGTAACCGGCCAATTTCCCTGTCCCGCCCCGGCGTTTCGACGGTGGCGCGTCCGGTCTGGTTGGCCCGCGCATATACGGGCAGGCAAAAGCCCGCACAAGCACAATAAGTCTGGCGTTTCATTGATGAACGGTGCCGGTACGGCGGCAGGCCGAAAGGCTTGCCCGGCAGGCGCAGGCGCGAATCCGCCACTATCCTTAACGCTTTGGTTACCACGTCCATGCGAATCTCTTGCTGCGGCACCACGCCGCACGAGGGCAAAGCAATCATGGGAAAGCTGATAACGCTGATGGGGGCGGCCGTTCCGGCCGATGCAAACAACGCCGCAGGTTCAGACATGCTGATCGCCAGCTATCTTGCCGCAGCGGCAGCGGGCGAGGTGAGCGCCTATTTCGAACTGGGGGTGGCCTTTTCCACCGGCAGCCACGGCGCCGCCTGCGACCTGATCGAAGCGCATAAGTGGTTCAATCTCGCCGCCGCGCAGGGGCATGAGGAAGCGGCCGACTGCCGCGCCGACATCTCCGACGAGATGACCGCCCGCGAAATCGCCGAAGCCCAGCGCCGCGCCCGCCAATGGCTCGGCTCGATCGCGCGCCAGGCCGCCTGAGCGGCGTAGCCTCTACGCCTTTTTGAAAGGAGTCCGGCTGCCGAGATAGAGCTGGTCGGCGGCAATCCCGGCGCGTTCGCGCTCGAGGAAATCGGCCACCGCCGCGCGGAAGCTCGGATCGGCGATCCAGTGCGCGGACCAGGTGCGCACCGGCTCATATCCGCGGGCAAGCTTGTGCCCGCCCTGCGCGCCGGCCTCCACCCGCTGGAGGCCCCGTTCGATCGCGGCGTCGATCGCCTGGTAATAGCACAGCTCGAAATGGAGGAAGGGCTTGTCGTAAGTGCAGCCCCAATAGCGGCCGTAAAGCGCGCTCCCGCCGATGAAATTGAGCGCGCCGGCAATCGGGTGACCGTCCATGAAGGCGATCACCAGCAGCACCTTCTCCCCCATCCGCTCCCCGAAAAGGTCGAAGGCCTCGCGCGTCAGATAGGGCGAGCCCCATTTGCGCGCGCCGGTATCCTGGTAGAATTCCCAGAACGCGTCCCAATGCTTGGGGCGGATATCGCCGCCTGACAGGGCGCGGATCTCCACCCCTTCCTGCGCCGCCGCGCGTTCCTTGCGGATCGCCTTGCGCTTGCGCGAGGCAAGCGCGCCGAGGAAATCCTCGAAGCTGGCATAGCCCCGGTTCTCCCAGTGATACTGGATGTCGTTGCGCGGCATCCAGCCGGCCGCCTCGAACAGGGGTACCTGCGAAGGTTCGATGAAAGTCGCATGGGCGGAGGAGAACCCCTCCCGCTCGCACAGGGTTTCCGCCGCGCGCAGGATCGGCGCGGCCAGCGAGGGATCGCGCAGCAGAATGCGCGGGCCGGTGGCGGGGGTGAAAGGCACCGCGATCTGCAGCTTGGGATAGTAATTTCCCCCTGCGCGGTGCCAGGCATCCGCCCAGGCATAATCGAACACATATTCGCCCTGGCTGTGCCCCTTCGCATAGGCGGGGAGCGCGGCGGCAAGGCGTCCGTCGGCACCCTCGATCGCGATAGGCGCCGGCGCCCAGCCGGTGCCGGGGCCGACGCTGCGCGATTCCTCCAGCGCGGTGAGGAAAGCGTGCGAGAGGAAGGGATTGTCGCCGCCGGCCAGAGCGTCCCACTCATCCGCCGAAAAGGCACCGACCGCATTGGCGACATGGGCGGTGAGACTCGGGCGGTCACTCATGCGGCGAATCTAGGCAACCCCCGCGCCTTCGGCAATCGGCGCATCGGCATGGAGCGCGGCCCGCTCGCGCAGCTCGGGCGAGCGGACGGTCCATGTCAGGAGCGGAAGGCCGCGCGCGCGCTGCGCTGCGGCAAAGGCGCTGGGGAGGTCGCGGATATCGTAGGCAAGGAAATCCGCCCGCGCGATCCACGTCGAGACGCGCCGCCGCAGATCGCCGAAGCCGCCGCGGTGATTCTCCTCCGTCACCACCAGCCCGCGCACGGTCTGCGGGGAATTGCGCGCGAACCATTGCCCGGCGCGGGGATCGAAGCTCATCACCGCGTGGAGCCCCGCATAGCCTTCCAGATCGTCACGGACCGCCGCGCAGCTCACCGCCACGTCATAGCCGCGGCGGGACTTGATCTCGATCAGGATCGGAACGCGCCCGGCGACCAGCGCGAGCACGTCGCGCAAGGAGGGGATGCGGTCCTCGCTGCCCTTGAGCGCAATCTGTTCCAGCGCCGCCGCATCCAGCGCCGCGACCGGGCCGCCGGCATCGGTGAGCCGCTCAAGCTCCCAGTCGTGAAACACCATCGCCCGGCCATCGGCGCTGCGCTGGATATCACACTCGATACCCATGCCGCGCTCAATCGCAGCCGCGAAGGCGGAGAGCGAATTTTCCGGGACGCCCGGGGCGTGAAGCCCGCGATGGGCGTAGCTCCATTCGCCGAGCCAGCTCACCCGCGCCGGATCGGGAGCTGGCGCGGTCCGGCGATCACTCCTGTCGGACGGCAAGGATGGCGTCCACTTCCACTGCTGCGTTGAGCGGCAGCACCGGAACGCCCACCGCGCTCCTGGCATGGCGGCCGGCATCGCCGAAGATCTCCGCCATCAGTTCCGATGCGCCATTGGCGACCTTGGGCTGATCGGTGAAGCTGGCCGTGGAGCTGACGAAAGCGCCCAGCTTGACCACCCGCTCCACCCGGTCCAGCGAGCCGAGCGCAGCCTTGGCCTGGGCGAGGATCATCAAGCCGCAGGCGCGCGCCGCCTCCGCCCCCCGCTCCAGCGAGACGTCCTCCCCCAGCCGCCCCGTCACCAGCGCGCCGTCCACGAAGGGCAGCTGGCCCGAAATATGCGCGAGGCCGCCTGCCACCACCACCGGGACATAGGCCGCGACCGGCGCGGCGGGCGCCGGAAGGGTGATCCCCAGTTCCTTCAGGCGTGCTTCGATGCTCATCTTTCCTCCTCCTTGATCCGCTCGATCAGCCACGGCAAGGCCTTCGACCATTCGTCGATGCGCGCATGGGCATGGCCGGCCTTGAAGGCGCAGGCGACATGCGGCGCCACCAGCGGCTCGCCCACGAAATGCAGCCGCGTGACATGCGCCGCATCGGCTGCAACCGAAGCATGGTGCTGGGCGATGTCGTCGATGAAGAAGGTCCTGCTCGGCCGGTATTCCTCGATGATGGCCTTGAGCGCCGGCCCCTTCGGCCCCTGATTGGTGAAAACCCGCGCATTGATGCCGTGCCGCGCCAGCTGCTGCGCGCGGTGCTCCAGGCGGAAATCCTTGAGATTGGTGAGGATCACCACGTCGGCCAGCTCGCCAAGCTCGCCGATCGCCTCCACCGCGCCCGCGATCGGCGTCTGGCGGTCCATCTCGGTATCGAAGAACAGGTTGAGCAGGCGCCACATCTCTTCTTCGGAAAGCACGCCGCCGCCCTCACGGTAGCGCATCGAATCGGCGAAGCTGCCGCCTTCCCAGTTGAAATCGACCGCGTGCGCTTCCCCCAGATAGTCGCGGAAATGGGCCAGCATGTGGAGCAGCACTTCGTCGCAATCGCTGACGATCAGCGGACGGCCGCCCGCGCCTGCCGCGGAACCGCTCATGGCTGGAGCCTCCGCGCGGCGTCGGCCAGCACCTCGGGGCTGACACCCAGCGCGTCGGCGGCCTCGACCATGTCGGGCTCGTGATTGGCCAGGAAGTCCAGCACCGCGCCCAGAACCGCCCTGTCGCCCAGCCCTTCGCGCAGCGCTTCGGGCGTCAATCCGGTCAGCGAAAGCAGGCGCTGCGCACGGCTTTCATCGGTGAGCACCCATCCCAGCGCATTCAGCGCCAGCACCTGCGCATCGGCATCTCGCCCGGTCGATTCGATCTTCTTGGGAATTGTCAGTACCTTGCAGAGCTCTTAAGCATCCTGTCCGAGTGTATGGGCCGAAATTGGGTCGGCCGGGGGAAACATTGCCAGTGGCAAAGAGAATTCTGATTGTCGAGGATAACGACCTCAACCGAAAGTTGTTCTGCGATGTGCTGACCGCGGGCGGATTTGCGGTCGCGCCGGTTGCGGACGGGCTGGAGGCGATCGACAAGGCGCGCGATTTCGTGCCCAACCTCGTGATCATGGACATCCAGCTGCCCAATGTCTCCGGGCTGGACCTGATCTCGCGGATGAAATCCGATTCGCAGCTTCGCGAGATACCGGTGCTGGCCGTCACCGCCTATGCCGGCAAGGGCGACGAGGAACGCATCCGCGATGCGGGAGCCGAAGGATACCTCGCCAAGCCCGTTTCGATCGGCCCCTTCATGCGCGCGGTCAGCGCGCTGCTGTAAGGGGATAAACTGCTTCCCGCTCCCTCGTTCTTCGTCCTCCCCGTGAAGGCGGGGATCCAGTTCTGACGCTGCCGCTGGATTCCCGCCCTCGCGGGAATGACGAGTGGAGAGGCGGGAATGAGGAGTGGAGAGCGGAGGACGATCCACCCCTTGCCCTTGACTTCGCGCGGCCGCGCCGCTTTTGCGCCGCAATCCACCCCTAGGAGGCCCGTCATGGACCGCGCAGACGTCGACGCCCGTATCCGTTCGCTGATCGAGCCCTTCAACAAGAAGGGCATCGCCATCGCCGAAGCCACCACTTTCGCCGGGGACCTGGAGTTCGACAGCCTGACGGTGATGGACTTCGTCGCCGCGATCGAGGACGAATTCGACATCATCATCAGCATGAACCAGCAGGCCGAGATCGAGAATTTCGGCCAGCTGATCGATGCGGTGTGCAAGCTGCAGGACGATTGAGCATCCTTGCGCATGCCCCGGGACCACGCGGAGTGATCCGATGACCGACCTTTTCAGCAAATTCGATCCGCTGATCGAAATGCGCGCCAACCTCCTCGCCAGCGGAGTGGAGGATCCCTTCAGCCTGGTGATGGAGAAGGTGCTTTCCCCCACCCGCGCGATCTGCAACGGGCGCGACACGATCCTGCTGGGTACGTATAATTACATGGGGATGACCTTCGATCCCGATGTGATCGCGGCCGGTAAGGACGCGCTGGACCGCTTCGGATCGGGCACCACCGGCAGCCGCGTGCTCAACGGCACCTATCAGGGCCACAAGGAGTGCGAGGAAGCGCTGAAGGAATTCTACGCCATGGATCACGCCATGGTGTTCTCCACCGGATACCAGGCCAATCTGGGGATCATCTCCACCATTGCCGGGAAAGAGGATTACATCATCCTCGACATCGACAGCCATGCCAGCATCTGGGACGGCTGCTCGCTGGGCAATGCGCAGGTCGTGCCCTTCAAGCACAATGACATCGATGCGATGGAGAAGCGGCTGAAGCGCGTGCCCGAAGGCGCGGGCAAGCTGGTGGTGCTGGAAGGCGTCTATTCGATGCTGGGCGACATCGCCCCGCTGAAGGAGATGATCGCGATCGCCAAGGCGAACGGCGCGATGGTGCTGGTGGACGAGGCCCATTCGATGGGCTTCATCGGCCCCAATGGCCGCGGCGTGGCCGAGGAACAGGGCGTGCTGGACGAGGTCGATTTCGTGATCGGAACCTTCTCCAAGAGCGTGGGCACCGTCGGCGGCTTCTGCGTTTCCAACCATCCCAAGTTCGAGGTGATGCGGCTGGTCTGCCGGCCCTACGTCTTCACCGCCAGCCTGCCGCCCAGCGTGGTGGCCACGGCCGCAACCAGCATCCGCAAGCTGATGCAGGGGCAGGAGAAGCGCGCCCATCTGTGGGAGAATTCGCGCACCCTGCATGGCGGGCTGAAAGCGCTCGGCTTCACGCTCGGCACCGAAAGCCCGCAAAGCGCGATCATCGCGGTGATCATGCCCGACCTGGAGCGCGGCGCGGCGATGTGGGAAGCGCTGCTGAAGGAAGGGCTCTACGTCAATCTTGCCCGCCCGCCTGCGACGCCCGCCAACATGACCCTGCTGCGCTGCTCGCTCTGCGCGGAGCACAGCGCGGAGCAGGTGCAGGCGATCCTGGGCATGTTCGAGCGCGCCGGCCGGGCGACGGGGATCATCGGGTAGGGAGGCTTCTTCGCTCGCCTCCTCGTCATGCTGAACTCGTTTCAGCATCCATTCGTCCGCCGAAGCAGCCGCCCGATCCGGAAGGATGGACCCTGAAACAAGTTCAGGGTGACGAATGAAGAACAAGAGGGCGCCGCCGTGACGAGGGTCTATTGTTTAACCCAATCGGCATTTTCTGCTTGACAAGCGTCACGCTCTTCGGTTATAAATACGGAACATCGCGATCATGCGATTCGCGCCCGTCAGGGCGCCGGAACGCCGCGCTGCTCCCATCCGTTAAGGCCACAAGGCCCGGCTTTCGCCGGAATGCCGAGTCTCGCCCAGAAAAGTCTCGCCCAGAAAAGAGGAAATCCGCACATGACCACTCGCACAGCAACCGCCCGCTATGAAGGGCTCGGCAAGGCCGGCAAGGGCACCGTTTCCACGCAATCGGGCGTGCTCTCCGCCCAGCCCTATGGCTTCAACACCCGCTTCGAAGACGAGCCTGGCACCAATCCGGAAGAGCTGGTCGCCGCGGCCCATGCGAGCTGCTTCACCATGGCGCTGGCCTTCGCCCTCTCCCGCGAAGGGCTTGAGGAGGGCACGCTGGAGACCACCGCCAAGGTCAAGCTGGAGCAGGACGGAGAAGGCTTCACCATCACCCGCTCCGACCTCGTGCTCAAGGCGAACGTGCCCGGGATCGAGGAAGCGAAGTTCCAGGAGATCGCGAAGGGCGCCAAGGAGAACTGCCCGCTCTCCAAGCTGATGAAGGCGGAAATCACGCTGGAGGCGACGCTGGAGGGGTGAGGGAGGCGTGAGGTTGCAGGTAACATTTTGAAAGTTATCCATTTATCCCACATACCTTGAATTCTTGAAAATGTGGGATAAATTCCGCTGATGGAGCCCATAACCCCTTTTTCCGACGAGCAATTGCGCGCGCTGGTCAATCTGCGCCAGCGATACGAAGTCTGGCTTGCGGCGGAGCGGCGGCAACGCGCCCTGCCTTACGACCTGCGCATCAAGACGGTCGGCTCACACCGCTATCTCTACGAGATCGCCGATCGGTCCGGCAACGGACGGAGCCTGGGGCGGCTCGATGACGAGAAGCTGCGGCAGCATTCCGCCTATCGCGAGGAGAAGAAGAGCCAGAAGGCGCGGCTCGATGCCGCGAGAGCTGCGCTGCGCGAAGCGGCCCTGATCGCGCGGGCAGCAAGGGTGCCGTTGCTCGCCAGCGATGCCGGGGAAATCCTGCGGGAAGCCGATGTCCGCGAGCTGCTGGGCGAGTCGCTGCTGGTGGCCGGCACCAATTGCATGATCGCCTATGCGCAGGAAGCCGGCGGCCGGATCATCGAAGCCACCGACGAGACGCAGGATTTCGACCTCGCATGGTCGGGAAGCGCGAAGCCGGACGGGGCGCCGGTCTGGGATATGCTCAAAGCAGTCGACCCCACCTTCACGGTGAACAGCGAAAGGGAGTTCCAGGCGCGCAACGCATCGGCTTATGAAGTCGAGCTTCTGGTTGCTCCCTCTCGCGCAGGGGCATTGGGCAGCCGTGAGAAGCCGCGCCCTCTCCCCTTGCCGGAGCAGGAGTGGCTGTTGCTCGGCCGCCCGGTCGTACAGGTCGCCGCGTGCCGGGACGGAACCGCCGCACGGATAATCGCACCTGATCCGCGCTGGTTCGCGCTGCACAAATTATGGCTATCGGCCCAAGCCAAGCGTGACCCGCTCAAGCGGCGCAAGGACCGCGCGCAAGGCATGGCGGTGCTGGACACGGTTGCTTTCGTCATGCCCCAGTTTCCACTGGACGCAGCCTTCCAGCGGGAGATCTCCAAGGAACTCGAAGCCCATTGGCGCGAATGGAATTCGCAGCGAGCCTCTTCTGGCTGATTGGCTTGCCAATTGGCATGAAATAACCTACATTCCGCCAAAGGAGAACGGCATGCTGGTAGAGATCCCTCGCACCAGGGCAGAAGCGCATAATCCGGAGGTCACGCCGGAGGAGGCGCAGGCGGCGGCGCGTGCCGTGATGAACCTGTTCGCGCGCTGGGGCCTCACGGACGAGGAAAGCCGCCAGCTGCTGGGCGGGCTCTCGCCCCGCACGCTCGCGCGGTGGAAGAAGGGCGATATCGGGCGGATCGACCGCGATCTCGCCACGCGGCTCTCGCTCCTGCTCGGCATCCACAAGGGGCTGCGCTATCTCTTCGCCGATCCGGAAATGGGCTATGCCTGGATCAAGAAACCCAATGCGATGTTCGGCGGGCGGCGCGCGCTGGACGTGGCGCTGGAAGGATCGATCTTCGCGCTGGAGCGCGTGCGGGCCTATCTTGATGCGGAGCGTGGCGGCTGGTGAGCGGCGAAGCTGCCGGCTGGCCGGAAATCCGTGTCGCGTGGGAGCGGGCGTTCCGCCTGATCCGATCGATCCACCCACCGATCGACCTGTTCGAGGACATCGCCGATCCGCGCGACTGGGAAGCGCTGGCCTCCGCCGAAAGCAAGACCAATCCGCGGCTCACCGAAAGCATGGGGCGGATCGATCTCGTCCCGCCCGAACGGCGCGTCTCGGGGCCGGGAGCGAGCTATGCGATGGCGCCCTTCGTCCATCCCAGCCGCGACCGGCCGGGCCGCTTCACCGATGGCAGCTACGGCGTCTACAGCGCAGGCGATAGCGAGGAAGTGGCGCTGCGCGAAGTGGCCTTCCATCACGCCCGCGCGATGCGGGCCACGGCGGAGGCAGCAGGCTGGCATTCGCAGTTCCGCATGCTGGTGGGGCCGGTGAATCGCAGCTTTGCCGATCTGCGCGGGCGGGAGGATTGCCACGATCCGGAGGATTGGACCGTGCCGCAAGCATTGGGCGCCCAGCTGCGCAGCGCCGGAGCGGACGGCGTCCATTACCGCTCGGTCCGCAGCCCGGGCGGCCTGTGCATCGGCGCGTTCTGGCCCGATGCGGTGGGGCTGCCCCATCAGGGAGACCACTACCAGATGCATTGGGACGGCGCGCGCGTGGACCGGGTGCTCAACTTGCGTACGAGGACCGAATTCGCGCTGGGGTGAGCGGGCGGGGGGCGAGGGGCCGTTCAGAGCAGCCAGCGGACGGCGCCGCGCCAGTAAGACCGGATCGGCTGCCCTGCAGCGTCGAGCGCGGGTTCGAAGCGCGCTCTCCTCTTGATCAGGTCGCAGGTCGTCCGGGAGAAGTCCTCGGGATTGGTGGATTGCTGGATGGTGCAATCGCTTATCGAACCGTCGGGCTCGATCGCCAGCCGGAACTGGACCAGCCCGGTACGAAGCTCGCTGAGCATGCTTTTCGGGTAATCGGCGCTGCGCAACCATTTCTGCGGATCGCTGACCGGCCTTGCACGCCGCGTAAGGTGGCGGTGCGCCTCCACATCGATGCCCCACTGCCCCAGCAGCCAGTCATTGCAGTCGCGCAGCACCGCGAAGGGTTTGCCGAGGCTCCCGGTTTCGAGGATCAGCTCTTCGCGCAGGCCCGAATGGAATACCAACTCGGTAATCGCACTCTCCCGCTCGGGCGGCAATTCGTAAGGGTCGGCAAGATCGGCGTTCAGCCATTTCCCTTCGTCTTCCGCCGACTCCCCTGCCCCGGCGATGGTCATATGGCCGGAGAAGATCAGGGCCTTCTGGTCCGCTTCGGTGGTGGCGGCGGTTGCACGAACGCGGAATGCGCCCTCGGCCGGGCCGAACTGGATTTTCACGTCCATGGCTCCGTGCTCGTCGCCGTAATGGCCCGCCCGGACATAATCGCTCACCAGCGTGAGGCGAAATTCGTCGCCCGGCTCGAAGCGGCTGAAATAGAGCCCGGTGCGATCCTCGCCCTCCCCGAAGATGCGGGCGAGGACGCAGGAATCCTTATCGTGATTGACCTCCCAATTGGTGCTGGGGGCAAGACGGACGGTTTCCGCGCTGGCCGAAAGTGGCTGAAGCGCCAGAGCCATGGCCGCAATCCCGGCCGGTACAGTCTTCCCCGCAAACCCCCGCATGGCGGGGAGCTAGCCGTTCGGGGCAGACTTGCGCAAGCCTCGAGCGAAAGATCGCAGGCAGAACCCCCCTGCCGGCGCAGAAGGACGAATCAATGCAAGGCCTCCGGGATGACGCTCGGGGCAGCGCCTAGCCCGAATGCGTTTCCACCAGCTTGAGGAAGGCGCTCATCCAGCCGTTGAGGAAGTCGCGGCTGTCCTCGCCGATTTCGCCGCCGCTCACCAACCCTTCCTTCCATTGGAGGAACACCTCGGGCTGGCCCAGGGTCGGCATGTCGAGATAAGCGAGCGTATTGCGCAGATGCTGCTGCGCCATCGCGGTGCCGGCCGCGCCGATCGAGACGCCGAGCACGCCGGCCGGCTTGCCCAGCCAGGCGCTGTCTCCATAGGGGCGGGAGGCGTGGTCGATCGCATTCTTGAGCACACCGGGCATCGCGCGGTTATATTCGGGGGTCACGAACATCACCCCGTCGGCGGCGCGGATCTGCTGCTTGAGCCGGACCGCCTGCTGCGGCGGGTTGGGATCGTCATCCTGGTTGTAGAGCGGCAGGTCGCCGATCTCGAGGAATTCGAAATCGTGCCCCTGCGCGGCGGGAAGCCGCGTCATCGCATGGGCCACCTGCTTGTTGAAGGATTCCGCCCGCAGGCTCCCGACCACGACCGCGATCTTGCTCATCCGCTTTCTCCTGCTTCACACCTCTTGCCAATGAGCGGCAGGCGCGGCGGTTCCGGGCAGCCGAGGGCGCGGAATCAACGGAGCTCGGGCTGGGCGGCGGCCAGTTCACACTTGTCGCGCACGCCGGCTTCCGCGTCGCCGCTTTCGATCAGGGTGATGGCGAGGAAGCCGGCCACCACCAGCACCGCGAAGCCGGCAGTGGCGAGGCCGAGATACTTGTCGATGAAGGCCTTGATCGGCCGCCCGAACAGGCGGAACAGCACGCCCACGATCATGAAGCTGATCGCGCGGCTGACGAGGCTGGCGAGGATGAAGCTGACGAGGCTCATGCCGATGAAGCCGGCCGTGATCGTCAGCAGCTTGAACGGGATCGGGGTCGCCCCCTTGATCATGATGATCTCCGCCCCGTATTCGCGCAGATAGCAGGCGGCGACCGGGAAGCTCTCGGTCAGGCCCAGCAGCGCGAGAAGCTGCGTCCCCACCGTGTCGTATAGCCCCCAGCCGATCGCATAGCCGAGCAGCCCGCCCGCGACCGAGGCCAGCGTGGCGATGACGGCGAAGCGGACCGCGCGGCGCGGCTCCGCCAGGCACATGACCCCCAGCACCGGATGCGGCGGAATCGGAAAGAAGCTGGCTTCGACGAAGGCAAACAGCGCCAGCCACCATTCGGCGTGCGGGTGCACCGCCTTGGCCAGCGTCCAGACATAGAGGCGGCGCAGCATCGGGCTTGAAGCTTCCCCTGGTATCGGCCTGCACGGTCCAGCAGGATGCCGGAAAGGCTGACCGGTATGCGGTGCCGGGGACGCTCCCGGAGGGCCCTGCTTAGGCGAGGTGATTCGGCGCGGCAAGCGCCCGAAACGGGTCGTGCGAGGCAAATGAACAACACTTCACCGCATTCGCGGTTGCGCAAAGCGCGAAAGCGCGGCTGCCGTTCCGCGCCCCCGGTGAGATGGACGGCCGGGTGAGAAACTTTCTCTCAACAACGCGAGTATCTGCATTGACGTTTCCTGCCCGAGCGGATTTCGATCCCTGGTTGATCCTCTTTGCCGTGATGGCCCTCGCCGTATCCCTGTGGGCCGCTTACGCAGTCGATCCGGCGAGGCGCAGGCGGCTACCCAAGCGGCAGGCGCTGCGCGAATTCGCCGTCGTCACATTGTTCGGCTTCGGTCTTTCGGTGGTCCTGGTGAGCAATGTCTGGGCGGTGATCCCGCCGCTGGCCTGCTTCCTGGGGATCGCCACTGCAATCCGCCTGTTCACCCGGCGGCTGAGCATGCCCGGCGTCGCCTGGCTGACGCTGGAGTTCGGCGGACTTTCGGTCGGCTGGGTCTGGTCCTGCCTGCTGCTGACCGAGATGGACCTGCCCGGCGGACTGAGGGCGTTCATGCTGGCGGGCATGACCCTTTCGCTGGGAGTCGCGCTTCTGGGCTGCATCGAGCGGATCGCGCGCGAAGCGGTGCTGACGCATGAGCGCTGGCAGACCCCCCGCCTCGCCCCGGTGCGCCGCCGGCACACTCGCGACTACCGCGTCTCGATCCATCTGCCCTGCTATGCCGAGCCGCCCGAGGTGGTGAAGGAGACGATGAACCGCCTCGCCGCGCTCGACTATCGCAATTTCGAAGTGCTGGTGTGCGACAACAACACCAGGGACGAGGCGCTGTGGCGCCCGCTCGAGGCGCATTGCGCCGTGCTCAATGCGATGCTGGGGGAAGAGCGCTTCCGCTTCTTCCACGTCGCCCCGCTGCCCGGCGCAAAGGCCGGCGCGCTCAATTTCTGCCTCGAGCAGATGGACCCGGAGACCGACATCGTCGCGGTGATCGATGCCGATTATTTCTCCCGCCCCGACTTCCTTTCGCGGCTTGTGCCGTTCTTCGACGATGCCCGGGTCGGTTATGTCCAGACCCCGCATGATTACCGCGATTATCGGGGCAATGCCTATCTGACCGGCAGCTATTGGGAATACATGCCCAACAACAAGGTCGATATGCCGGGCGTGAGCGAATATGGCGGCGCCTTCACCATCGGGACGATGTGCCTGCTGCGCGCGCAGGTGCTGCGCGCCGTCGGCGGCTGGGCCGAATGGTGCCTGACGGAGGATTCGGAAGTTTCCGTGCGGCTGCGCGCGGCCGGCTATCGCGGGATCTATCTGCGCGAGACCTTCGGCCGCGGGCTGATCCCCGACAGTTTCGAGGATTACAAGAAACAGCGCTTCCGCTGGACCGCCGGGCCGGTGCAGCAATTGCGCCGCCACTGGCGGCTGTTCCTGCCCAGCCCATGGGCCGCGCCGATGCCGGGCTGGACAAAGCTGCTGGAGGTGCTGCGCTGCATCGCCCCGCTGCAGACGCTGGTGGCGCTGTGCTTCGCCCTCGCCATGCTGGCCGGGATCTCGGCCGCGACGCTGGCAGGCGCAATGCCGCCGATCGAGCTGCCCGGCCAGGTCTGGATATTGCTGGGCTTCGGCACGGTGACCTGGCTGGTGCGAACCTGGCACCGATACCGCCTGACGGACTGTTCGCGCCTGGCGGACATGGTGTGGGGCGAGATCGCCCGCGCCTCGCTGAGCTGGGTGGTGCTGCTGGCCGGAGTCGCCGGGCTTTCGAGCAAGCCGCTGGCCTGGCGGCGGACGCCGAAATTCGGCGCCGGCAATTCGGGCGTGGACGGAGAGATGCGCCGGGCGGTGGAAGCCGCCTTGCCCGAAACAATCGCGGGGATCGCCGCGCTGTGCCTCGCGGCCGCCGCGCTGATCGCCATGTCCGGCCTCGGACGGGACGTTGCCGCACTTGCCAGTGGAGGACTTGCCATACTGGGCTTGCGCTTTCTGACGGCGCCCTTCATGGCAGCACTTGCGGTACTTCAGGCGCGCAAGACGCCCCCCGCTCCCCAACGTGCAACGGTCCTCGTGCCGCTGCCGAGAGCGGAGGAACCAAGAAAGGCCGCCTGAAGGGTCGATTTTGCAAAAAATCACCTATCTGGAAATTTGTGCTTGACATCGTGACGCTCTCCGGTTAGGAAAGCGGAACATCGCGATGGTGCGATTCGCCACCCCCCCCCCGGGCTCCCCAGCCCACCGAATCGCACCATCGCACCTTTTTCCCACAACTCTCCCAATGGAGCCGATCATGTCAGCCAAGCCGAACTTCTCGGCGGGGGCGAACACGCCTGCCCGCCATTCAGCCACGCGCCCTTCACGGGCCCGCCGTCCGTCCCATCGTGCATGGATGCAGCCTTTCCTGGCCGCCCTTGCCGAAACCTCCAATGTCAGCCGCGCCGCCAGGATCGCCGGCATCTCTACCGCCGCCGCTTACGAAGCGCGGCGCAGGAACCGCGATTTCCACCGCAAATGGCAGGAGGCGCTGTGCGAAGGCTACGACCTGCTCGAGCTGGAGCTGCTCGGCCGCCTGCGCGAAGGCGAGGTGAAGCCCGCCGCCAATGCCCGGCGCGGCGTGCGCAGCTATGAGAACGCGGTGGCGCTGCGCCTGCTGACCGCACACCGCGAAAATGCGGAGCGCCAGCACGCGGTGCGGGCCAATGTCAGCGCGGCGGAAATCCGCGCCTCGATCAATCGCAAGATCGCGGCCGTGAAGGCACGCATCGAAGCCAAGGCCGCGAAGGAGGCGACCCATGAGCCCGCAAACGACATCGACTGATCGCAGGAAGACCGATCCCGAAGCCTGGCTCATCACCAAGGGCGCCGACCCGGCGCGCGAACTTCTCAGCCGCCTGAAGAAGGAGGAACGAAACGAGTACCCTTTCCATTTCGACATCCATGCCCATCCGGGCCAGCTTCCCCCGCCCGGCGACTGGCGGGTGTGGCTGGTGCTGGCAGGGCGCGGCTTCGGCAAGACGCGTGCGGGGGCCGAATGGGTCCGTGCCGTGACCGAGGCCGATCCCGATGCGCGGGTGGCGCTGGTCGCCGCCTCGCTTTCCGAAGCGCGCAGCGTGATGGTGGAGGGCGAAAGCGGGCTGCTCGCCTGCTGCCGCTCGCCCCATCATACGCCGCGCTATGAACCGAGCCTGCACCGCCTGACCTTCCCCAACGGCGCACAGGTGTTCCTCTATTCGGCCGCCGAGCCGGAAAGCCTGCGCGGGCCCCAGCACAGCCACGCCTGGTGTGACGAGATCGGCAAATGGCCCGCCACGCAGGAACGCGCGGTCCGCGCCTGGGACAATCTCCTGCTCGGGCTGAGGCTGGGGCAGGACCAGCGGATCGTCGCCACCACCACCCCGCGCGCGGTGCCGCTGGTCCAGCGGCTGCTGGACGGGGAGGAAAGCGGGGCGACCGTGGTGACGCGCGGGACCACCGCGGACAATGCGCCCAATCTTGCGCCGGGCTTCGTCGAGACGATGCGCGGCGAATTCGGCGACACCGCGCTCGGCCGGCAGGAGCTGGACGGCGAGATGCTGGCCGAAGTGGAAGGCGCGCTGTGGAGCCGGGCGCTGCTGGAAAGCTGCCGGGAAGCGCCCCCGGATGGAAGTGGGGAGGCCGAACCGGATGCGCCCTTCACCCGGATCGTGATCGGGGTCGATCCGCCTGCCTCTGGCGCCAACACACATGCGAGTGTCAGTGCCAGAGGCAGGGCCAGCGAATGCGGGATCGTCGTCTGCGGGCTCGCCGGCCATGCGGCGGAAGGCGGCAAGGCCACGGTGCTTGCCGATTGCTCGGTCGTCGGCGCAAGTCCGGAAGGCTGGGCCCGTGCCGTGGCCCGCGCGGCGCGGGTATGGGGCGCGGACCGGGTGATCGCCGAAGCCAATCAGGGCGGCGCGATGGTGGAAAGCGTGCTGCGCGCCGCCGATTGCGCCCTGCCGGTGAAGCTGGTGCGCGCGAGCAAGGGCAAGGTCGCCCGGGCCGAACCGGTTGCCGCGCTCTATGAGGCGGGCCGGGTGCGCCATGCGGGCGTGTTCGCGGCGCTGGAGGACCAGCTTTGCGGGCTGATGACCGGTGGCGCCTATCAGGGCCCCGGCCCCTCGCCCGACCGCGCCGACGCGCTCGTCTGGGCCTTGAGCGAGCTGATGCTGCACAAGCGCAGACTGCCGCGGGTGTGGAGGTTTTAGGAGGGGGCGGAGAGGTTTGCGGCCACCCGGTTTGTGGTCGCGCCCACCCGGTTTTGTAGCCGCGCCCACCCCCTGACCCCCTCCCGCAGGCGGGAGGGGGGATATGCTTGGCCTTGCCCCCTCTCGCGGGCGGGAGGGGAATAGGTGGGGTTACGGAGTACCTCCCCTCCCGCTTGCGGGGAACGGGAATAGGTAGCGCTACGGAGTACCTCCCCTCCCGCTTGCGGGAGGGGCCGGGGGTGGGCAGAAACCGGCCATGCCAGGGCATTTCAAGCCGCGCAACACCGCCCGCGCCCGCGAATTGCGTAACACCGCGACACCTGCCGAGCGGCTGCTGTCGCGCTATCTCTGCCGCTCGCAGCTGGGCGCGAAATTCAGCCGCCAGATGCCCATCGGCCCGTTCTTCGCCGACTTCCTGTGCCGCGAGCGCCGGCTGGTCGTGGAGCTGGACGGGCATTCGCACGATGTGGCGCCGGAGCGTGACGCCGCGCGGGATGCCTGGCTGCGCAGGGCCGGCTTTCGCGTTCTGCGCTTCACCAATGACCACGTGATGGAGAACGCGGAAGCAGTGGCGATTGCCATTCGGGAGGCTCTGTAGGCGGGGTCGCCGGCTTTGTAGTTGCGCCCACCCCCTGACCCCCTCCCGCTTGCGGGAGGGGGGATACGAATAGCCTGCCCCTCCCGCGAGCGGGAGGGGATACAATTGACCTCATCCCCAGCCCCGCGCGGGAGGGGAATAGGCTTAACCCTCGGCCCTTCCGCGATGCGGGAGGGCTTTTTCATTTCAGCCAAAGGAATTTCCCATGTCCTTTCTCGACAATATCGCTTCTGCCCTGAAGGGCGGTGGCCGCGTTCGTGCGCCTTTGGCGCGCAGCTTCACTTCCCCCTGGCACTTCGCGTTCGAGCCGGCCGGGGCGCGGGCGCCGTTCGATTATCCGAGCGCGCTGCGCCGGGCCTTCCTGGAGAACCCGGTGGCCCAGCGCGCGGTGCGGCTGGTGGCCGAAGGCGTCGGCCGCGCGCCGCTGACGGCCTCCGGCGGCAAGCTGGCGCCGCTCGTCCACGCCTGCAGCGCGGGCCAGTCGCTGATCGAAACGCTGGCGGCGCATCTGTTGCTGCACGGCAATGGCTACGTGCAGATACTCAAGGATTCCTTCGGGAAGCCGGCCGAACTCTTCGCACTGAGGCCGGAGCGTGTCTCGGTGATCCCCGGGCCGGACGGTTGGCCATCCGCCTATCTCTACAAGGTGGGCGAGAAGCAGCTGACGATCCCGCTGGAGGACGAGGATGGCTGGCCCGGCATCATCCATATCAAGGCCTTCCACCCTGCCGACGATCATTATGGCGCCGGCTGCCTGGCGGCCGCGGATCAGGCAGTGGCGATCCACAATGCCGCCGCGGCGTGGAACCGCGCGCTGCTGGAGAATGCGGCGCGGCCATCGGGCGCGCTGGTGCTGGAAGGCGGCGCGGCCGAGGCGCTGAGCGCCGAGCAGTTCGAGCGGCTGCGGGCGGAACTGGCGCTGGGCTTTTCCGGCGAAGGCAATGCCGGGCGGCCGATGGTGCTGGACGGCGGGATGCGCTGGCAGGCGATGTCGATGACGCCCGCCGACATGGACTTTGCCGAGCTCAAGGCCGCGGCCGCGCGCGACATTGCCCTGGCCTTTGGCGTGCCGCCGATGCTGCTCGGCCTGCCAGGGGACAATACTTACGCGAATTACCGGGAGGCGAACCGCGCGCTCTGGCGGCTGACCCTGCTGCCGCTGGCGGGCAAGATCCTTGCCGGCATTTCCGAAGGGCTTTCCCCGTGGTTCCCCAAGGAACGGCTGGCAGTCGACCTCGACCGCATCCCCGAGCTGGCGGAAGACCGCGAGCGGCTGTGGGCGCAGGTCTCGCCTGCCGGTTTCCTCAGCGATGCGGAGAAGCGCGCAATGCTGGGCCTCGAGACTTCAGGCCTCGAAAAGGAAGGAGAGACATCATGACCGGCAATGAGATGCTGACAGGCCTGGTCGCGCAGGCCGCGCGGGAGGGCAGCGACATCGTGACCCTGCGCGCGATCGTGGAGGAAGCGAGCGATCTGGGCGCCGAGCGGATGCTGGAGCGGATCGGCCTCGCCGACGACAAGGCCCAGCGCGACCTCGACGAGCTGCGCGAGCTGCTCCAGGCGTGGCGCGATGCCAAGGCAAGCGCCTGGCGCGCCGCGGTGGACTGGGCCGTGCGCGGCCTGCTCGCCCTGCTGCTGATCGGCCTCGCAGTGCGGATGGGCGGATGGGAGCTGCTGAAATGACTACCGCAACCTGGGCCACAATGTCCGTTCGTCCTGAGCCTGTCGAACCACGCGCGCCGAACACCGCCCCGCTGCGCTTCGCCGGCTATGCCGCGCTGTTCGATGTGGCCGATGCAGCGGGAGACGTGATCCGCAAGGGGGCCTTCTCCCGCACCCTCGCGGAACGCGCGGAGCTTCCCCTGCTGTGGCAGCACGATCCCGCACGGCGGATCGGGCGGATCGAGACGCTGACGGAGGATGAGCGCGGGCTGCGCGTGATTGCCCGGATCGAAAGCGCCGGCCGCGCCGGCGCCGAACTGCTGCGCCGCGCGGTGAGCGGGCTGAGCTTCGGCTATCGCGCCCGGCAATATCGCCGCCTGCCCAAAGGCCGGCTGCTGGAGGACATCGAACTGTTCGAAGTCAGCCTCGTCACGCACCCGCTCCAGCACGGCGCGCGAGTGCATTTGATCGGCCAAAGATCCTCCCCTGCAAGGGGAGGTGGCAGCCCGCAGGGCTGACGGAGGGGTGTAACCACTAGCGCTGACACCCCTCCACCGTCCTTCGGACGGTCCCCCTCCCCCTGTGGGGGAGGACCTTGATTACCCCCAGCCGCCTCCGGGCGGCTTTTTTTGTGCCTGAACCATTTGAAACGAAAGGAAATACAGATGGAAAATACCGATAACATGCAGGTCGAGACCGAGGTGCTGGCCGCCTCTTTCGATATCGTCGCCCGCCAGGATGAAGCCGAAAAGGCGATCGGAGCCCTGCGCACCGATGTCGACGACGTGAAGGCCCGGCTGGACCGGGTCAGCCGTGCCGCCGCGCGCCCGGTGCTCGGCGGCCTTGCGGGCGGAGGGGTAGCCAGCCCCGAGGTCAAGGGCTTCGTCGATGCCTATCTCCGACGCGGCAGCGAGGTGGAAGTCAAGGCGCTGCATGGCGGGGTTCCGGCGGAAGGCGGCTATGCCGTCCCGCGCGAGATCGACGCGATGATCGCCGGCCAGCTCAAGGAAATCAGCCCGATCCGCCGCCTGGCGCAAGTGGTGCAGGTGGGGAGCGCGGGCTACCGCAAGCTCGTCGCCACCGGGGGCACGGCCTCGGGCTGGGTGAGCGAGACCGCCGCCCGGCCGGAGACCGACACTCCGCAATTCGAGGAGATCGCCCCGCCTTCGGGCGAGCTTTACGCCAATCCGGCGGCGAGCCAGGCGATGCTGGACGATGCCGCCTTCGACCTCGAGGCCTGGCTGGCAAGCGAGATCGCCACGGAATTCGCCCGGGCGGAAGGCGCGGCCTTCGTGAACGGCACCGGGGCGAACCAGCCGCGCGGGTTCCTGTCGGCGCCGGCCTCGCTCGCCGCTGATGGCGCGCGGCCCTTCGGCACGCTGCAATATGTCGCAAGCAGCGATGCGGAAGGTTTGGGCGACGTCATAGGGCTCGTGCTGATCGACCTCGTCCACGCGCTGAAGGCCGGACACCGGCAGGGCGCGAGCTGGCTGATGAACAGTTCGACCCTGGCGAAGATCCGCAAGGTCAAGACTACCGACGGCGCCTTTCTGTGGCAGCCCGGCCTGGTGGAGGGGCAGCCGGACCGGCTGCTCGGCTATCCGGTGGTCGAGGCGGAGGACATGCCCGATGTCGCGGCGGGAGCCTTCCCGATCGCTTTCGGCAATTTCCGCGCCGGCTATCTGATCGCGGAACGCAGCGCGACCACGATCCTGCGCGATCCCTACACCAACAAGCCCTTCGTCCACTTCTACGCCACCAAGCGCGTGGGCGGGCAGGTGCTCGATTCAGAGGCGATCAAGCTGCTGAAGATCGAGGCGTAGAGACGAGGCCTTCCCCGGAAGGGGAGTGCGAGCGGAGGCGCAGCTTCCGCTCGTTTCCTGTTTTCGCCTCAAACGCCGGCGCGCGCCATCCGGGGCCTTTGGCTTTCCTCCGCAGCTACGCTGCTCCGGGCGCGCATTCGCGCTTGCGGTCCGCTGGTCGCGGACCGGACCACACTTGTCTGCGGCGTCGCGAGTGCCCCGGGCTGCGACCAGCAGCCCGCAAGGCCGAACGGCCGCCCGCAGCGCCCGGAGGGCGCGAGGATAGCCAAGCGGGCGGATGCCCGCGCCGGCGCCTGAGGCTCATCAAAGGACACTTTCATGACACGGACAATCCTTGTGCCGCCCGCCTTTCCGGCGGCGGCGCTGGGCCAGCTCAAGCAATGGCTGGCCATCACCACCGATGCGGAGGACGAAGCGCTTGGCGCGCTGATCCGCTCCGCCCTGGAAATCTGCGAAGCCTTCACCGGGCACATGCTGCTGGAGGCCGAATGCGAGGAGATCCTGCCCGCCTGCCGGGGCACATGGCAGAACCTCTCCAGCCGCCCGGTGCAGGCAATCCTCGGCGCGGAAGGCATTCCGCCGGAAGGGGCGCGTTACCCGCTTGCCGCCGATACCTATGCAGCCGAGCTTGAGGCCGATGGCAGCGCGAAATTCCGCCTGCTCCACCAGGGAACGGCCGGGCGGATCGCGCTGCGCTACACCGCGGGGCTCGCGGCAGACTGGGAGGCATTGCCGGAAGCGCTGCGCCACGGCGTGATCCGCCTCGCCGCGCATATGTACCGCCTGCGCGCCGACGATGGCGCCCCGCCCCCGCCGGCCGCGGTGATCGCCTTGTGGCGGCCATGGCGCCGCTATCACCTGCTGTGAGCCGGGCGATGATCGAAGGCAGGCTTACCCCAGCAGGCGGCACCTTCGCCCGCCGTCTCGCGCGGCATGCCGCTGCGATCGCTTCGGCCAGGGCGGAAAGCCGTCGGCGCGCCCGGCGCGGCGATCCGCTGCGCTGGCGGCTGGCGCGGCTGCTCTGGCCGACATTCGCGAAAGGGCCCTGACGATGGAAACGCTGCTGCGCGGCGCGTTGCTCGATTGGCTGCGCGCCGACCCCGCGCTCGCTGCGCTCAACTCGATAACCGAGGAAGCGCCGGTCGCCGCTTCCCCGCCCTGGCTGGGCATCGCGGCAAGCGCCAGCACCGACTGGAGCGTGAAAGGCCGCAAGGGGCGGGAAATCCGCCTGGCGCTGGAGCTTCACTGCCGAAGCGACGACCCGGCCACCGCCGGCGATCTCGCCCGCGCGGTGGAGAGACGGATCGAGGCCATGCCGCGCGCCCAGCCGGGCTTCGAAATCGCGAACGTGCAATTCCTGCGCGCCCGCGCCGAGCGCCGCGCGAACAATATCCGCGCGGTGCTGATCGAATACCGCTTCCGCCTGCTGGCGGGAGCCTGATCTCAACTTTCAACTCAATCGGAGATATCATCATGCCTGCACAAAAGGGCTCTGCCTTCCTGCTCAAGATCGGCGATGGCGGCAGCCCGCCTGCCTATGAAACCGTCGCCGGCCTGCGCACCACGCAGATGTCGATCAATGGCGAAGCCGTGGTCGTCACGAACAAGGATTCGGGCGGCTGGCGCGAATTGCTTTCGGGCGCGGGGACGCGCTCCGTCTCGGTCAGCGCCTCGGGGATCTTCCTCGGCAGCAATGCCGAAGCGGCAATCCGCACCCACGCACTCGCCGGCACGCTGGAGGCCTATGAGCTGTCCTTCGAGGATGGCGAGAAGCTGCAGGGCCGCTTCCTGATCCAGCGGCTCGACTACGCCGGGGACTTCAATGGAGAGCGCAATTACACGCTCAGCCTCGAAAGCTCCGGTCCGGTGGTGGCGGCATGACCCGCCCGGCCAATCCCTTGCGCGGGGAAGCCGCGCTGATCGTCGCCGGCATTCCCCGCCTGCTGCGCCCGAGCTTCGATGCCCTGGTCGCCGCGGAGGAAGAGCTCGGCCCGCTTTTCGCGCTGGTCGAGCGTGCCGGCCAGGGCGAGCTGCGCCTTTCCGAGATTGCCGCGCTGTTCTGGCACTGCATGGCGGAGCGCGGCGCCCTCACCCGCGAAGATGTGGGCGAGGCGGTGCTCGCCATCGGGCTGGCCGAGGCGGCCAAGCCGCTGCGCGTGCTGCTGGGCGAGATCCTGAGAGGCCGGGGGTGAGCGGCCGCTTTGCCGAGAGCGCGGCGCGGCTCTCCGGGCTGGTGCCGCGCCTCACCGGCTGGCCGCCCGGCACCTTCTGGCAATCCACGCCATCGGAACTGGCCGCGCTGCTGGGGAGCAATGCCAGCGGAGAGGCCGCCCCGCTGACGCGCGGAGAACTGGAACATTTGATGGAGCGCGAAAGCGATGAGCGAATTTGCAGATGACGAAGTGGAAAGCCTGCTGGTGGCGGTGCGCGCCGATACGCGCGGTTTTGCCGCGGATATGGAGGCAATGCGCGGCAGTTTCGATGCCAGCCTGTTGAGCGGGTTCGAGCGCGCGGGAAGCGTGCTGGAGCGCGGACTGCTCGGCGCGATCCGGCGCGGCGGGATCGGCTTCGAGGATTTGAGGCGCGTCGCGCTCTCGGCGCTGGAAGACATCGCCGCCCAGGCGGTGAAGGTCGGCCTCGGCTCGGCAGGTTTCGGCTCTGGCGGGCTGGGTGCGGTCGCGGCCAGTGCGCTGGGCGGTCTGCTGGGTCTTCCCGGGCGCGCCACGGGCGGGCCTGTCTCGCCCGGCAGCGCCTATGTGGTGGGCGAGCGCGGGCCGGAGCTGTTCGTGCCGACCAGCGCCGGGCGTGTCGAGACCGCACAGGCTCCGCCGCGTGAGGTGCGCGTGGCGATTCAGCTTTCCACCCCGCGCGGCAGCTCCGCACCCACCGCGCTGCGGCGCTCCGCAAGGCAGGTGGCGAGCTCCGTGCGGCGGGCGCTTTTGTCTTAGCCTCAGGCGCCGGCGGGGCCATCCGGCCCCTTGGCTATCCTCGCGCCTTGCAGTCGCTGCGGGCGGCCATTCGGCCTTGCGGGCCGCGCTGCGGCCCGGTGGTTCGCTTGAGCCTCAGGCGCCGGCGGGGCCATCCGCCTACTCGTCATCCCGGAAGCCGATCTCCTCGAAATCTCCGATTTCGCAAGGAGATCGAGCTGTCCGGGATCCAGCTTCCGCGTGCCACCCGAAGAATAGCGGGATCCCGGAAATGCAAGACTTCCCAGCGAAAGCCAGGCGGCTTTCGGGGAAGCCTAGCATCCGGGATGACTGTTTCTCATCGCCCCAGCCTCCGTTCGTCCTGAGCCTGTCGAGGCCTGTCCTGAGCGGCTGCTGCAAGCAGCCAGCCGAAGGGGACGCAGGCGGCGCTTCCCGTTGAAAACCCCTCGTCCGTGACGGACTTCATCCAAAGGAACACCCCATGTCATTCTGGCTTGCAACACAGCGCCGGGGCCAGGCCGCGGACTGGATCCAGCGCTTCGATCCGCGCTTCTGGACCGTCAACTTCCCGCGCCCGATGATGGCGAGCGTCGTCACCACCGGCGTCGATTCACTGCGCGTGGATGCTGAGTTCCACAACACGGACGAGCTCGCCGGGCTCATCTGGGAGAGCGAGGATACGCTCGACCATCCGCTGCTCTCCTACGAAACCAGCCGCGACTATTCGCGCACCGTGCTGCGCTTCCGCTGGCGCTCGGGAGGGATCCTCCCGCTCGACGCAGTGCATGGCCCGACGCTGACGATCGAAGGGCGCGACGCCGAAGGCACCGCGCGCAGCTGGTTCGTGCGGCTGTGGAATTATGCCACCGGCTCCCCCGAAGACGCCGAAATCGTGCTGCCCTTCTCCGCCCTTTCCGGCGGCTGGGACATCGCGGGCGATCCCCAGCCGGTCCATCCAGCCGATATAGACCGGATGTTCCTCTCGCTCGCGCCGCCGGGCTACGATCCCGCGCTTGAGCCCGCCGAGCGGCTGCCCGCGCGGGTGGATGGCTGGCTGGAGCTGACCGGCATCACCTGCGAAGGGCACCGCCCGATGCTGGAGATCGGCGATGCGATGCTGCCGCCGCACGATATCCGGATCGCGACCGCCTATGACGATGGCTACAACCAGACGCCGGCGCGCATCCTGCGCTCGGTCCGTCATCTCGGCTATCGCGAGCGGATCGTGCATTATGTCGGGATGAGCCATTTCCCCCGGCTGGTGCCGGATGGCTCCGCGCTTCTCGCCGATCCCGCGGGCACGATCTGCACCCCGGCGCGCGCCTGGCATGCAAATTACTTCGCGCTCTGCACGGCGCAGGGTTACCGGCCGGTGGCCTCGCTTTCCTATGAGCTGCTGGCCGAGCATTGCCCCGCCGCCTGGCAGCAACGGGCGCATGATGGGGAGGCTGCGCGAACCGGGTGGGACCCGCCTTCCGCCCTGCTCTCGCCCGCCAATCATGCGGCGATGAGCTGGCTGCGGAATGTCGCCGCCGGCTTCGTCTCGTTGCAGAAGGAGGCAGGCCTGCCGGTGCAGTTCCAGATCGGCGAGCCCTGGTGGTGGACCATGGCCGATGGCCGCATCTGCCTTTACGACGATGCGGCGAAAGCGGCGCTGGGCGGCGACCCTCCGGTGATCGAGGATATGCGCTCGGACCTCGATCCGGCGCAGATCGCGCTGCTGGATGCGGCAGGCACGCTGCTCGCCCAGAGCACTGCCGATCTCACATCCGCGATCCGCGCGGCCGCAGGCCCCGCCGGTGCGGAGGTGCTGCTGCTGGCCTTCACGCCGACCATCCTCGATCCGTCCATGCCGGAACTCGTGCGCGCCAACATGCCGCAGGAGTGGGCCTGGCCCGCCTTCGACCGGTTGCAGCTGGAGGATTATGACTGGCTGACCTCCGGCGCCGAAGCGCTGCGCCGGTCCGCCTATGCCACGGTGCAGGCCCGGCTGAAATACCCACTTGAAAGACAAGACTATTTTGCCGGCTTCGTGCTGCAGTCGGACGATGCAGAGAGCTATTGGCGCCGCATCGATGCCGGGCTGGAGGAAGCCGCCCGGCGCGGGATCACCGAACGTTTCGTCTGGGCGCTGCCCGAGATTGCGCGCGACGGCTTCACCCGGATGCCGCCCATGAAAGGAGATGACATGCAAGCTTTCGACGATGTGCCTTACCCGCTCGCGCTGGGCCGCGACGCAGGGGTAAGCCCGGAATTCTCGACCTCGGTGATGGTCACGGCCTCGGGGCATGAGCGCCGTTCCAGCCTGTGGAGCGATGCGCGGCTGCGCTTCGACGCCGGGCCCGGCATCCGCAGCGAGGCGGAGCTGGGCGTGCTGATCGCCTTCTTCCGCGCCCGGCGCGGTGCGGCGCGCGGATTCCGGCTGACCGATCCTTACGATTTCAGCTCCAACGGCATGACCGGCACGCCGACCATGCTGGACCAGATCATCGGCACGGGAGACGGGCTGACCGCCAGCTTCCGCCTGGTCAAGAATTATGGCTCGCCAGGCGATCCGCAGATCCGCCCGATCACTCGCCCGCGGGCCGGGACGGTGAAGGTCAGCGTGGACGGCGCGCAGACCTCCGCATGGACGCTCGAACCGGGCGGAATGGTAGTGCTCGCCGCCGCCCCTCCGCCGGGCGCGATCGTGCGTGCCGGCTTCCTGTTCGACGTGCCGGTGCGCTTTGCGGAGGACCGGCTCGACATCACCGGCGCGGCCTTCGCCGCCGGCGAAGCGCCAAGCGTGCCCCTGATCGAGATCCGGGAGGCGTCATGAGCAGGATCTTCTTCAGGCAGGAGCTGGAAGGTGTCGCAACCTTCTGGCGGATAGAGCGCACGGACGGCGCGGCGTTGGGCTTCACCAGCCATGACCGCGATTTGTGGTTCGACGGGCTGCTCCACCGCGCCGCTCCGGGCATGCTGCCATCCGCGATCCGCCGCAATGCCGGCCTCGAGCTCGACAGCGCGGAAATCGATGGGGCGCTCACTCACGATACGCTTTCGGATGCCGATCTCGCCGCCGGGCGCTTCGACGGCGCAAGCATCGCCGTGGGCATCGTCGACTGGGAAACGCTGGAGCATGCCGTCCTCTACCGGGGAACGGTGGGAGCGATTTCGCAGGAGGGCAGAGCCTTCTCCGCCGAAATGCGCTCGGCCAAGGCAGCGCTGGAGGCCGATCCGGTGCCGCGCACCAGCCCTACATGCCGGGCCCTGTTCTGCGGCCCCGGCTGCACGCTGAGCGCGGCGCGCTTCACGCATGAAGCGCAGATTCTTTCAGTCGACCCGGAGGAAAACCGTGTCCGTTTCACCGGCGGACCTGCCCCGACGCAGATGCGCGATGGCAGCCTGCGCTGGATCGACGGGCCGCAGGCGGGCCTCACAATGCGCGTGGTGGAAGCAGGCGATGCGGGCCTGCTGCTCGACATCGCGCTCGATCCCGCACTGGAGCCGGGCGCGCGCGCATTGCTGCGCGAGGGATGCGATCATACGCTGGCGACCTGCAGCGCGCGTTTCGGCAATGCGGCGAACTTCCAGGGCGAGCCCTTCCTGCCGGGCAATGACCTGCTCGCCCGCTACCCGATTTCAAGCTCATGACCGGGAATTCTTCGGCACTCGCCCGCGCGGCCGAGGATCTGGTGGGAGCGCGCTTTCGCCTCCATGGGCGGGATCCCGCCACCGGGCTCGATTGCGTGGGGCTGGTGGAGGCAGCGCTCAAAGCAATCGGCCGCGAGGTGGAGGCCCCGCGCGGCTACGCCCTGCGTAACAGCGATATTCGCGCAGCCCTCGCCGCCGCACCGCTCGCGGGCCTGCGTCAAGTGGAAGGGAAGCCGCAGGAAGGCGACGTGCTGCTCGTGCGCAGCGGCCCGGCGCAGCACCACCTCCTCATCGCGGCGGCCGGCGACCGGTTCGTCCATGCCCATGCGGGCCTGCGCCGCGTGGTCGCCACCCCCGGCCCGCTTCCCTGGCCAGCACTGCGCCACTGGCGCCTGGCTGAAAAAGAAAGCTGAACATCATGGCTACCTTGCTTCTCACTGCCGTCGGCACATTGGTCGGCGGCCCGATCGGCGGCGCCATTGGCGCGCTTGCCGGCCGGCAGATCGATCACGCGATCATCGGCTCATCCCGCCGCGAAGGGCCGCGCCTGCAGGAACTGCAGGTCACGACCTCCAGCTACGGCACGCCCATTCCGCGCCATCACGGGCGCACGCGCACGGCCGGGACGCTGATCTGGGCAACGGAGCTTTCCGAGAGCAGCGAAAGCACGGGCGGCAAGGGTCAGCCGAGCGTTACCCTCTACAGCTATGCCGCGAGCTTCGCGGTCGCGCTTTCAAGCCGCCCGATCCAAAGCATCGGGCGCATCTGGGCGGACGGCAATCTGCTGCGGGGCGAAGGGGGCGACCTCAAGGTCGGCGGCACGCTGCGGATCTATGATGGGCATGGCGACCAGCCCGTCGACCCGCTGATCGCATCCGACATGGGCGGCGATTGCCCGGCGTTCCGCCACACCGCCTATGCCGTGTTCGAGAATCTGCAGCTCGCCGACTTTGGCAATCGCATTCCGGCGCTGACCTTCGAGATCATCGCCGACGGGGCCGATGACGGCGAGGTGGGCATGGCCGAGCTCCTCGAGCCGTTGGCCGGGCAGGTCGCCACCGACCGCGCGCTTGCGGGGCTTCAGGGCTTCAGCATCGGGGGCAAGCTGTCGGATATGCTGGCATCGCTCGGCGCCGCCTGGCCGATCGCGCTCAGCGCCGGGAATGAAGGGCTGGCCGTTCGAGCCGCCGACCTGGTGCCGGAAGAACCGCCGCTGCTTCCGCCGCCAGCTGCCGCAGGGGACGTGGACGCTTTCGGCCAATCGATAGGGGCCCGCCGCAGCCGGGGCTCCGCGGGCGCCGTGATCCCGGTGGCGCTGCGTTATTACGACCTCGCCCGCGATTACCAGCCCGGCCTCCAGCGCGCGGATGGCCGCGCGACACCCGGCCTGGGCGAGGTGATCGAGCTGCCTGCCACACTCGACGCCGGCGAGGCGCGAGCATTGATCAACGCCGCCGCCGAGCGTGCGGGCTGGGCCCGCGAGAGGCTTGCCTGGCGTCTGGCCGAACTGGATCCGGCGCTGGGCCCTGGGAGCATTGTCCGCGTTCCGGACATGCCCGGGCTGTGGCGCGTTTCCGATTGGGAATGGCGCGAATTCGGAGTGGAGCTGGAACTGCTGCGCCTGCCTAGAGGACCAGCGCGGCAGCCGGCGGCCGATTCCGGCAGCGTGCTTGCACCGCCCGATCTGGTGGCCGCACCAACCATATTGCGAGCCTTCGAACTGCCCTGGGACGGCCTGGGCGCCAGCGATACGCCGCGGGTATTCGCGGCACCCAGCTCCGCCGGCGCCGGTTGGAGCGGCGCCGCGCTCTATGCCGATCGTGGCGGACAATTGCATCCGCTGGGAGGAAGCGGCTCTCGCCGTTCCATCCTCGGCGAGGTGCTCGGCGCGGTGCCCGGGTCCCCCGCGCTTCGGCTGGAGCGGAGCGCTTCGCTCGTCGTGAAACTGGTGGCGGAGGATCTCGCGCTTAGCGGCTCGACGCCCGAAGGGCTCGCCAACGGCGCGAACCGTGCGCTGGTGGGAAGCGAGGTGATTCAGTTCCTGGGCGCCGTTCCGCTTGGCCAGGGGCGCTGGCGCCTTGAAGGTTTGCTGAGGGGGCGCGGAGGGACCGAGCATGCCGCTCAGGCCGGCCATCTGGCGGGCACCGCCTTCATCCTGCTGGACGGAACGCCAATCGCGCTCGATCCTGCGAAGGTCGGCCCATCCAGCGGAACTTCCATCGTCGCCATAGGGTTGGGTGACGCGGGCCCAGTCATCGCCCCCATTGCAAACCCCAACCTCAGCCTGCGGCCGCTTGCTCCTGTGCATCCTCATGCCGCGCGCCTGTCCGATGGCGGCCTTCTGCTCCGGTGGACCCGCCGTGCACGCGGCGCATGGGCCTGGCCGGATGAAGTGGATGCGCCGCTCGTCGAACAGCTCGAAACCTATCGCGTCGGCCTCGGGCCAGCGGAGGCGCCGATCCTCTCATGGCAGGTGGCGGAGCCGAAGCTTTCGGTCGATGCCGCAACCCTTTCGGCGCTGAAGAGCGCCCACCCGGGCGCGGCCTTCTGGGTCCGCCAGATCGGCAGCTTCGCCCAATCGGATGCGCTGCTTCTTACTACCTTACCCTGAACATTCCGGAGAAACGATATGTCCGATCCCATTACCTTTGTTTCGACCAGCCCCCGCTACGAACTGCCTTTGCTTTTCGCCGGCCAGAGCCAGAAAGAGTTCTTCGTCAACGAAGCACATGCGCGGCTGGATGCATTGCTTCACCCTGCAGTCGAGGGAGAAACCAACGATCCTCCCGCCTCTCCTGCGGAAGGAGAGTGCTGGCTTGTAGCAGACGCTCCCACCGGCGCTTGGGAAGGCCATGCCGGCTCGCTCGCCTGCTGGTCCGCGAATGATTGGCTCTTCATCGCGCCGCGTGCGGGTATGCGCCTGTACGACCTGTTGAGCGGCCAGATGCGCCTTTACCGTGGCGGTGCCTGGAGCATCGCAGAGCCGCCCACGGTCCCTTCGGGCGGCACGATGGTGGATGCCGAAGCACGTGCCGCGATCGCCGGGCTCCGGGCGGCTTTGGCCGCGGCGGGGATTGTTCCCGGTTAGGGGGAGAAATCGAAGCGCTCTTGCGTTACGGTTGAAATCCAAAAGATGAGGAGAGAACCAATGAACCGTTTCCCGCTCCTAGTTGTGCCGGCACTCGCCATGGCGCTTGCCGCTTGCGAGGCGAGCGAGGCACCCGTCGAGCAACAGACCGCCGAGGCCGAGCAACCCGCCCTGCTGGGGGGGACGACGATCAATCTCGCGGATGGTGGAGACGCCGGATCGGCGGAGCTGAATGCGACGGGAGACGATGTTACGATCTCCATCACGCTGGCAAATCTCCCCGAAGGTACTCACGCCGTACACCTGCACACGACCGGGACCTGCGAAGGGCCCGATTTCACCTCCGCCGGCCCGCATCTCAATCCGGGCATGAAGGAGCATGGGACGGAAAACCCCGCCGGCGCTCATCTCGGTGATCTCCCCAACGCCGTGATCGGCGCGGACGGAAGCGGCTCCATAAGCGCAACCTTGCGCGGCACGCGAGAGGAAGTGCTCTCTGCGATCTTTGATGAGGACGGAACCGCAGTCGTCGTTCACGAAGGGGAAGACGATTACGTGACCGATCCTTCCGGTGATGCCGGCGGACGCATTGCCTGCGGCGTGCTTAGCCAGACCACCGGCCAGACACCGTCCTAAAAAGCCTCCCCCGCGCTGCGGGCGCGCTCGATCAGAGCCGCGCTCGCGGCGGGGACCTGCCGCAATGCGAGCAGCAGGGCAGCCAAGCCCAAAGGTACGGCGACGAGCGTGGACTTGACGCCGAGTGCGAGATCGCCCGTCGCTTCGGAAACATAGCCGGCCAGAAACGGGCCCAGTGCCAGGCCGAGCAGCGTCGTCCCAAGGAACAGCAGTGCCGTAGCCGTACCGCGCATGCGGGGAAGGACGAGCGCCTGGCTGGCGGCGGCGGAAGCGCCCAGGGCGGATGACGTCGCCAGCTGTACGGCAAAGCTCAGTACATAGAACAAAGTGGAGTTTTGCGTGCTGTAGGCACTGAGCACGATCGGGACCGGAGCAATGAGGCCGAAGGCTATCACCAGAACACGCCCCGAGGCGAAACGGGCCTGCAGCAGATCGGCGACCCGGCCGCCGACTATCACCCCCAGAAAGCCGCCGAGTGCCGCCGGCGCCCCGAGCAGCCAGCCGAGTTCGGTCTTGTCTGCACCGAAGACGCGTTCTGCATAGGGTGCCGCCCAGTAGGTTACCGAATAGCCGACAAAGCATACGGCGGCGTAGGCGAACACGATGCACAGGAATGCGAGCGATCCCCAGGTGAGGCGGAAGGTTGGCGGATCGCGCTCCCGCTGCGCGCATGCCCAGCTGAAGACAGAGTAATAGCCCGCGCCCAGGAACAGGAACTGCCACACATTGCCCGTCAAGCGCGCCAGCAACCATGATAGCGCTCCGATGGCGGCAGCTCCGCCAAGGTTGAGTGCAAGAGCACGCGGGCCGCGCTGGAGGGCGCAAATGACGGTGAACGGAGGGACAAGGCAGGCAAGCTCGCGCCAGAAGTTCCACCAGGGAGCGGAAGCGTCGATGCTGGGAATGCCGTCGATGGCGCCGCGCAAGGGCTCTCGCAGCGAAAGCACCCACAAAGCCAACAGCATGCCCGGCAAACCGACCGCCAGAAAGGCCGCCTGCCAGCCCACCAGGCCCAGCGGCCCGCCCAGCGGATAAGCGACGTTCCACTGTTCCACAATCGTGCCGCCGATCAGCAGCGACAATCCGCTGCCGACGAAGAGGCCGGAAGAATAAATCGCCAGCGCAGTGGCGCGTAGGCGGGCGGGGAACCAGTCGGCGATCAGCGAATAAGCACAAGGGCTGGCTGTCGCCTCGCCCACGCCGACACCGATCCGCGCAGCGCTGAGCTCGAGGGCGCTGCGAGCAAAACCGGAGAGAGCCGTCATCAGCGACCAGAGGCTCAAACCCAGTGCGAGCAGCCGCACCCGGCGCCATTGATCCGCCAGTCGTCCGAGCGGGATGCCGAACAGCGCATAGAAAATCGCGAAAGCCGTTCCATAGAGAAAACCGAGATTGGCATCGGTCAGGCCCAGATCCGCTTTGATATCGTTCGCCAGGATCGAAAGGATCTGCCGGTCGATGAAGTTGAGCATGTATACCAGCAGCAGCACGCCCAGGGCATACCAGCTATAGGCCGGCACACCCGACGCCGGCTCTTCGCTTTTCTGGGACGCCTCCTCCACGGCCGCTCAGAGAGGTGGTGCGCCAGGCGCGTAGCGGGTTCCATCGGCAATCCCGGCCTCGGCAAAGCCCTTGCGGCGCAACCGGCAGGAATCGCAGGCCCCGCAAGCAAGACCGCCTGGCGCCGGGTCGTAGCAGGACCAGCTCATTGCGGGGTCGAGGCCCAGCCGCGCCGCCTCACGCGCAATATCGGCCTTGGAAAGATGCTGCAGGGGCGTGCGGATCCTGAACGGATCGCCTTCCACCCCGGCCTTGGTTCCGAGCCGGGCGGTCTCGGCGAAGCTGGCGATGAATTCCGGCCGGCAATCGGGATAGCCCGAATAATCCAGCGCATTCACCCCGATGAAGATGTCGTGCGCACCGGAAGCTTCGGCCAGCGCCAGGGTGAGGGAGAGGAAGACCAGGTTTCGCGCCGGCACGTACGTTATCGGGATATCCGGCCCTACACCGTCTTTCGGAACCGCAATGTCATCGGTGAGCGCGGAGCCGCCAAATTGCCGCAGGTCAAGCGGCAGGATCACGTGACGTGCTGCCCCCACCTGCGCGGCGATGCGGATCGCGGCGTCGAGCTCGCAGCGGTGGCGCTGATTGTAGTCGATCGTCAGCGCGTGAATTTCAAAGCCCTGCTCGCGCGCGAGACCGGCGCATACCATCGAATCCAGCCCGCCCGAAAGCAGGACAACGCATCTGGAGGGACCCGATCGGCCGCGCGCAACCATCGGCGCGGGCTAGCTCTCCTGTGTCTCGGTGGCAAGCGCGGTCTCGCCGCCCGGAGTCTGGCTGGCGGGATCAGCAACTGCCCACGCGGCGCGCTTCCGCGTTGAAATGGAAAGGCAATCCAGCCTGGATCCCCTGGCTGTCGATCTGCACCAACTGCGCGCTTTCGCGCCTGATCGAGGTGCGGCCATAGCCGCCTCCGCCGCAGCTATATTCCACCGCCACGAGGTTCGGCCGGTCTTCGATAACCGTACGGCTGCAGGCCGCCTGCCGATGACGGATCTGGATCAATTCATGACCGGTGCGGACACATATCCTTGTGTGCGACTCCTCGCCGCGGATGCGGACGTCCCACAGGCCGGTGGAGAGACCGCTGAGCATGGCTAGCTCCGGCGCACGCGCGGAAACCGGCGTCACCAGCACGCCAATCGCGATGCTCAGGACTACAGCTAGGGGTCGCAGCAGCTTGTTTCCGAAAATCGTCATCCAATGCTCCGCCTCGAGACGACCGCACCTAATGTAATCATCGATCGATCGAACGACAAGTTGCCCTGCACGCGCGACGAAGGGTTCAGATGGCGATTTTGAACAAGCGCGAACAGAAAGCGCAGTCTACCACGATATCACCGTTTTCATCGCGCATCTCTGCCCGGTCCTCCTCGGGAAACCGCGCCAGGATCTGCTCGTAATGTTCGACAGAACAGCGGCAGCCGCGCGACAGCGGCGATCCCCTCAGCACTCGCACCTCGGGCTCTTCGTGAAACAGGCGCCAGATCAGGGCGTCGAGCGAAAGCGCCGGGTCGATCAGCTCGTCATGCCGCGTGCTGCCTGCGAGCGCGGCGACATGCTCCCACTCCGGATAGTCGCTTTGGGCATGCAGCCGCTCGCGCCCTTCTTCGCCTTCAGGAAGATATTGCACCAGCAGGCCGCCCGCCACGCAATGCGCCGCGTCACAGCGCACCGCGAGCCGTATGAGAGTTGGCACCTGCTCCGAGCGGCTGAAATAGATCTCGCAGGCCTCGCCCAAAGACGCGCCCTCAAGCGGGACGATGCCCTGAAAGCGCTGCTGCGTCGCCCCCGGCTCGAAGGTAATCGCCAGATAGCCTTCCCCGAACAGAGTCTCGATCCGTGGATTGGCCCCGAGCCGGGCCAGGCGCTTTTCGTCGAACTGCAGGTAGCCGCGCAATTCCCCGTCCCGAAAATCGCAGACGAGCAGCGATACAGCCCCGCCGCTGGCCTGGGCCTGCATGGTCAGCTGCGCCCCCTCCTCCTTCAGCAGGCCGCCGATCAGCGCGGTAAGTACGAGCGCCTCGGCAAGGAGTCCCCGGGCCGCCGGCGGATAGGCGTGTGCCGAAAGGATCTCGTCGAGCACGGGGCCGAGGCGGATTACCCGGCCCCGCGCATTCCGTCCGGGAATGGTAAAGCCCAGAAGCCGGTCAAAGCCGGTTTCGTCGGCCGGCACAGGATCGTCCACGCTCACAACTGCTCGAATACCCAGCGCAGGATCGATTTCTGCGCATGTATGCGGTTCTCGGCTTCCTGGAAGACAACCGACTGGCGGCTTTCGAACACGCCTTCCGTCACTTCATCGCCGATATGCGCGGGAAGGCAATGGAGGAAGAGCGCATCCGGCTTCGCCTGCGCCATCAGCTCTTCATTTACCTGGAAGGGCGCCATTGCCGCGAGCTTGTCGTGCACATGCTCCTGCCCCATCGATACCCAGGTATCGGTGACGATAATGTCAGCGCCGCGTACGGCTTCAACGGGATCGCGGGTGAGCGTCACGTGCGCGCCCCGCGCGCGCGCTTCGCTTACGAAAGCGTCATCGGGATCGTAGCCCTCCGGCGTGCCGGCCCGCACATTGAACTTCATCAGCCCGGACGCTTCCAGAATCGAGCTGAGCACGTTGTTGCCATCGCCAACCCAAGCGAGTTCGAGGCCGGGCAAAGGCTTGCCGCATTCGACGATTGTGAGCAGATCGGCCACGATCTGGCAGGGATGCGAACGATCGGTAAGGCCGTTGATCACCGGCACGGTCGCATGGCGCGCCAGTTCCTCCGCCTTGGAATGATCGTCGGTGCGGATCATGATCGCGTCGACCATACGGCTGAGAACGCGCGCGGTATCGGCGAGCGATTCGCCGCGGCCCAACTGTGTGCTTGCAGCGTCCATCACCAATGCGGTGCCGCCCAATTGCCGCATGGCCATGTCGAAGCTCACCCGCGTGCGCGTCGAATTCTTTTCGAAGATCATCGCCAGCACATGGCCCGCCAGCGGCGAATCGGCGTCCGGCCGGCCCTTGGGGAGCGATCGCCGTGCGCCTTTCCGGTCGACCGCGTCGTTGATCATCGCAGCGATCGCGTCGCCGCCTGCATCAGACAGATCGAGAAAATGTCTCGCCATCACGCCCCCTCGGGAATCCGGTAGTCGGCCGCTGCGGCCGACAACTTGTCGAAGAACTCATCGATTTCCGCGTCGCCGATCACCAGCGGCGGAAGCAGGCGGAGCGTGTTGTCGCCCGCCGAAACGGTGAGCAACTGGTGGTTGTCCCGCAGATGGACCATGAAAGCGCGGCTTTCATGCGTCATCCTGATTCCCAGCATCAGCCCTTTGCCCCGCACGAATTCGAACAGGTCCGGATAATTGCCGATGAACTGTTCCAGTCTTGCGCGGATGCGCTCCCCCTTGTCCCGCACATCCGCCAGGAAGGCGTCGTTCGCGACCGCATCCAGCACCGCATTGCCCGCCGCCATGGCCAATGGATTGCCGCCATAGGTCGAGCCATGCGTTCCGAAGGTCATGCCCCGCGCGGCCTTTTCCGTTGCGAGACAGGCACCCATCGGAAAGCCGCCGCCGATGCCTTTGGCAGTGGCCATGATGTCCGGTTCCACCCCATATTGTTCATATGCGTAAAAGGTGCCGGTGCGGGCGACGCCGGTCTGGACCTCATCGAAGACCAGCATCAGATCGTGCTCGTCGGCCAGCGCCCTGAGACCCCGGATGAACTCTTCGGAAGCCGGGCGTACTCCGCCTTCCCCCTGGATCGGTTCCACCAGGAACCCTGCCGTGTTCGGCCCCACCAGCGACGTCGCCATTTCAAGATTATCGAACTCACAATATCTGAAACCCGGCAGCAGAGGCAGAAAACCCTTGTGCATCTTCTCCTGATTCGAAGCGCTGATCGTGGCCATCGTGCGACCATGGAAGGCATTGTTGAAGGTGATGAGCTCGAACCGCTCCTCATTCCCGACCGCCTGGTGATAGGCACGCGCCGTCTTGATCGCGCATTCCACCGCTTCCGCGCCCGAATTGGTGAAGAATACCGTGTCGGCGAAGGTGAGGTCGACGAGGCGCTGAGCCAGCCTTTCCCCCTGCGGGCTCCCGTAAAGGTTGGAGACATGCATCAGCGTCTCCGCCTGCTTTTGGATCGCCCCGATCAATCCGGGATGCGAATGTCCAAGCGCATTGACCGCGATCCCTGCCGCGAAATCAAGGTAGCGCGTGCCGTTCTCGTCGATGAGGTGGCAATGTTCGCCACGCACTGGTCGCACGCCGCACCGGGGGTAGACGGGCATGAGCGGAGTGATCGACATGGCGTTGGTTTCCTTCTGCATCGTATGAAATTGCACTAGGGCGAACGACAAATGGCGGCCCTTGGGCCGCCATTTGCATCCGTTTATGGCTTTGCGGGACCCGGTCAAACGACCGGACGAACGCGACTGGTCAGCCCTGAACGGGCACAAGGTTGACCGCCGAGTACTTGCCTCGTCGGTCCACTTCGAGTTCGAACTCGAGCCGGTCACCTTCGTTGAGCTCGCTCAGGCCCGACCGCTCCACCGCGCTGATATGGACGAAGGCATCCGCCTCCCCATCGTCACGGGTGATGAAGCCGAAGCCCTTCATCGAGTTGAAGAACTTGACCGTTCCGGTCGCCTTCTCTCCGGTGCTTTGCCGTTGCGGGGCCGCGGCGCGCTGTTGCACCGGGATGACGTCACCCACGATCTGGAGATCGGCTGCAGAAATCTTCCCGCCGCGATCCACCAGATTGAAGGCAAGCTCCTGCCCCTCGGCGAGCCCTTCCAGCCCAGCGCGTTCGACCTGGCTGATATGAACGAAGACATCGTCCCCGCCTTCTTCGCGCTGGATGAAGCCGAAGCCTTTCTGCGCGTTGAAGAACTTGACGGTGCCCTTGCCGGTTCCCACGACTTGCGCAGGCATGCCTCCGCCACGGGGGCCGCCCGAACCGCCACCGCCGAAGCCGCCACGAGGGCCGCCTCCAAAACGGTCGCCGCCGCCGAAGCGATCGGAATCGCCCCGTTCATGTCCGCCGAAGCGTGGGCCGCTGTCCATGAAGGGATCGAAGCCCTCTTCGCCGAAACCATCCCTCTTGTCGCGTCCCCGGCCGCGACGCCCTCTGTCAAAACCCATGAAGCCTTACGTACCTTCGCTTCGCCCTCTCACTACACCCGGCGAGGCGGACGACATCGCGCCGGGCATCAGAGTAGAACTGTCAACCCTACTCCGGATTCCATTCGTACCATAGCCCAGAATTTTCCTGCACGCGAACGATTTAAAATGGCGGGCAACAGGTCGTCGATTTGTGCAGCCTTTGCTTGCCTCCCGTCAAGCGCTTAGGCACAAGCCCGCCGATGGAATTGATGGAACTTTTTACCGATCCGGCCGCATGGGCAGCGCTTGTCACGCTCGTAGTGCTCGAGATCGTGCTGGGCATCGACAATCTCATTTTCATCTCGATTCTGTCGAACAAGCTGCCGCCCGAACAGCAGGCTACAGCCCGCCGCTTGGGGCTCTCGCTTGCGCTGATCATGCGCATCGTGCTGCTCATGCTGATTGGCTGGATCGTGACGCTGCAGACGCCGCTCTTCGATCTCGGCATTTCCGGATCGCCCGGCCTGCACGGCGAACCCGCCTTCGAAACCGCCTTTTCTGGCCGTGATCTGATCCTGCTCGCCGGCGGATTGTTCCTGCTGTGGAAGGCGACGAAGGAGATTCATCACAATATCGATCCCGAGCCTGCGACCGGCGCCTTGCTCGACCACAAGAAAAGCGCGGCGCAGATCACCTTCAGCGCGGCGATCGCACAGATCATCGCGCTCGATCTGGTCTTTTCGATCGATTCCATTCTCACTGCCGTCGGCATGACGGACCACGTACCAATCATGGTCGTGGCGGTGATCATCACCGTGGGGCTCATGCTGGTGGCGGCGGATCCGCTGGCCAGGTTCATCGAGAAGAATCCCACGCTGGTCATGCTCGCGCTCGCTTTCCTGGTGATGATCGGCCTGGTGCTGATCGCCGACGGTCTGGGCTTCCATGTGCCCAAGGGGTATGTCTATGCCGCGATGGGTTTTTCCGTTGCCGTGGAGCTGCTCAACATGGTGCAGCGTGAGCGCCGCAAACGGAGAACAGCACAGGACGCAGCCCGATGAGCGATTTCCGCCGCATTGCCGAGAACGTGTTCGTCAGCCCGCAGATTTCCGTGGCCGATATTGCCGCGGCCCGGGAACTGGGCGTCACGCTGGTGATCAATAACCGCCCGGAAGGCGAAGAGCCGGGGCAAACTCCGGGCGCAGAGATCGAGGCCGCGACACGGGCTGCGGGAATGGATTACGTCGCGATCCCGATCACCATGCCGACGCTGGCGCAAAGCCATGTCACCGCGATGGCCGACGCTTTCGCTGCGGCATCCGGACCGGTGCTCGCCTATTGCCGCTCGGGCACCCGCTCGACCTTCCTGTGGGCCCTCGCGCAGGCGAAGGGCGGGATGGATCCCGAGGGGATCGTGCGCGCCGCCGCCGCCGCCGGTTATGACCTTTCGCCGATACGAGCGGCGCTGGACGCCCTCGCCGCCCGCTGAACCACCTCTGCCCGTAACGAGGCCGCTGAACAAAAAAAGGGGCCGGAGCGGCTGGCTCCGGCCCATAAAGTTTACGTTCGCAGGAGGAACGTGGTGAGGCGGGATCGGGTAAGGAGAGGAGAAACCCCGGTCCCGCCAAGCTTTGATCAGTTGTAGGCGCGCTCCCCATGCTCGCCGAGGTCGAGACCTTCGACTTCGACTTCCGGGGAAACCCTGAGCCCGGTCACCAGCTTCGCGATGAACACGGCGATTGCGGTGCCGACGGCCGCCCAGACGATCGCGACCAGCACGGCCTGGATCTGGGTCACCACCTGCGCACCCATCACGAAATCGTCGCCGCCCGGTCCGCCGAGAGCCGGCGAGTAGACGATGCCCGTGCCGATCGCGCCGATGATGCCGCCGACGGCGTGGATGCCGAAAGCGTCGAGCGATTCGTCATAGCCGAGCGCCGGCTTGAGCTTGGCGACCGCGAAGTAGCAGACGACGGAAGCCACTGCCCCCAGCACGATTGCGCCGAACGGGCCGGAATTGCCCGCCGCCGGAGTGATGGCGACGAGGCCCGCGATCACGCCCGAGCAGAAGCCGAGAGCCGAGCCCTTGTGGCCCATGAGCCGTTCGGTAAGCATCCAGACCAAGGCTGCCGAAGCGGTTGCGACGAACGTGTTGATCATCGCCAGGCCCGCAACGCCGTCGGCCTCGAGCTCCGAACCGGCATTGAAGCCGAACCAGCCCACCCACAGCAGGCCCGTGCCGACCATTGTCAGCGTGAGCGAGTGCGGCGGCATCGGCTCGGTCGGATAGCCCCGGCGCTTACCGAGGATCAGCGCAGCAACCAGTGCCGAAACACCGGCATTGATGTGCACCACGGTGCCGCCGGCGAAGTCCAGCGCGCCCCATTCGAAGATCAGGCCGCCGCTTGCCCACACCATATGCGCGATCGGGAAATAGACGATCGTCAGCCAGATGGCGGCAAATACCATGACGGCGGAGAACTTGATGCGCTCCACCGTGCCGCCCAGCACCAGGGCCGCGGTGATCGCGGCAAAGGTCATCTGGAAGCTGACGAAGACATATTCGCTGATCACTTCGTCAGAGAAGGTCGCAGCGGTCGTTTCATGCGTTACCTGCGAGAGGAACGCGTTGCCCCAGGCGAAGAAGGAATTCCCCTCCGGCCCGAACGCGGTGGAATAGCCCCACATCACCCAGATCAGCATCGCCAGCGCGGCAGTGGCGCCGATCTGCGTCATGGTCGACAGCATGTTCTTGGACCGGGTGAGACCGCCATAGAACAACGCCAGGCCCGGCAGGATCATCATCAGCACCAGGACCGTTGCAGTCATCATCCAGGCGTTGTTGCCGGGATTGGGCACGGCGGCAGCGGCTTCGGCCGCTTCGGCCGGGACAGCGGCGGCGGCAGTTTCTGCAGCCTCCTGCGCCCACGCCACGGTAGCGGCAGCCATCGACGCACCCAGCGCCCCGGCGCCGCAAAGAAGTTTGCGGATCATTGTGTTACCCCTCAACTGATGCGCGCGGATCACAGCGCGGTGTCCCCGGCTTCGCCGGTACGGATGCGGGTCGCGGAAGCGAGATCGAGCACGAAGATCTTGCCGTCGCCGATGCTTTCGGTGCTGGCCGTTTGCTGGATCGTTTCCACGACCTGATCCGCGAGCGCGTCGGTCGCGGCGATTTCGAGCTTCACCTTGGGCAGCATGTTGGTCGAATATTCGGCCCCGCGGTATATCTCGGTCTGGCCCTTCTGCCGTCCGAAGCCCTTGACCTCGGACACGGTCATTCCCGCGACGCCGATGGCGCCGAGGGCTTCGCGAACCTCGTCGAGCTTGAACGGTTTGATGATGGCGATGATGAATTTCATCTCAAACCCCTGATGGCTTACCGGTCACGCCGCCGGCTGATCAGAGGTTCGCAAACTGCGTGCCAGATGCAGAACTGGCGCAGATTTTCGTGGGTTGCGGGCTCCTCCCCTATGAAGCCGCCTTCAGCCGCGCCCGATTATTGTGCATCTGCACAAATTTTGGGCAGCGGAGTGGAGGGTATCCCGAGTGGCCTCTCGCCGTGAATACGAGCGGCTGATAATCCAACATCGGCGTCGTCACGCCGCGTTGCATTCCTCCAGCCGCCGGAGGAAATTGTCGCAGCCGATTTCCGCCGCCGAGATGTGCGTGTTGGCCTCTTTCACCACGCGCGCCTGCACGACTTCATCCATCGAGATCTGCGACTTGCCGTGGAGCCAGACGGCCACTTCGCACCAATCCCACAGCGGGTGCTTTGAGGTCACCTTGGCCGCCGGCGGAGGAAACCCGTGCCCCCGCTCGCCTTTTGCATAAAGGGTGATGGCCTGGCGGCTCAATTGCGCGCGTTCGGCGATCTCCGCCAGGCTTACGAGGTGATCGGGCTCAATCCGCTCGACCTTCAACCCCGCATCCAGAACATTTTGGCATGCAGTCGCGACTGCCCTGGAGAACGACACGGCCCGCCGGTCGAATTCCAAGATCAGAACGCCTTTTTGCAGGCTGACGGTCGCATCGTCGCAACCTGCTTCGAACAGAGCATCTTCATATGCACCTTGCGGGTCAAACCCCGAGGCGACGATGGCGAAATCAAAGGTCTTCATTTCCCTGCCTCCTCGATGTGAGGGCAACGATCCACTGCCCGCCTGATCGCTCTGGCGTGATTTTCCGCGTTTCTTGGCGTGGACCAGACGCTCACTTGGCAACCATCCCGATCACTGAACGCGCATAGCAATCGCGCCCACACATGGGTGTGTCCATCCCGCTTGTTGGCAGTCCAGCCGTTGAGCTCCGCATAGGCCACCGCAGCTTCTACATGCTTGTCCGGATGGGATGGCCTAGCCATCCCTCACCCCAATACTGGATGTGTTTACATTTGTCAACACGGCCTCCATTCAGACGAACACGCTGGTCCGTCAGGCAGGTCGACCCGTCAATTCAGCGTTTCTACCGAGCCCCTCACCCGCCCAGCTTCACCGTCGCCCAGATCGGCAGGTGGTCGGATGCGGCCGCTGCCATCGCGCTGTGGTGCACGCCGTGGCCGGTGCATTCCCATTCCTGCGACAGCACGATCCGGTCGAGCGGGGCGATCGGCTGCTGGCTGGGGAAGCTCTTGCCCGGCGCGAGCACCTGCCAGGCGGAGCCGAATTCGCGCATGCTGCCGCCGCGCAGCGACCATTCGTTGAAATCCCCCATCAACACCGTGGGACACCCCGGATCGCAGCGTCCGGCATCCTCCAGCACCGAGCGGATCTGGTGCCGGCGCCGCAGCCCCGAAAGGTCGAGATGCATCCCCACCACCCGCAGCCGCCGCTCCTCATGCTGGAGTTCCACCCGCACCGCCCCGCGCGGCTCCAGCATCGGCAGATGCACGGGCGCCGCCTCGATCATCGTGATCTCGCGTCTGACGAGGATCGTGTTCCCATGCCAGCCGAGGCTGGTGGGCCGCATGAAAAGCGGGTCGATCTCGTATCCCTGTTCCTCGATCAGAGCGCGCGGCAGCACGCTTTCGCGGGTGCCGAAGCGCCGATCCACTTCCTGCAGCGCGATGATGTCGGCGCCGACTTCGCGGATTACGGTCAGGATCCGGTCGGCATCGCGGCGGCGGTCGGTGCCGACCGCCTTGTGGATGTTGTAGCTTGCGAATTTGAGCTCCAAGCGCGTCAATCCTGGGGGATCGTGCCCGGATCGCCGGCGATGTAGCGATCGGTCGTTCGCACCGTCAGCCCATCGATGCTGGTGCGGCGGGTCTTGTACTTGCCCGCCCATTCACGCGGATCGGCCGCGGCATGATGCTTCAGCAGCGTCGGCCGTTCGCGTTCCAGCGTCATCAGCGGAACCCCGTATCCGCAGCTCGTCTGCACGCTTTCCACCGCGATATCGAAAATCTGCCGCGTGCCCGGCAGCATGGTGAAGTGCTGCGCCAGGTCGTCCCAGCCCCTGTCCCACGGCACGACCGGCTCTCCCCTGCCGTAGATTCGCAGGACCACTGCCGGCTGCTGGAAATTGCAGAACATGATCGTGATCCTTCCATTGTCGAGCAGGTGGGCGTTGGTCTCGTTGCCTGACCCGCCCAGATCGAGCCACGCCACCCTCCGGGGCGAGAGCACGCGGAAGCTGTCGTAACCCTTGGGGCTGAGATTGATCCGTCCTTCCGCCGCCGCGGTGGCGACGAAGAACACCGGCTGCTGCCCGATCAGCGCGATGTGCCGTTCGGAAAGCTCCTCGAAGAATTCTGCCATACGCTTAGGTAGGTTGCGGCTTGGCCGCTGGCAATCTCGCTGCGGCAGTTGGTGCAGCGCGCCATCCGCCCCTGGCAGGTTCGGCATGAACGGAGACACCGCGAATCGCACCATCGCGATGTTCCGTATCTCTAACCGAACAGCGTTACGCTGTCAAGCACAAAATGCCATATCGGTAAATTTTCTTACCGTTCCTTGGTAGCGCCGAAGGTGAGATCGGGGTTCTTTTCCTGCTGATAGCCCACGTCCCAGGCCGATTTCGCCAGGAATACGAGGTCCCCGTCGCGATCACGCGCGAGATTGGCGCGGTTGAATTGCTCGAAGCTGCGCAGCGCCGCCTCGGGCCCCTTGATCCAGCGCGCGGTATCGAAGGGCGCCGCCTCCAGCGCGGCCTCCACCTTGTATTCCGCTTCCAGCCGGCTGACGAGCACTTCGAGCTGGAGCTGGCCGACCACGCCCACGATCCATTGCGCGCCGATCTCGGGATAGAACACCTGGATCACGCCTTCTTCCGAAAGGTCGTCCAGCGCCTTCCTGAGCTGCTTGGTCTTGGTCGGATCCTTCAGCGCGATCCGCCGCAGGATCTCCGGCGCGAAATTGGGCAGGCCGGTGAAACGCACGTCGTTGCGTTCCGAAAGGCTGTCCCCCACCCGCAGGGTTCCGTGATTGGGAATGCCGATGATGTCGCCCGCTTCCGCCGTGTCGGCAAGCTCCCGGTCCTGCGCGAAGAACAGGATCGGCGAGTGCACCGCGATCGGCTTGCCCAGCCCTGAAGGCGTCAGCTTCATCCCGCGCCGGAAAGTGCCGGAAACCATGCGCATGAACGCGATCCGGTCGCGATGCTGCGGGTCCATGTTCGCCTGGACCTTGAAGATGAACCCGCTGACTTCGTCGCGCGCCGGATCGACCGGCCCCGCCTCGCTCGGCTGCGGACGCGGCGGCGGGGCGAAGCGCGCGATCGCGTCGATCAGCTCGGCGACGCCGAAATTCTTGAGCGCCGACCCGAAATAGACGGGGGTGAGGTCTCCGTTCCGATAAGCGTCGAGGTCGAATTCGGGATAGGCGCCGCGCGCCAGCTCGATCTCTTCGGCGAAGGCTTCGGGCACCGGCGGATCGACATCGCGCCGGCCTAGGAACTCCTTGCTGTCGCCATCGGGGCGGCTGGCGCTGTTGCTCGCAAAATCGAGCACGCCCTCGAACAGGCCGCCCATGCCGATCGGCCAGCTCTGCGGCGAAACGTCGAGCGCGAGCATGTCCGCCACTTCGTCGAGCAACTCGAAGCCCGGGCGCCCTTCGCGGTCGACCTTGTTGACGAAGGTGATGATCGGGACCGAGCGCAGGCGGCAGACTTCGAACAGTTTCCTCGTCTGCGGCTCGATCCCCTTGGCCGCGTCGATCACCATCACCGCCGAATCGACCGCGGTCAGCGTGCGATAGGTGTCCTCGGAGAAGTCCTCATGCCCCGGCGTGTCGAGCAGGTTGAAGGTGACGATGCTGCCATCGGGATTGGCCCGCTCGAAGGTCATCACCGAACTCGTCACCGAAATCCCGCGCTGCTGCTCGATCTTCATCCAGTCGGAACGGGCACGGCGCGCCTGGCCGCGTGCCTTGACCTCGCCCGCGAGATGGATCGCCCCGCCCTGCAGCAGGAGCTTCTCGGTCAGCGTGGTCTTGCCGGCGTCAGGGTGCGAGATGATCGCAAAGGTGCGGCGGGAGGAAATGGGCTTGGAGGTCATCGTTGTCTCGTCATTCCCGCGAAGGCGGGAATCCCGCTGTTTCGCGTGTCGTCGGGAGAAGGGAAGCGGGATCCCCGCTTTCGCGGGGATGACGAGGGTGGCTAATGGCGCAGCTCGGCCCCCAGCTTCGCTGCCGCCGTCACGACCCGCCCCGCGATCGCCTTCAGATCCTCATCGGTGTAGCTCGCCTCGCCCGGCTGGAGCGTGACTTCCACCGCCAGCGATTTCTTCCCTTCCGGCACGCCCTGGCCCCGGAAGTGATCGAAGATCCGCGCCTCGACGATATTGGCCTTGTCCGCCGCCTTCACCACCCGCACCAGATCGCCTGCCGGCAGATCGGCCGGAACGAGGAAGGCGAAGTCCCGCGTCACCGATTGCAGCGCGGGCGGCACATAGGCGCTGCGGGCGAAGCCGGCGGATTTGCGCGCGGGGATCGCATCGAGATGGATGCCGCCCGCCACCACCGGCACGCCGATATCGAACCGCTCGAGCGTCCGTGGATGAATCGCGCCGAAGCTCGCCAGGCGCTTCTTCGGGCCGAGCCGCAGCGTGGCCGACTGGCCGGGGTGATAGAAATCGCCCGCCTCGCCCATGATCATCAGATTTTCGACCGGCGCGCCGGCCTCGGCCAGCAGCGAGAGGCAGAGCGCCTTCGCGTCGAAGGCATCGAATGGCACGGGCTTGCCGCTTTGCCAGCTGCGCGGCGTGCGCTCACCTGCCAGCACGAAGGCCAGCGACTGTCGCTCGCCGTCGGCAAGATAGCGCCGCCCGATCTCGAACAGCCGCAGCGACGTCGCGCCGCGATCGAGATTGCGCCGCACCGCCGAAAGCAGCCCCGGCAGAAGCGAGGGCCGCATGACCTTCAAATCTTCGCTGATCGGGTTCTCGAGCGTCCAGTGTCCGCCGCCGACCGCCGCGGCCTCCTTCTCGGAAATGAACGACCAGGTGACCGCTTCGTTCAGCCCGCTCGCCGCGGCCGCGCGGCGCAGCCTGCGCTCCGTCTGCTGGGCCGGGGTGGCCGTAGGGCGGGCAACGCCGTCCTCGCGCGGCAAGGCGACGCTTTCGACCTTGTCCAGCCCGTGGATGCGGACCACTTCCTCGACGATGTCAGCCGGCCCTTCGATATCGTGGCGGCGCAGCGGCGCAGTGACCCGCCAGATCGCATGCGCGCGGCCGGCGGGGCCGGCAGAGGCAACGAAGGCCGCCGTCGGCGCGAGGATTTCTTCGGCCGGATCGCCGCCCGATCCCGCATCGGGGAGGCCGGAGGTGTCGACTTCGAAGCCCAGCGCTTCGAGGATGCGCTTCTGCTCGCTTTCGGGAACGGCAACCCCGCCGAGCCTTTCGGCCAAGGCGGGATCGTAGGAAACCTGTTTCGGCTCGCTCGGCGGAGAACCTGCGCGCACTACCTCGGATGCCTCGCCGCCGCAGATTTCCAGGATCAGCGCGGTCAGCATCTCCAGCCCGTCATCCAGGAAGGCCGGATCCACTCCGCGTTCGAAGCGGGTCCGCGCATCGGAAGCGAGGCCGAGCTTGCGCCCGGTCATGCCGATCTGCGCCGGATCGAAATAGGCTATCTCCAGCAGCACATCGCTGGTCGCTTCGGAAACGCCCGAATCCTCGCCGCCCATGATGCCGGCGATATCGTGGACCTGCCGCTCGTCGGCGATGACCACCATTTCGCCGTCGAGGGTGTAGCTCTTCTCGTTGAGCGCCAGCACCTGCTCGCCTTCCTTCGCCCGCCGCGCGACGACGGCGCCCGAGAGCTTCGCCAGGTCATAGACATGGGCCGGCCGGCCGAAGCCGAGCATCAGGAAGTTGGTGAGGTCGACCAGGGCAGAGATCGGCCGCTGGCCGGCACTACGCAGCGCCGCCTGAAGCCATTCGGGCGAAGGGCCGTTCGTCACGCCCCTGATCACGCGGCCGTAGAAGGCCGGGCAGCCTTCCGGATCGTCGGTGCGGATCTCCACCGGGCAGGGGAAGCTGCCGGTCACGGGCACAAGCTCCAACGGCTTCAGCGTGCCCATTCCCGCCGCTGCAAGGTCCCGCGCGATGCCGTAGACGCCCATGCAATCGGGGCGGTTGGGCGTGATCGCCACGTCGAACACCGGCGACGCGCCGCGATAGTCGGCGAAGCTGGTGCCGACCGGCGCGTCTTCCGGAAGCTCAATGATCCCCTGATGGTCGTCGCCCAGCTCGAGCTCGCGCGCCGAGCACATCATGCCGTTCGATTCGACGCCGCGGATCGCGCTTTTCCTCAGCTCCATGCCATTGGCGGGGACCACTGCCCCCGGCTGGCCGAGCACGCCGACCAGCCCCGCGCGCGCATTGGGCGCGCCGCAGACCACCTGCAGCGGATCGCCGGAACCGGTATCCACCGTGAGCACCTGCAGCTTGTCCGCATTGGGATGCGGCGCGGCGGTGAGCACGCGCGCGATCGCGAACCCGGCCAACCGCTCGGCCGGATCCTCGATCTCCTCCACCTCGACCCCGATGGCATTGAGCTTCGCCGCGATCGCGGCGGCATCGGCATCGGTTTCCAGATAGCGCTTCAGCCAGTCGAGCGAGAACTTCATGCGCCCGCTCCTGCCCGGCTTCCGACTCCGCCGGAAAGCGTCGGCTGCTCGAAAGCGGAGAAACCGTAATGTTTCAGCCAGCGAATATCGCCGTCGAAGAAGGCGCGCAGATCGTCCATTCCGTATTTGAGCATGGCCAGGCGGTCCACGCCGACGCCGAAGGCGAAGCCCTGCCATTCCGCAGGGTCGAACCCGCCCATCTCGATCACCCGGCGATTGACCATGCCGGAGCCGAGCAGTTCCATCCAGCCATGGCCGGGATCGTCGCCATTGCCGCCCAGCACGCGGCGCGTCCGCCCGTCCTTGCCGCTTTCCATCGCAAAGCCAACATCGACCTCCACCGACGGTTCGGTGAAGGGGAAATAGCTCGGCCGCAGGCGCAGCGTGATGTCCTCGCGCTCGAAGAAGGCCTTGAGGAAGGTCTCAAGCGTCCATTTGAGGTGGCCGAGATGGATGCCCTTGTCGATCACCAGCCCTTCGACCTGATGGAACATTGGCGTGTGCGTGGCATCACTGTCGGAGCGGTAGACGCGGCCCGGCGCGATGATCCGCACCGGCGCCCCGCCGGGGCTGTTCTTCGCCGTCTCCAACATCGTGCGCACCTGGACCGGGCTGGTGTGGGTCCTCAGCAGCATGCGCCCGCCTTTCGGGGCGGCGTCGGGAAAGTAGAACGTATCGTGCATCGCGCGGGCCGGGTGGCTTTCCGGCATGTTGAGCGCGGTGAAATTGTACCAGTCGTCCTCGATCTCCGGCCCGGTGGCAACCGCGAAGCCGAGATCGGCGAAGATCTCCGCCAGCTCGTCCATCACTTGGCTGACCGGGTGAACCGAGCCCCTGGGCACGTCGCCGGCCGGCAGCGAGAGGTCGAGCCCTTCGGCGGCAAGCTGCGCCTCCAGCGCGGCGTCCTCAAGCGCCGTCTTGCGCTCCGCCAGCGCGCCCTGCACTGCCTCGCGCAGGGCATGGATCTTCGGCCCTTGGCTCTGCCGCTCCTCCGGCGACATGCCGCCCAGCGTCTTCAGAAGCGCGGAAACGCTGCCTTGCTTGCCCAGCAACTCGACGCGCAACGCCTCCAGTGCGGCAAGATCGCCTGCCGCACCGATGCGCGCTTCCGCTTCGGCGCCCAATTGCTCGATATCGGCCATGTGATTCGCTTCGCCCGGCTTGCTTCTGTCTCGATTGTCGTCTGGGCGGCCTGTTAGCGGGCGCGGCGCGCCAGCCCAAGCCCTAATCGCCCGAAGCGCGGTTCGGCGATTCGCCCGGCTGGTAGCGCATGATGGTCGGTAAATCGAGCCGGGGAGGCGCAACACCCTGGTCGGCCATGCGCTGCTGCATAATCGGTTTCAGGATCGGATGAGGCATGGCCGCATATTGGCGCGGCGAGAGACCCATGAAGGCGCGGAACTCGCGGACGAACTGCGCCTGGTCGTGATATTGCCCGTCCATCGCGCCGATCCAGGTGGAGGAAGGATCGGTCATGAACTGCGCCAGGCTGCGCAGGAACCGCTGGCGGCGAAGCAGAAGCTTGGGCGAGAAGCCGAAATAGCGGCGGCACAGGCGGCCGAGCGAACGCGGGGTCATGCCGAGGCGCTCCCCCAGCTGTGCGACTCCGGAGATCTCGGGATCGCGCAGCGCCTGCTGGCAGGCGAGGATCTGCTGCTCGTTCGGCACGGACTGGCCCACCAGTCGCATCAGGAAGTCGTTGATGCGCCCGGCGATGTCCTCGGCATCCCCACCCGCACCGACCACTCTGCCCAGCAGCGGCGCGAAGCGGGCGAAGGCGGGGTGGGCGCTTCCATCCACCGTGCGATCGGCCAGCTCATCCGCCGGCGCATCGATGAACTTCGCCCAGCCGGCCGGCCGCAACCCCAGGCCCCACGTGCGGCACCGGGCAAGCGCGAAGCGAATGGATTTGCTGGTCGGCCCATTGGCGATGAAGGGCCAGTGGGGGAACATCTCGCCCGGGCCGACACATGCCAGTGCAACGGGCCCCTCGGTAAAGCGCAGCGCAGCCCATTCGGGATGCAGAAAGTCCGTCAGGCGCGCGCCGGCTTCGCATTCGACCACAGTCGAATAAAGCGCAGTGAAGTAAGGCTGCAGCGGCTCGGCAAGCTGGAAGAACTGCACCGAAACCTTGTGACGGGGCAGCAGGGCAGCCCCTTGTGGTTCGGCGATCCTCTCTCGCATCGGATTAACGGAGCGTGGCACGTTCAAGTTCCTAGCGCCGAATTGCGCCACGGGGAGCCGTTAAAGCGGTTAAGTAGGGATACGTATAAGAAATTTTGCCGAGGGCGCGCCCTTTGCCGGCCCTGAGCGCAGCTGTGCGAAGGCCCGTGTGCGGAACTCAGGCTGCTTCCTTTCCGCGTCGATCGGGCGGCCGGTCGAGAGTTTGTGCCGCGGTGCCCCAAACCTTCGCCCGGTGCTTCATGAAGGCGCCGAGAATCGGATGTTCGCGCGCCGCGTATTCGCGCGGGTTCATGCACATGAAGGCCCGGAACTCACGCACGAACTGCGCCTGGTCGTGGTAGTGGTAATCCATCGCCTCGCTCCAGTTCGCGGCATGCTCCAGCATGAAATCGGCGAGGCTGCGCATGAAGCGCTGCCGCCGGAGCAGAAGCTTGGGCGAAAAGCCGAAATAACGATGGCAGAGCCGCTCGAGCGTCCGCCGGCCGAGCCCGCAATGTTCTCCGAACTCGGCGACGGTGGAAACCGACAGATCGACCATCGCGCCATGTATGGCAACGATCCGATCCTCATCCGCGACCTGGCGATTGAGCGCGCGGAAGGCGTCGATGATGCGCGAAAGCTCTTTGTTCTCGTCACCGTCGCCGGTGAACAGGCTTTCGGCAAGGCCGGTGAAGTTGGCGAAGGCGGGGTGACGCTCCCCATCGACCACACGGTTGGCGAGCGCGGCTGCGGAGCCGTTGCAGAACTTGGCCCATCCCAAAGGGAACAGCCCCACGCCCCACATGCGCGTGGTGCCGAGCTCGAAATGTACCGGGAGCGAGCTCGGACCGGTGGCCGTCAGCCTTGCGCCGGTGAGAGGGCGTTCCCCGGGAATCCCAGCATCCGGGCGATCGCCTTCGAAGAATCGGAGATTGGCCCATTCGGGCTGAAGCAGATCATTGACGCGCCGACCGCCTGCGACGGTGAAAGTCGCCCGATAGAACGAGGAAAAGCATCCTTCGAGATCGGGTGGCGCCGGGAAAAACCGCACGTCAATATGGCATTCCATCCCCTCGATACCTTATCGATACGCACGGGCCGCGAAATGGCAGCCTGCCACTCCGCGCCCCTCCCCGTTTCATATCTCCCGGCATCTGCACAAGAGAGAATTTTTCGGCCGATCAGGCGGGTAGCGCCTTCTTGGCCTGTGCAATGATCGCGGCGAATGCCCCGCCTTCGTTCATAGCAAGATCAGCCATCACCTTACGGTCCAGCTCGATGCCTGCCAACCTGGCTCCGTGCATGAACTGTGAATACGTCAACCCCTCGGCGCGGACCGCTGCGTTGATCCTCTGGATCCAGAGAGCGCGGAAGCTGCGCTTCTTCACCTTGCGATCGCGATAGGCGTACTGGCCGGCCTTCTCGACCGCCTGACGGGCGATGCGAATCGTGTTCTTGCGGCGGCCGCGATAGCCCTTCGCCTGATCGAGGATCCGCTTGTGCTTGGCGCGGGTGGTAACGCCGCGTTTGATACGGGACATTGGCTAGTTCTCCTGTCTCAGTTGAGCCCGTAGGGCGCCCATTTCTTGATCACCTTTGCGTCGGCATCGGAGATCACTTCGGTCCCACGGTTCTGGCGGATATACTTGCCATTGTGGCTGATCAGGCGGTGGCGCTTGCCGGCCACGCCGTGCTTCACCTTGCCTGTTGCGGTGAGCTTGAAGCGCTTCTTCACACCGCTCTTGGTCTTCAGCTTGGGCATTTTCGTCTCCTTGTTCGGGGACACGTCCAAACCAGCCCTGGCAGCCCTTGTGAGCCAGGCCGGCCGTGAATTACGTGTCTGTGAAGCGCGCGCCCTTAGGGCCGGCGCCGAAAAAAGGCAAGTACCTGCCGTGTCGGTACCTGTATCAGTGGCCGCAGCCGAGCGCTTCCACCACCTCCTCCAGCCGCGCCGGATCGCCCAGCGCGATCACGTGGCCGTCGGAGCCCGCGTGCAGCGGCTCGCCCTTCCAGTCGGCCATCGTCCCGCCCGCACCCTCGACCACCGGGACCAGCGCCGCGAAATCGTGGAGCTTCAGCCCCGATTCGCACACGATGTCGATATGGCCGGATGCGAGCAGGCCGTAATTATAGCAGTCCCCGCCATAGACCGGCCCCTGGCCGAGCCGGCCATTCGCCACGGTTTCAATCAGCGCCATGTAATGCTCCGCGTCATGCGGGCTGAAGAGATGCGGGCTGGTGGTGGCGATCTGCGCGCCTTCCAGCCGCGCGCAGGCGCGGGTGCGGACGGGGGAGCCGTTGAACGTGGTGCGCCGGCCGACAGCGCCTACCCAGCGCTCGCCGAGGATGGGCTGGTCGATGATACCGAGCACCGGGAAGCCGTTGTCCACCAGTGCGATCAGCGTGCCGAAGATCGGCCGCCCGACAATGAAGCTGCGCGTCCCGTCTATCGGATCGAGCACCCAGGTCCGGCCGGAGCGGCCTTCGCTCGCCCCGAACTCCTCCCCCTGGATTCCGTCTTGGGGGACCTCGGCAAGGAGTATCCTGCGCATCGCTTCTTCGGCAGCGCGGTCCGCCACCGTCACGGGTGATGCATCGTCCTTGCTCTCGGCTCCCTCGAGCTTTCGGAAGTGCGGGCGGATCGCGTCGCCCGCCGCATCGGCAAGGCGCAGGGCAAGGGCGATGTCGCTATCGCGTGCCACTCAATCGAAGAGCGAGCTGACGCTGCTTTCGTCGGCGATGCGGCGGACCGCCTCGCCGATCAGCGGCGCGATGGTCAGGGTGCGGATGCGCTGCGAATCCTGCGCTGCTTCGGTCGAAAGGATCGTGTCGGTGATCACCAGCTCCTTCAGCGCGGAATTGTTCACCCGGGAAACCGCGCCGCCCGACAGCACGCCGTGGGTGATATAGGCAGCCACGCTCTTGGCACCCGAATCGAGCAGCGCCTGCGCCGCATTGCACAGCGTGCCGCCCGAATCGACGATATCGTCGATCAGGATGCAGGCGCGCCCCTTCACGTCGCCGATGATGTTCATCACCTCGGATTCGCCCGGACGCTCCCGCCGCTTGTCGACGATGGCGAGCGGCGCATTGTCGAGCCGCTTGGCCAGCGCGCGCGCGCGCACCACCCCGCCCACATCGGGCGAGACGACCATCAGATCGTCACCGCCATAACGCGCCTGGATATCGGCGGCCATCACCGGAGCGGCATAGAGGTTGTCGGTGGGAATATCGAAAAAGCCCTGGATCTGGCCGGCATGAAGATCGACCGAGAGCACCCGGTTCGCGCCCGCCTCGGTGATGAGGTTGGCCACCAGCTTGGCCGAGATCGGCGTGCGCGGGCCCGGCTTGCGGTCCTGCCGGGCATAGCCGAAATATGGCACCACCGCCGTGATCCGTTTGGCCGATGCACGCTTCAGCGCATCGATGCAGATCAGCAGCTCCATCAGATTGTCGTTCGCCGGATAGGAAGTCGACTGGACGAGGAAGACATCCTCGCCCCGGACGTTCTCGTGGATCTCGACGAAGATTTCCTCGTCGGCGAAGCGGCGGACCGAAGCATCGGTGAGCGGCATCTCGAGATAGGCCGCGATCGCCCGGGCCAGCGGCAAGTTGGAATTGCCGGCCATGATCTTCATCGCGTAATCAGCCCCTTCTTCGCCAGCGTGAAACGCTTGCTGCGCACTGGAGCGCGAGATCGGCTTGATCCGGTCAAGGCGCGCGCTCCAGCTCCTGGTTCCTCGGCTTTTCCAAGCCGTCAGGTGATTCCACCTGACTTGAAAAGCGCTCTAACCAAGCGTCATGCGATTGCAACCGGAAGCGGGGCGCTTCTGTTGAAAGCCGCGCCTCGCCGCACAGCGCCGGCCCTGCGCTGCTCAATTATGGCGGTGTTCGCCGCGGACCCAGCGCACTGTGCCGGAGCTCGCCCGCATCACCACGCTTTGAGTCGTCATGCGGCCGCCCGCCAGCCGCTTCACGCCGTCGAGAAGCGAACCGTCTGTCACGCCGGTCGCCGCGAAGATGCAATCTCCCTTGGCGAGATCGTCCAGCTTGTAGATGCGATTGAGGTCCTCGATGCCCCACTTTGCCGCGCGGGCGCGTTCATCGTCGTTGCGGAAGACCAGCCGCCCATTGAATTGTCCGCCCACGCAGCGCAGCGCCGCCGCCGCGAGCACGCCTTCCGGCGCGCCGCCCTGCCCCATATAGATGTCGATCGTCGTATCCGGATCGGTCACCGCGATCACCCCGGCAACGTCGCCGTCGGGAATCAACTGGATGCCGCAGCCCAGGCCGCGCAGCTCGGCGATCAGATCGGCGTGGCGTGGGCGATCGAGCACGCAGACGATGATCTCGCTGGGCTTCACGCCCTTGGCCTTGGCGACGGCCTCGACATTCTCGGTCACCGACTTGTCCAGGCTGATCACATCCTCGGGATATCCCGGGCCCACCGCCAGCTTGTCCATATAGACGTCGGGAGCGTTGAGCAGGCAGCCTTCCTCGGCCGCGGCCAGCACCGCCAGCGCGTTCGGCCCGGCCTTGGCGGTGATCGTCGTGCCTTCCAGCGGATCGAGCGCGATATCGATCTTGGGCCCCCTGTCCGGGGCGCCGCCGACCTTCTCGCCGATATAGAGCATCGGCGCCTCGTCCCGCTCGCCTTCGCCGATCACCACGGTGCCGTCGATGTAAAGCTCGTCGAAGGCCTTGCGCATCGCTTCCACGGCGGCCGCGTCGGCGGCCTTTTCATCCCCACGCCCCACCAGCCTGGATGCTGCGACTGCGGCCGCTTCGGTAACGCGGACCATCTCCAGCACGAGTACGCGGTCAAGGACGTGGCTTGCCTTTGGCATTGGGTTCTCCGTTGAAGTTCACGCTCCGGATAATGGAGCGGGCAGAAGCTGTCGAGCGAGCGCCTTCGCCCGCCGGCATGTCCCCTTGATGAAAGATCGCAGCGCCTGCCGCCAGTGGAAAATGGCAGAAAATCAGGTTGCGGTTGCGATATTCATCGGCGATCAAGCCGCCGCAGGGGATGCAGCCCCGCCCGATTGCACGTGACAAGGGATCGCACGGAAACTTGACCAGAGCTGCCCGCCTTCTGCACGCCATTGCCGCCTTGCTGCTCGTCTCCTTGGCGGCACCGCTTGCCGCACAATCAGGCGGTGTGACCGCGGAAGACGCGATCGATCAATCGCGCCGGGCCTATGGCCCGCCCAAACCCCGGGTGGAATGCAACGAGAACGGCACCGAGGAGGAGATCGTCGTCTGCGCGCAGGAAGAGCAGGACGATTCGCAATACCGCGTAAAATCGTCGAGCGAACTCGACCCCGATTCGCGCGAGGCACAGAAGGACGGCCTTCCGCGTGCGCCCGACGCGGCCGGGGACGGTATCTTCAAGGGGAAGGGTACGATCGCCGGCCTGTGCGTGCTGGGCGGTTGCCCGCCGCCGCCCGCCTATATCTTCGACATCAGCGAATTGCCCGAAGCACCCGAAGGATCGGATGCCGACCGCATCTCCGAAGGCAAGGCGCCCGCCGATTAATTGCCGAGCAGTTGCAGCACGAGCGGCGCCTCGGTCAGGCTGGGCGACCCCTGCAACAGCTCGAGCGCGCGGTCGACATTGGCTTCCGGCCCTTCATGCGTGACGATCGAAACCATCACTTCGCCCCCTTCTTCGGGGCGTCCTTTCTGGATGAGGCTTTCGATCGAAACGCCCGCATCGCGCATCGCCGCCGCGATCTCGGCCAGCACGCCCGGGCGATCCGCCACCATGAAGCGCAGATAGTCGCGGGCGATCCGGTGCCCGGCATCCGCCTTGGGCATGGCGCGCAGCCCTGCCACGGGCACGGAGAAGGGGGCGCCCGTCACGCCGCGGGCAATGTCGATGATATCGGCCACCACCGCGCTGGCGGTCGGCCCGTCCCCTGCGCCGGCGCCCTGGAACAGCAGGCGGCCGGCATAGTTCCCTTCGGTCACGACCGCATTGGTCGGGCCGTCGACATGGGCGAGCGGGTGGCTCCGCGGCACGAGATAGGGGCAGACCCGCTGAAACAGGGTCTCTTCGCCGGAAGGGCCAGTTTCCGTGTCGGCGATACCGATCAGGCGGATGACGAAGCCCAGCGCATCGGCCTGTTCAATGTCTTCAGCGCGCAGGCGCGAGATACCCTCGGTTTCCACGGAGGGGAAATCCACGCGCGCGCCGAAGGCGATCCCGGCCAGGATCGATAGCTTGTGCGCCGCGTCGATCCCTTCGATGTCGAAGGTCGGGTCGGCTTCGGCATAGCCGAGTTCCTGCGCTTCCTTCAGCACCTCGCCAAAATCGCGCCCCGTCTTCTCCATGGCCGAGAGGATGTAATTGCACGTGCCGTTGAGAATGCCGTAGATTCGCTCGATATCGTTCGCGGCGGCACCTTCGCGCAGGCCCTTGATCACCGGGACCCCGCCCGCGACCGCCGCTTCGAATTTCAGCGCCGCGCCCGATTTCTCGGCCGCCTCGGCAAGAGCAAGGCCGTGATGCGCGATCATCGCCTTGTTGGCCGTTACCAGCGACTTGCCGGCACCGAGTGCGTTGCGCGCCAGGGTCAGCGCCGGCCCGTCCGATCCGCCGACCAGTTCCACCACCACATCGACGTCATCGCGCGCAGCCATCGCGGTCATGTCGTCTTCCCAGGCGAAGCGGGAAATATCGACGCCGCGGTCGCGGCTGCGGTCGCGCGCGCTCACGGCATTGATCACGATCGGCCGCCCGGCCCGGCTCGCCAGGAGATCGGCATTGGCATCGAACAGGCGAATGACGCCTGCACCCACCGTGCCCAGTCCAGCCAGTGCGATCCGCAGCGGTTCAGCCATCGATTTCCTCTTCATTCGAGCGCCATGATCCGCGCGGCGGACTAGTGCAGCCGGGCGCGAAAGGCCAGCGGGGAGTTGGCGCCTGCCGGCCGGCGGCGCCTGCGGGAGCTCAAAGCGGGAGGTCGGGCCGGAAACTCAGCTCGCGCCGCGGGTGCGGGGGCAGGATCCGAGCTGCTCGATCACGACGCGGTAATCCTCCTCCGCCCGCACGCGGGATTCCCGGTCGTTCGAGAGAAACGCCTCCTGCGGCAGCGCATCCGGCAGGAAGCAGGCCAGCCGGTACCATTCCAGCGTATCGCGCGCGGGCGGCTCTGCCGACTGGTCGACGATCTCGGTCCAGGAGACGCCCCATTTCGGCTCCATTCCCGGGCGCCTGACGACGCTGATGGCGACCGTCGCACCTCCTGCCGCATCGAGGAACAGCTGCGTTTCCGATTCACCGGCAAGGTTGCCCCCCACCGAAAGCACGTCACGCACCCCTTCGATCCTGGGAGGCGCGTCAGGCGATGCAAGCTCGCGCAGAATCGCCGTGGTCCGCGCTTCGGTCTGCGGATCGGCAGGAAGCTGCGCATCGACGTCGACAAGCTGCAGCTCGGCGGGCCTGCCGGGCACTGGAAGGGCGAACAGGAGAACCTCCCTGTTCTTGAGCTTGGGCACGTCCCCATCCGCATCGAGCCTTACGTCGACGAGATATTTGAGCGATTCGCCGATCGGCACATCGCCGGAAATCAGCGAGAGCGTCTGCGCCTCGATATAGAGCCGCGCCCAGCCGGGTCGAAGGGACGGCGCGCGTTCGGGCTTGAGCGTCGCCTGCTTGCGAATCTTCGCCTTGATCACAAGCTTGGCAGGAATCGCCAGGTCCGCCAGATCGGCGTAGGTCGGGCCCGTCATTACGGCCGGGGTTTCGCTTTGCGCGGCGAGCGGAGCAGCCGCCGTGCCGATCGCGAGAGCCGCAGCCGCGCCGATCAGGGCGAAGGCTTTGCGTCTGATTTCAATGGTTTTCATAGCATTCCCTTCCAGCGCCGCACAGCCGGGCGAACCGATGCCGCTTTTTTGCCATAGCGGCCTTCATTCAATTCCCGAAGTTCTGAATTGACAGTTAACCGACAAAGCAATTGCCCCTCCCGTTCTTCGCCGCTAAACACGCGGCAAAACCGGGCCGGAAGAGAACGAGAGCCCGAGGTCGGCCCGGCTGGCGAACTGGAGTCCGGGCGGATTTCCGGACTGGTTGGCAGGGTGG
>Ga0164243_10000493_pt1 | contig 73792 bp, 64 predicted proteins | sample OricompcompostOP_FD_108781 | JGI IMG/M metagenome (GOLD analysis project Ga0164243, IMG submission 108781) | Organic Plus compost microbial communities from Emeryville, California, USA - Original compost - Organic plus compost (OP) | ecosystem: Engineered > Solid waste > Mixed feedstock >... | reverse complement strand
GCTTCGAGATCTTCCAACGACACACACGACATTGTTCCACCACCTGCCTGGTTGTTAAAGACACAACCAGACTAGAAGCCGACCTGGCCAAACCCCCGCAACCTACAAACGTGTCTCACACCCTCGTGCGCTGGGATTTCCGTTCTCTGTCGGGACGGTGAGCTTGAATGGACGGGTGGCAGCGAATTCAGGGATCCCGGGCGGTTTCGGTCCGGCCACCCGGCGCTGGTTCACGGACTCGTTCGGTGCACCGACGCCGGCACAGTCGCGTGCCTGGAAGGCGATCACCGGCGGCGAGCACACCCTGGTCATCGCCCCCACCGGCTCGGGCAAGACGCTGGCCGCCTTCCTGTGGGCGATCGACCGGCTGCTGCACGCCCCGGCCGACCGGCGCCCGCCCCGGCGCACCCGCACCCGTGTCGTCTACGTCTCGCCGCTCAAAGCCCTCGCCGTGGACGTGCAGCGCAATCTGTCGGCACCGCTGGCCGGGATCGCCAACGCCGCCGCCGAACTCGGCCTGCCCACCGCACCGGTGACGGTCGGAGTCCGCTCCGGCGACACTCCGCCGGCGGTCCGCCGCTCGCTGATCGCCGATCCGCCGGACATCCTGATCACCACCCCCGAATCGCTGTACCTGATGCTCACCTCGTCGGCCCGGGAGACGCTGACCGGTGTCGACACCGTGATCGTCGACGAGGTCCATGCGATGGCCGCGACCAAACGCGGCACCCATCTGACGCTGTCCCTCGAACGTCTCGACCTGCTCACCGAGGCTCCGGTGCAGCGCATCGGGCTGTCGGCGACGGTCCGGCCGCCCGAGACGGTGGCCCGTTTCCTCACCGGCTCGGCGGACTGCCGGATCGTCCGGCCGCCGCTGCGCAAGACCTTCGATCTGCGGGTGGACGTCCCGGTCCCGGATATGACCGATCTGCCGTTGCCGCCCGGCTACACCGGCGAGCTCGACGACGCCTTCTCCCCCACGGCCGGCTCGCTGTGGCCGTTCGTGGAGAACGCCATCGTCGACCTCATCGAGGCCAACCGGTCCACCATCGTCTTCGCCAACTCGCGACGGCTGGCCGAGCGGCTCACCGCCCGGCTCAACGAGATCGCCGCCGACCGGGCGGGCGATCCGGTGGATCCGGCCGCATCCAACCGGCAGGTTCCCGGGGGCGCGCCCGCGCAGATCACCGGCGCGGTCATCACCGGCGGCGCCCCGGAGATCCTGGCCCGCGCCCACCACGGTTCGGTGAGCAAGGAGCAGCGCGCCGACATCGAGGACGCCCTCAAATCGGGCCGGCTGCGCGCGGTGGTCGCCACCAGTTCGCTGGAACTCGGCATCGACATGGGCGCCGTGGATCTGGTGATCCAGGTCGAGGCACCGCCGTCGGTGGCCTCCGGGCTGCAACGCGTCGGCCGGGCCGGGCACCGGGTCGGCGAGATCTCCCAGGGCGTGGTCTTCCCCAAGCACCGCACCGATCTGATCCACTGCGCGGTCACCGTCTCGCGCATGCTCGACGGCGCCATCGAGGAGATCACGTTTCCGGCCAATCCGCTCGACATCCTGGCCCAGCAGACCATCGCGGCCACCGCCGTCGACGACGTCGACGTGGACGCCTGGTTCGACACGGTGCGCCGGGCGGCGCCCTACGCCGCCCTGCCGCGTGAGGTGTACGACGGTGTCCTGGATCTGATCTCCGGCCGGTACCCGTCGGACGAGTTCGCCGGTCTGGCGCCGCGGGTGGACTACGACCGCGCCACCGGCACCCTCTCTGCGCGCCGCGGCACCCTGCGCATCGCCGTCACCTCCGGCGGCACCATCCCCGACCGGGGGCTGTACGGAGTGTTCCTGCTCGGCGCCGAGGACGAACGCGGTCCGCGCCGGGTCGGCGAGCTCGACGAGGAGATGGTCTACGAGTCGCGGGTCGGTGATGTCTTCGCGCTCGGTGCCAGCAGCTGGCGGATCGCCGAGATCACTCCTGACCGCGTGCTGGTGACCCCGGCGTTCGGCCTGCCGGGCCGGTTGCCGTTCTGGATCGGCGACGCGGTGGGCCGGCCGGCGGAGCTGGGTGCGGCGATCGGGAAGTTCGTCGGGCAGGCCGCCGATCCGGAGAAGCTGGCCGCGCACGCACAGCGGATCGGGCTTACCGACAACGCCCGGGAGAATCTCGCCGCCCTGATCGCCGAGCAGCGCGAGGCCACCGGGGTGCTGCCGACGGACCGGACCCTGGTGGTCGAACGCTTCCGTGACGAGTTGGGCGACTGGCGGCTGGTGCTGCATTCGCCGTACGGGCTGCGGGTGCACGCACCGTGGGCGAGCGCCGTCGCCACCGGGCTGGCGCAGCGCCTCGGCCTGGACGGGGCCACCACGGCCACCGACGACGGCATCATCGTGCGGCTGCCGGACGCCGACGACACCCCGCCGGGCAGCGACCTCTTCGCCGTCGGCGCCGACGAGGTGGAGGCCGTCGTGACGGCGGCGCTGGCCGACTCGTCGCTGCTGGCCGCCCGCTTCCGGGAGTGCGCCTCCCGGGCGCTGCTGCTCCCCCGGCGCGATCCGCGCCGGCGCGCACCCCTGTGGCAGCAGCGCCAGCGGGCCGCCGAGCTGCTCGCGGTCGCCTCCCGGTTCCCGGACTTCCCGATCGTGCTCGAGGCGGTCCGCGAATGCCTCGACGACGTCTACGATCTGCCGTCCCTGCGGGAGCTGCTCACCCGGATCGCCGCCGGCACGGTCCGGCTGGTCGATGTGCAGACACAGAGCCCGTCGCCGTTCGCCGCCGCACAGCTGCTCGGCTACACGGGCGCCTTCATGTACGACGACGACGCGCCGCTCGCGGAGCGCCGGGCCAGTGCCCTCTCCCTCGACACCGCACTGCTCGCCCGACTGCTCGGCCGGGTGGATCTGCGCGAGCTGCTCGATCCGGACGTGATCGCCCAGACCGTGGCCCGGCTGCAGCGCACGGCGCCGGACCGGCAGGCCCGAGACGGTCAGGACGTGACCGATCTGCTGACCTGGCTCGGTCCGCTCGACGCGGACGAGATCGCCGAACGGTACTGCGGGGACACCGATCTCGACGCCGTGCTGGCCTCGCTGACCGATTCCGGCCGGGTGGTCTGGGTGGGTCTGCCGGCCGGCCGCCGCGCCTTCGCCGCCGTCGACGACCTGGCACGCCTGCGCGACGGTCTGGGAGTGCCGGTGCCGCCCGGCGTGCCGGCCGCCCGGCTCACTCCGGTCGACGACCCGGTGGGTGATCTGGTGCACCGCTATGCCCGCACGCACGGACCGTTCACCGCCGCCGAGGCGTCGGCCGGTCTCGGCATGGCTCCGGCGGTGGTCGCCGACGCACTGGGCCGGCTCGCCCAGCGGCGCACCGTGATCGAGGGCGAGTTCGTACCGCGGCCGGGAGCACCCGAGCCGCAGTGGTGCCACAGCGAGGTCCTCGGACAGCTGCGCCGCGGTTCGCTGGCGGCCGGCCGCGCCGAGGTCCAGCCCGTCGACCACCCCACCTATGCCCGGTTCCTGCTGGGCTGGCAGCACGTCCAGCCCGGCCGGCGCCTGAGCGGGGTTCACGGGCTGCTCTCGGTGATCGAACAGCTTGCCGGGCAGCCGATTCCGGCGTCGTCGCTCGAATCACTGGTACTGCCGAGCCGGGTCGAGGGCTACACTCCCGCCCTGCTCGACGAGCTCCTGTCGGCCGGAGAGGTGGTGTGGTCCGGGCACGGCCGGATCGGCGCCGCCGACGGCTGGATCGCCCTGCATCCGGCGGAGGCCGCGCCGGTCACCGTCCGCCCGCCCGATCCGGATGCCGAGCTCGACGAGCTCGACACCGCCGTTCTGGGCGCCCTGGCCGGCGGCACCGGGATCGGCGGCGCGCTCCGGCTGCCCCAGCTCACCGAGGCTCTGCGCGATCAGCACGATGCGGTTCCGGACGAGGCCGCGATCACCACGGCCGTCTGGAATCTGGTGTGGGGCACCCGGATCACCAATGACTCGTTCAGCGTGGTGCGGGCCCTGCTCACTCCGGGCCGGTCCCGCCGGCAGGCCACCCCCGCACATCGGATCCGCGGCGGGGCGCCACGGCTACGCTCGGCGCGTTTGTCCGCCCGCTACCTGTCCGGAATCGAGTCCACTCCCACGCCGCCGCTGCTCGGCGGCCGCTGGTCGGCGCTTGAGAGCGGAGTGCTCGACGCCACCGAGGCGGCAGCGGCCGCCTGCGAGATTCTGCTCGACCGGTACGGGGTGGTCACCAAGGGCCCGGTGACCGTTGAGCAGGTGCCCGGCGGCTTCGCCCGGATCTACCGGGCCCTACAGGTCTTCGAGGACAGCGGGCAGGTGCGCCGCGGCTACTTCATCGACGGCCTGGGCGGCGCCCAATTCGCGACTGCGGTCTGCGTCGACGAGCTGCGCGCGGCGGCCGTGGTGGCCCGCGAGCAGCGCGGCACCGCCGTCCTGCTGGCGGCCACCGACCCGGCCAATCCCTACGGGGCCGCCCTGTCGTGGCCCGGCACCGGCGAGGGTGAGAGCGGCCACCGCCCCGGCCGCAAACCCGGCGCCCTGGTGGTCCTGGTCGACGGCCGGGCGACGGTCTTCGTCGAACGCGGCGGTAAACGTCTGCTCACCTTCACCGAGGAGCGGGCGGACCTCGAGTCCGCCGCGGCCCGCCTCGCCGAGTCGGTCCGTTCGGGTGCGGTGGCCCGGATCCACGTCGACACGATCGACAGCCGGCCGGTTCGTGACAGCTCGTTCGGCGATCTGCTGCGCGAGCACGGCTTCTCGGTCACTCCGCGCGGCATCCGAATGCACTACGACCCGAGGACGCGGTGACGACCGGCCATGCCCGAGGGTGACACCGTCTACGCCGCCGCGCACCGGCTGCGCGCCGCCCTGGCCGGAAAGACACTGACCCGCACCGACTTCCGGATTCCATCGCTGGCCACCGTGAACCTCTCCGGCTCGACCGTGGGCGACGTCCGCTCGGTGGGCAAGCACCTGTTCATCGACCTGATCCGCCCCGGCGGCGCGGCCGTCTCGATCCACTCCCACCTGAAGATGGAGGGTGTCTGGCACCTCTATCGCCGTGGCGAACGCTGGCGCCGGGCCGGTCACACCGCCCGCGTCGTCCTGGAGGCGGACGCGGTGCAGGCCGTCGGCTTCGACCTCGGTGTGCTGGAGCTGCTCACCGATCCGGACGCGGCCGTCGCACATCTGGGCCCGGATCTCCTGGGCGCGGGGTGGGATGCGGACCGCGCGGCGCGGAATCTGCGCGCCGATCCCGGCCGGCCGATCGGACTGGCGCTGCTCGACCAACGGCATCTGGCCGGCATCGGCAACGTCTACCGCAGCGAGCTGTGCTTTCTGCTGCGCGTGCACCCGGCGGCGTCAGCCGGTGAGGTCGACACCGACACGGCCGTCGCCCTGGCGCACCGGCTGCTCACGGCCAACCGGCTGCGCACCGTCCGGGTGACCACCGGCACCGCCGCGCGCGGCCGAGAACTGTGGGTGTACGGCCGGGATCGCCGGCCCTGCCGGCGCTGCGGCACCACCGTCGTTCGCGAGTATCTCGGCGACGACACCCGCCCCGCCGACACGAGCCGGTCGATCTACCTCTGCCCGCGCTGCCAGCCGCGCCCGGACTAGCCGGCACCCGACCCGCCACTGCTGAACCATCTCGCTGCGTCGTTTCCAGTTCGCGGCCTGAGCCGAGGCCGCGAACTCGAAATGAGACCGCGACTACCCAGCCGCGCCCTGACTACACCGGGTAGCGGTCGGGTTCGTCGCCGAACTTGAAGCGGCGGCCGGTCACCTCGTCGGGGGTGATCTCCACGTAGTTCATCTTCAGGGTGGGCACCCACGGCTTGAGCGGCAGCTTGTCGGCCTCCAGGATCTCCTTGGTGCCGGTGAGGATCCGGGCCCGGCCCTTGGCCACCACGCTCCAGCCGATCCGGCTGGTGAACCCGTCGGTCTCGAAGACCACCCGGTTGTTCACCGCGATCTCGGCGAGCTTGGTGCCCTCACCGCTGCGGAAGTAGATCTTGCCGTCGCTGGCGCAGGCGTTGACCGGGAAGATCTCCGGCTCGCCGTCCACACTGATCGCCAGCCGGCCGAAGACCGACTCGGAGAGCAGATTCCAGCACTGGTCCTCGTCGAGAATCGAGACCGCTTCCATCGCACACTTCCTCTCACGCATGGCCGAGGGATCGGCTTTCCCTCACCCTATGCCCGGCGAAGCGCCCGTGCAGGGGGTGCGGGGACCAAGGCCCCGGCGATCAAGGACCTAGGGCCCGGGCGATTTTCGTCACGCCGCATCCGGCCGGCGGTCACCGTCGGCGCGGTCAGTCCTCGGGCGCCGGCACCGGCTCGAGGATCTCCCGCCGGGCCTCGGGTGCGGCCGCCCGCAGCGCATCGGCGCTCTCGTCGTCCGGCTCGCGCTGGGAGGCGATCTCGGCGGCCACCCGCGCGCGGTAGTTCTCCACTTCCCACTCGACGGTGGGCCCGTCCCAGCCGAGCACCGGAGCGATCAACTCGGCCACCTCGCGCACCGATTCCGCTCCGCGGTCGCTGTATTCGATGGCGATCCGGGTGCGGCGCGCCAGCACGTCCTCCACGTGGAGCGCGCCTTCGGCGGCCGCCGCGTAGAGGACCTCGGCGCGCAGGTACTGCGGCGCCCCGGCCAGCGGCCGCAGCAGCGAGGGATCCTCGGCGGCCGGTTCGAGCACCTCCTCGAGCAGCGACCCGTACCGGTTGAGCAGCCGCCGGACCCGGTACGGGTGCAGGCCGAAGCGCTCCCCCAGGTGCTCGCACTGGTTGATCAGGGCGTAGTAGCCGTCGGCACCGACCAGCGGGACGCGCTCGGTCACCGAGCCGGCCACCCGGTCGGGAATGAACGGGGCGGCCGCGTCGACGGCGTCGGCCGCCATCACCCGGTAGGTGGTGTATTTGCCGCCGGCGATGGACACCAGGCCGGGCGCGACGGCGGCCACCGCATGCTCGCGGGACAGGGCCGAGGTGGCCTCGTCCTCACCGGCGAGCAGCGGCCGCAGACCCGCGTACACGCCCTCGATGTCGTCGTGCGTGAGTTCGGTGACCAGTTCGGCGTTCACCCGGTCGAGGATGTAGTCGATGTCCTTGCGAGTCGCCGCCGGATGCGCCAGATCCAGATTCCAGTCGGTGTCGGTGGTCCCGATGATCCAGTGCGTCTCCCACGGGATAACGAACAGCACCGAGTTGGGGGTGCGCAGGATGATCGCGGTCTCCGAGACGATCCGGTCACGCGGGACCACGATGTGCACCCCCTTGGAGGCGCGCACCCGGAAGTGCCCGCGCTGGCCGGTCAGCCGCTGCACCTCGTCGGTCCACACGCCGGCGGCGTTGATCACCGAATGCGTCCGCACCTGGGTCAGGGCGCCGGTCTCGCTGTCGCGAAGCTTCACACCCATCACCCGGTCGGCCTCGGTGAGGAAGCCGACGGCCTGGGTGGACGTGCGGATCACGGCGCCGTACTGGGCGGCGGTGCGCGCCAGCGTCAGCGAATGCCGCGCATCGTCGACGACGGTGTCGTAGTACCGGATTCCACCCACCAGCGCATCACGGCGCAGGCTCGGCGCCACCCGCAGCGCACCGGCCCGGGTCACATGCCGCTGGCCGGGAACCGACTTGGCCCCGCCCATCCGGTCGTACAGGAACAGCCCGGCCGCCACATAGGGGCGCTCCCAGACACGTTTGGTCAGCGGGTAGAGGAACGGCAGCGGCTTGACCAGATGCGGGGCCAGCAACCGCAGCGACAGCTCCCGTTCGGCGAGCGCCTCACGCACCAGCCCGAATTCGAGCTGTTCGAGGTAGCGCAGGCCGCCGTGGAACATCTTCGACGAACGGCTCGAGGTGCCCGAGGCGATGTCGCGGGCCTCGACCAGCGCCACCCGCAGCCCGCGGGTGGCGGCGTCGAGCGCTGAGCCCACGCCCACCACGCCGCCGCCGATCACCACCACGTCGAACTGTTCCTCACCGAGCCGGCGCCACGCCTGCGCCCGCTGCTCGGCATTGAAATCCGCAGGTCGTTCCTGGTTCACGTCGCTGGACACGTTGGCCAGACTACCGGAGGGCGCCGGGGATCGCGTGGCACACTGTGCTCGTGACACGAGCTGCTTCCGAATCCTCCGCCCCGCGTTACGTCGCGGCCATCGATCAGGGCACCACCTCCACGCGGACGATGATCTTCGACCGCGCCGGCACGGTCATCGCGAGCGAGCAGCTCGAACACCGGCAGATCTTCCCGCGCGCCGGATGGGTGGAGCACGACGCCACCGAGATCTGGCGCAACACCCGGCGGGTCACCGCCGCGGCGCTGGCCTCGGTGGATCTGACGCACAGCGACATCGCCGCCTGCGGCATCACCAATCAGCGGGAGACCACCCTGGTCTGGGACCGGCGCACCGGCCAGCCGATCGCCCCGGCGATCGTCTGGCAGGACACGCGCACCGCCGCCCTGTGCGAGGAACTGGCCGCCGACGGCGGGGTGGACCGCTTCCGCGCACAGACCGGGCTGCCGCTCTCGACGTACTTCGCCGGCCCCAAACTCCGCTGGCTGCTCGACAACGTCGACGGCGCCCGCGAGCGCGCCGAACGCGGCGAACTGGCCTTCGGCACCATGGACAGCTGGATCGTCTGGAACATGACCGGCGGGGTGGACGGCGGCCTGCACGTGACCGACGTGACCAACGCCTCGCGCACCATGCTGATGGATCTGCGCACCCTGGACTGGGACCCGCAACTCTGTGCGGCCCTGGACGTGCCGATGTCCCTGCTGCCCGAAATCCACAGCAGCTCAGAGGTTCTCGGGCCGCTGCGCGAGACCGGCCCGCTGCCCGGCGTGCTTCTGGCCGGCATCCTCGGCGACCAGCAGGCCGCCACCTTCGGGCAGGCCTGCCTCGAACCGGGCGAAGCCAAGAACACCTACGGCACCGGCAACTTCCTGCTGCTCAATACCGGGACCGAGCCGGTGTTCAGCGATCACGGACTGCTCACCACCGTCTGCTATCGCCTCGACGGTCAGCCCGCCCGGTACGCACTGGAGGGCTCGATCGCGGTCACCGGGTCACTGGTGCAGTGGCTGCGCGACAATCTGGGGCTGATCGGCAGTGCCGGCGAGGTGGAGGCGCTGGCCGCCGACGCCGAGGACAACGCCGGGGTGTATTTCGTGCCGGCCTTCTCCGGCCTGTTCGCGCCGCGCTGGCGGCCCGATGCGCGCGGGGTGATCGTCGGCCTGACCCGCTTCGCCGACAAGCGGCACCTGGCGCGCGCCGTGCTCGAGGCCAGTGCCTATCAGACCCGCGAGGTGATCGAGGCGATGGAAGCCGACTCCGGGGTCCCGCTGACCACCCTCAAGGTGGACGGCGGCATGGTGGTCAACGAACTGCTCATGCAGTTCCAGTCCGACATCCTCGGGGTGCCCGTGGTGCGCCCGGTGGTCGGCGAGACCACGGCCCTCGGCGCCGCCTACGCGGCGGGTCTGGCGGTCGGCTTCTGGAACGACACCGACGACATCCGCCGCAACTGGTCCGAGGCCAAGCGCTGGGAGCCGGCGATGACCGACGAACGCCGGGCCGAGCTGTACGCCGGCTGGAACCGCGCCGTCGAGCACTCGCTGGATCTGGCCTGAGCCGCCTGGTCCGGATCAGTCCAGGTCGTCGTGCCGGACCAGCTGGCGGGCGGCCTCGGTGATCGACCCGGACAGTGACGGATACACCGAGAAGGTGTTCGCCAGTTCGGAGACCTGCAGCTTGTTCTCCACCGCCAGCGCGATCGGCAGGATCAGTTCGGAGGCGTTCGGGGCGACGATGACGCCGCCGATCACCACACCGGTCGCGGGACGGCAGAAGATCTTGACGAAACCGCGCCGCACACCGCTCATCTTGGCCCGCGGGTTGGTCGCCAGCGGCAGCATGACGGTGCGCGCCGGGTACTGCCCCGCGTCGATGGCCTTCTGGGAGACGCCGACGGTGGCGATCTCGGGCCGGGTGAAGATGGCCGAGGAGACCGTCTTGAGCCGGATGGGGCTCACGCCCTCGCCGAGCGAGTGGTAGATCGCGATGCGGCCCTGCATGGCGGCCACCGAGGCCAGCGGCAGCAGTCCGGTGCAGTCGCCGGCGGCGTAGATGCCCGGCACCGAGGTGCGCGAGACCCGGTCGACCGTGATGTAGCCGCCGCGGTCGGTGACCACACCGGCCTCGTCGAGCCCCAGATCCTTGGTGTTGGGCACCGAACCCACGGTCATCAGCACATGGGTGCCGGTCACCTCGCGCCCGTCCGCCAGGTAGACGGTGGCGCTGGTCTCGTCGCGGGTCACCTTGTCGGCGCGGGCGTGTTTGATCAGCGAGACGCCGCGCTCGGCGAAGGCCTCCTCGAGGACCAGTGCGGCGTCCTCGTCCTCGTGCGGAAGCACCCGGTCGCGGCTCGAGACCAGGGTCACCTGCACCCCGAGCTCGGTGTAGGCGTGGACGAACTCGGCACCGGTCACACCCGAGCCGACGACGATCAGGTGCTCGGGCAGCTCGCTCAGGTCGTAGAGCTGGCGCCAGTTCAGGATCCGCTCCCCGTCCGGACGCGCGTCCGGCAGCACCCGGGGGGACGCACCGGTGGCGATCAGCACCATGTCGGCGTCGAGCGTCTGCTCCGAGCCGTCGGCGTTGCGCACGATCACTGAGTGCACGGCCGCCTGCTGTCCGGGCGCGAGCCGGGCGCGGCCGTTGATGATTCGGACGCCCTCGCTGAGCATCCGGGCACGGATGTCGGCGGACTGGGCGAAGGCGAGCGCCTTGACCCGCTGATGCACCTGCGGCAGCGTCACCAGCGCGTCGGAGGCGTCGATGTCGATGCCCAGATCCCCCGCCTTGCGCACCTCGGTGCGCACCCCGGTGGAGGCGATGAAGGTCTTGCTGGGCACACAGTCCCAGAGCACGCACGCACCACCGACGCCGTCACAGTCGACGACGGTGATGTCCGCACCGTAGGCGGCGCCGGCCAATGCGGCTTCATAGCCTGCCGGTCCACCACCGATGATCACGATTCTGGCCACGCTGCACACTCCTGGGGCTGGGGAGCTGTTGACCCCTCCAACCTATCGGGTCGACGATGGCCGTGTGCAGTTCCCTTCCCCGGCAGTGACGGAATAGGCTTTGGCCGTGCCGATCTATGCCGCCTACGCCTCCAATATGGATCCCGCCCAGATGCTCGAGCGGGCCCCGCACTCCCCGATGGCCGGAACGGGCTGGCTGCACGGCTGGCGTCTGACCTTCGCCGGCGACGACATCGGCTGGGAGGGCTCGCTGGCCACCGTCACCGAGGACCGCGACGATCCCGAGTGCAAGGTCTTCGTCGTGCTCTACGACGTGACCGACGAGGATTCGGCGAGTCTGGACCGCTGGGAGGGCACCGAGCTCGGCGTGCACCGCAAGATCCGGGCGCGTGTGGAGACCGCCGACGGACCGGTGCTGGCCTGGCTGTATGTGATCGACGGCTATGAGGGCGGACTGCCGTCGGCCCGCTACCTGGGGGTGATGGCCGACGCCGCCGAGGTGGCCGGCGCACCCGCCGAGTACGTGCAGCGGCTGCGCCTGCACGAGGCCCGCAACGTGGGCCCCGGCCCGGACGAGCCGCTCGACAACCAGGGCTGAGCCCCGGCGGCCTCAGCCGGCGGGAACGGCCGGGATCTCCAGGTCCAGTTCGCCGCCGAGGACCACGCCGGCCAGGGTCGCCACCCCGACGCCGATGGCGCGCTCGTCCAGATCGAAGTTCGGCTGGTGCAGGTCGAAGTGCTCACCGAGGCCCGACCAGACGCCCAGCCGCGCCATCGCGCCGGGCACGTGATCGAGATACCAGGCGAAGTCCTCGCCGCCGGGCGACTGCGGAGTGTCCACTTCGGCGGCCGGATCGATGTTGTTGACGGCCCGGCGCAGCATGCCGATGCTGTGTTCGTCGTTGACCACCGGCGGCACCCCGCGCACGTAGGTCAGGTCGTAGCCCACGCCGATCGGCCCGGCGAGTTCGCCGACGATGCTGCGCACCAGCGGCTCGAGGTCGCCCCACACGGTGTGGTCGCCGGTGCGGACGGTGCCGCGCAGCGTGCCCTCCTGCGGGATGGCGTTGGGCGCATCGCCGGCGTGCGCCGCCCCCCAGCCCATGACGGTGCCCGAACGCGGATCCACCCGCCGGGCCAGCACGCCCGGCAGCCCGGTGATCATCGCGCCCATCGCGTACACCAGGTCGGTGGTCAGATGCGGGCGGGAGGTGTGCCCGCCGGGACCGTGCAGCCGGACCTCGATCCAGTCCGCGGCCGAGGTCAGCGCACCGGTGCGCAGACCCACGGTGCCCACCGGCAGATGCGGGTCGCAGTGCAGGGCGAAGATGCGCGAGAGCCCGTCGGTGACGCCGGCGTCGATGGCGTCGAGCGCGCCGCCGGGCATCACCTCTTCGGCGGCCTGGAAGATCAGCCGCACCGAGAAGGGCAGGTCGTCGAGGCCGGCCAGCAGGCAACCGGCGCCCATCAGCATGGCGGTGTGCGCGTCGTGCCCGCAGGCGTGCGAGACGTTGTCCACGCGGGAGCTGAACGGCAGGCCGGTGCGTTCGGCGACGGGCAGGGCGTCGATGTCGCCGCGCAGACCGATCCGGGGTCTGTCCGCCGGGCCGAAGTCGCAGACCACGCCGGTCCCGCGCGGCAGCACCTGCGGGGCCAGGCCGGCGCCGGTGAGCACGTCGACGATCTTGGCGGTGGTGGCGAACTCGGCCCGCGACAGTTCCGGATTGGCGTGGATCTCGCGGCGCCAGGCGATCACCTGGTCGAGGTTCGCGTCCAGCCAGGACCGGATCGGATCGGGGTGCGCGGCGGTCATCAGAGCAGCGTCGGCGGTGTCTGCACGGCCAGGTCCTCGAGCAGCGGCAGCCGGAAGCCGCGCTTGATCACCGACAGGTTCTCGCCCACCAGGTGGGCGCGTTCGGCGGCCACCGCGTGGGCGCGCGTCAGCAGGTCGTCGACGGCGACGGCCTCGTCGACGATGCCGGCGGCCGCGGCGGCGTCACCGTCGTAGCGCTGGGAGGTGAGGATCGCCTCGGTGGCGACGGCGTCGGGGATGCGGTGGCGGATCAGCGAGGCCATACCGCGGGTGAACGGCATGTTCAGGGCGGCCTCGGGCAGCGACCAGAAGCCGCGCTCGGTGCGCATGATCCGGTAGTCGGCGCACAGGGTGAGCATGGCGCCGGCGCCGAAGGCGTGGCCGTTGACCGCGGCGATCACCGGGGCCGGTGCGGTGAGCACGCGGGTGTAGAGGGCGTGCACCGTGTCCAGGTAGCCGGGCAGTTTCGCGAACTCTGCGGCGATGTAGTCGGTGTCGAGGCCGTTGGTGAAGTACTTGCCGGTGGCGGTGAGGATGATCGGCTTGCCGGAGGCCAGGGCGTCGTCGAACGCCTGGTTCACCTCCTGCAGCCAGCTGAGCCCGAACCGGTTCTCCGGGTTGTGCTCGTCCAGTTCGGCGCCCGCCGTGCCCAGGAAGACTTCGGCGGCGTCATCGGTCAGATTCACGTACGGCATGGCAGTGACTTTATCGCGGCGGATCCGCGTGATGATCGGCACCGCCCGACTCCTCCACCACGGCGCCGGCAGGCTCTAGGCTTGCAGGCCATGGACCCCACGCACGATCCGTCGGCCGCCGCCGTCGCCGCCGCAGCCGCCATCGCCGCCGAAACCGACTGTCCGCGTCACGATCTGGCGGTGGTGCTGGGCTCGGGCTGGGCCCCGGCGGCCACCGAGCTGGGCGTGCCGACCACCGAGATCCCGATGACCTCACTGCCCGGCTTCTCCGTGCCGTCGGCGCGCGGCCACTCCGGGAAGGTGCTGTCGGTGCGGGTGGGCGGCGCACGGGTGCTGGTGCTGCTGGGCCGGGTGCACGCCTACGAGGGCCACCATCTCTCGCGGGTGGTGCACCCGGTGCGCACCGCGGCCGCGGCCGGCGCGCACACCGTGGTGCTGACCAATGCCGCCGGCGGCATCGGTTCCGGGCTGTCGGTGGGCCGACCCGTGCTGATCAGCGATCAGCTGAACCTGACCGGACGCTCCCCGCTGACCGGGGCGGAGTTCGTGAACATGGTCGACGCCTACTCCCCGGCGCTGCGCCGGCTGGCGCGGAGCGTGGATCCCACGCTCACCGAAGGCGTCTACGCCGGCCTGCCCGGACCGCAGTACGAGACGCCCGCCGAGATCCGGATGCTCGCCACGCTGGGCGCCGACCTGGTGGGCATGTCGACGGTGCACGAGACGATCGCGGCCCGGGCCGCCGGTCTGGACGTGCTGGGGCTGTCGCTGGTGACCAATCTGGCGGCCGGGATCACCGGCGAGCCGCTCGACCACACCGAGGTGCTGCAGGTGGGCGCCGCCTCGGCGGCACGGATGGGCGCACTGCTCGCCGAGGTGATCGGCACCCTGGGCGACCGGACCCGCGATGAGCACTGAGCCGATGCGGCTGCGTTTCGGCACGGCCGGGCTGCGCGGCCCGGTCGGCGACGGACCGGACGCGATGAACGTGCCCAACGTGGTCGCGGCGACGGCGGGTCTGGCGGCCTGGCTCGGCGCACACGGCCGGGCCGGCGGGACCGTCGTGGTGGGCCGGGATGCCCGTCACGGCTCGGCCGAGTTCGCAACGGCCGCCGCCGAGGTGCTCGCCGCGGCCGGCTTCGACGTGGTGCTGCTGCCCGAGCCGGGCCCTACGCCGCTGGTGGCGTTCGCCACACGGCGGCTGGCCGCGGTGGCCGGGGTGATGATCACGGCCTCGCACAATCCGCCGGCCGACAACGGCTACAAGGTGTATCTCGACGGCGGCGCGCAGCTGATCTCGCCGGCCGACAGCGAGATCGAGGAGCAGATCGGGCTGGCCGGCGATCCGGCACGCGTCGCCCGGCGGGCGGTGACATCCGACCGGCGGGCGCAGGCGGTGCTCCCGGACTATCTGGCCCGGCTGCGCGTCCGCTTCGGGCGGCCGGCGGCGGCGCCCCTGCGGATCGCGCTGACCCCGATGCACGGGGTGGGCGGGGCGACGGCGCTGGCGGCACTGGCGCAGGCCGGTGTCACCGACGTCCGGGTGGTGGACGCTCAGTTCACTCCCGATCCGGACTTCCCGACCGTCGTCTTCCCCAATCCGGAGGAGCCGGGGGCCACCGATCTGCTGCTGGAGCTGGCTCGTGACTGCGAGGCCGATCTGGCGATCGCCCTCGATCCGGACGCCGACCGATGTGCGGTGGGGGTTCCGGTCGGCGGCCGCTGGCGCATGCTCACCGGTGACGAGACCGGTGCGCTGCTCGGCGACGCGGTGCTCGACGAATACGAGCCGTTCGGTGCACCGGCGCCGGTGGTGGCCTCGTCGATCGTCTCCGGAACGCTGCTGGACACTCTGGCGCGGGCCCGCGGCGCCGACGCCCGGCGCACCCTGACCGGATTCAAACACCTGGTGCGGGCCGGTGAGCCGCTGGTCTACGCCTACGAGGAGGCCCTCGGGCACTGTGTGGATCCGGAGGCGGTGCGCGACAAGGACGGGATCAGCGCCGCCGTGGCGCTGTCGCTGCTCGCCGCCGAACGCAAACGGGCGGGCACTGATCTGGCGGCCCGGCTCGACGAGCTGGCCGCCGTCTACGGACCGCACCGGACGGTGCAGCGCAGCCGGCGGCTGGCCGGGCCGCACGACCTCGAGACGGTCATGGCGCGGCTGCGTTCGGCTCCGCCGGCCGAGCTGGGCGGGATCCCCGTGCAGGTGCGCGATTTCGCGGACGGGACCGCCGCCGACGGCGGGCGGCTGCGCACCGATGCGGTGGAGCTGTCCGGGTCCTCCGCCGACGGCGTCGCCCTGCGGATCGTGGTCCGGCCGAGCGGCACCGAACCGAAGATCAAGTTCTACGGTCAGGTCTCAGCGGCGCCGGGAGCCGCAGCGGAGGGCCTGGACGGGCTGCTGGCGCGAGCCCTGAAGGCCCTGTCGGACGAATGATCGACTGTCGGGACCTGCCGCTATCATCCTGGTCAGCGCCCGATCATCAGCGGCGCGACCGCGCACCACACCAGGGGGATCGATGACGAGGCCGTACGACGACGACCAGTCGGCACCGTATGAACCGACGCAGATCGCCGGATCGCTCCCGGAGATGCCCGACCAGGCCGGCTACGGCGGGCAGTACCCGGGTCAGCCGCACAGCACGGAGTACCCCGCAAGCGGCGGATATCCGACGCCCGGCGGATATCCGGTATCCGGCGGGTATCCGGCGGCAGGGGGCTATCCCACCGGCCCGCGCGGCGGCGGTCACCAGTGGATTCTGGCGATCGCCCTGATCGCGGGCCTGATCGCGGTGGGCACCGTCACCTTCCTGGTGGTCAAGAATCTCGGCGGATCCGGTGGCGGCACCACTGCCGGCGATGCATCGTCGGCCGTCACGGTCACCTCCACGCACACCGAGTCCGCACCGGCCGAGCAGACCACGGTGACCCGTACCGCCACCGCGCAGACCACCGCCGCGACGACGGCCGCCGGCGGTTCGGCGCCGCTCGGGGTATCGGGCACCGATGCGCACGGTTTCACCGACGGCGGCCCCACCTGTGACGACTCCGCCGATCCGGTGATCTTCATCGGCCGCACCTATCGTTCGCAGGTCCTCATCTGCCAGGTGGGCGCACAGGAGGGGCGCTACTACTACAAGGCACTCGCCGACGGCGCGAGCAAGCACATCGACTTCCCCGCCCGGTCCGGGCAGAGTATCACCGCCAGCAGCGGTGCGGTGCGCTACATCATCTCGCCGGACCGGCTGCTGATCACCGAGAACGGCTCGACCATCGGCGACGAGCCGTGGCGTCAGTCGTGGTGGCGCTGACCGGGCGTCAGAACTGCCGCGGGCCGTACTGACGGTCGCCGGCATCGCCGAGCCCGGGGACGATGTACGCGTCCTCGTTGAGGCCGTCGTCGAGGGCTGCCAGGATCAGCCGCACGCGATGATCGGATGCTTGCAGCGCCGCCAGGCCCTGCGGCGCCCCCACCGCCGAGACGATGGTGACGTCCGCGGCGCCGCGGGCGGCCAGCACGTCGAGCGCATGCACCAGCGATCCGCCGGTGGCCAGCATCGGTTCGAGGATGATCACCGGCTGCTCGCTCAGGTCGTCGGGCAGCGACACCAGGTATTCGCACGGCTGCTTGGTCTGCTCGTCGCGAGCCAGTCCGACGAAGCCGATCCCGGCCTCCGGGACCATCGACAGCGCCGCATCGAGCATGCCCAGGCCGGCGCGCAGCACCGGCACCAGCAGCGGCGGCCGGCTCAGCCGGGTGCCCGCGCACGGGCCGATCGGCGTCGTCACCGGCCGGTCCACCGTCGGCGCCTGCGCCAACGCCTCGTAGACCAGCATGCGGGCCAGCTGGGACAGCAGTTCGCGGAACCGGTCGTTCCCGGTCCGTTCGTCGCGCAGCGCCGTGAGCCGGGACTGGACCAGCGGGTGGGTCACGACGTGCAGGTCGACCGCATCGGTGCTCATGGGCCATCAGCCTATCGGGGCCGGTAGAAGCGTTCGGCGGACTGATCGAGGTCGGTCGCGCGGGCGCGGTCGACCTGCCTGCCCGGTTCGACGGCCTCCGGCGTTTCGTGGAACCGAACCGGCGTGCGCTGCGTCCAATTGTCATGAACGACGAGACGACTACGACCACCGGCGGCTCTGCGCTGACCGTGTCCCCAGACACCCTGACCGGCATCGCCGGCGCGCAGAGCGGTGCGGCCGGGGCGGTGGCCGCGCAGGCCGCCGCCGAACGCTTCGACAGTGCGCAACTGGTGCCCACCTTCGGGTTGATCGGTGCGCCCTTTCTGGGTGCACTCACTGCGGCGATGAACGGGCGGGCCCGGCAGTTGGACGCGGCGAGCGCCGTCCACGTCGAGCATGCGGACCGTACCGCCGTCGCAGCCCTGGCCTACGACGGCGCGGATACCGCCAACGGCGGGGAGGTGGCGGTATGAGCGGGGTGGAGATACTGGTCGCGCCGTTGCGGGCGCTGGTGGCGGCCCTGGGCACGGGGGTGCTGCCGGCCGGCGGGGTGGACGCGGCGCTGGGATCGGCGTCGCAACGGCTCGAGCAGGCCGCCGAACTCTCGGCCCGGACCGGCCGGCAGGCCGTCGACGGCTGGCGGGGCCGTGCGGGGACCGCGGCCACCGCACTGGCCGAGCGGGCGGCGACCGAGGACCGGGCGCTGGCCGATCAGGCGGTGGACTACGCGGCGGTGGTGCAGACGGCCGCCGACCGGGTGCGGCGGGCCAACACCGAGCTGAACGGGCTCGTCGACTCGTTCGTCGCGTCGGCCTCCGCCGTGGCGCCGACCCTGTCCCCGGCGACGCTCGCCGCCCTGCTGCCGGTGGCCGCGGCGCATCTACAGCGCGGGTTGGCGGTGGTGCAGAAGACGCAGGCGGAACTGGCCGGGGATGCGGCGCGGCTGGGCCGGACGCCGGCTCCCGCCGAGGTGACGGTGGCCGGCGGTGGGCGGATCCCGATCACCCTGCCCGACGGCTCGGTGGCCTATGCGCCCGATGCCCGGGCGGCGGCCGCGGTGCGGGCCGCCCTGAGTCAGCGCGGAACCCCGTATGTGTGGGGCGGCACCGCGCCCGGCGGCTTCGACTGCAGCGGACTGACGCAGTGGGCCTACCGCCAGGCCGGACTCGAACTGCCCCGGCTGGCGCAGGACCAGGACACCGCCGGCTATGCGGTCGCCCGGTCCGAGCTGCGGCCGGGCGATCTGGCGGTGTGGTCCGGTCACGTGGCGATGTACGTCGGCAACGGTCAGATGGTCGAGGCCGGCGACCCCGTTCAAGTGAGTCCGGTGCGCACCACCAACCTCGATCAGACCTTCGAAGGCTTCTACCGGCCCAGGTGAGACCGCGCCCGCGCAGCCAACCTGCGACACCGGGTCGATGACACCGATCGCCACCGGTAGGCTCATGCGCATGGCAGGTGACATCGTTCCCATCGAACTCGGCCTCACCGAGGGCAATCTCGTGACCTTGTGGGCTCCGCGCTGGCGCGAGGGCGACGACGAATGGGAGGGCTTCCTCGGGCTCGAGGACGATCTGTACGCGTTCGAGTCGGTCTCCGCGCTGGCCGCCTTCGTGCGCACCGACGACGACAACGACCTGGTGGACCATCCGCAGTGGGAGACGCTGCAGCAGGTGTCGATCACCGAGCTGATCCCCGACGACAAGCACAGTTACGACCTGATCGGCGTCCCCGAGCTCGCCGCCGAGGACCCGCGGCCCGAGGTGGTCGCCGAACTCGAGGACGCACTGGAGATCGTCCGGATTCTCGGCGAGGTCTGCGAGCTGCCGGCCACCACCAAGTTCTTCACCGCCAACCCGATCACCGGTGCGGTGACCGTGGGCACCGACAACTTCCGCGGCCGCGACGGCATCGACCTGTGGGTGCGCATCGGCCGGCTGATCGCCAAGCACTGGGACGACGTGATCGACGAGCTCGACGGCGTGGTCAGCGTCCCGGACGTGGACGCCAAGGCCCTCGAGATCGCCGAGGACGAGCTCGAGGCGGCCGCCTCCGCCGAGGACGAGGACGAGCCGGACTTCGATCCGATCGACCCGCTCGACGACGACTCGGAGGCCGGCGAGTCCGACGAGGACGACGATCAGGACGCGGACGACGAGGACGACGACGAGGACGAGGGCTTCTGGGCCGAGGTCGGCATCGACCCGATCCGGATCTACACCGACGAGGGCGAGTTCCTCTCCCTGCGTTGCTATCTCGGCGACGAACCGGTCTTCCTGGGCAAAGACGGCGTCATCTACGGCTTCAGCTCCGAACGCGGACTGACCCGCTATCTGGCCAACTCCAACGATCACGCCCTGGCCCACGTCTCCACCTACGACGAGGTGCAGGCGATGGCCAACGGCGGCGAGCTGGTCTACGACGTCCTGCCGGAGAACGTGTACGCGCTCTCGGGCATCGACGAGGACATGCTCGAGGGGCCGCGCCGGGTGGACGGCAAGCAGCTGGATCTGGCGGTGGAGTTGCTCACGGACGCCGCCGATTTCGCGGATCTGGGCACCGTCTCCGAGGCGCTGGGCACCACCACCCCGCTCGGCTGGTTCGTGGACTACGCGATCAACCCGGACCCGAACCGGCTGGCGCCGTCCGGACCGTTCGACAACGAGGCCGAGTCCTGGCGCGCCCTGGTTCACGACTTCGAGGAGCGTCTGGTCCGCCGCGGCTGACACCCCGATCGACCACGTCCGGCCCGGAGCATCGCTCCGGGCCGGACGCATCGGGAGCAGTCCGTGCCAGATCTCGCCGTACCCGGGCAGATCGGCGCCGTCTCTGGGTGACGGTGTGGCAACATCCGCCCTCATGTGGACCACGCTGGCCGATACGCTCGCCTACGCCATCGCGCTGGCTATCAGTCCGTTCGCGATCACGACGGCCATCGTGCTGCTCCTCGGGGATCGCGGCCCGCTGCGCGCGAGCCTCTTCGGCGTCGGCTGGTGGACCACCCTGTTCGCCATCACCATGCTCTCCTGGTGGCTCGTCGACTCCGCCGACGAGGAGAATCCGCAGGACACCGCCAACGGCATCAGCATCGGCAAACTGGTCTTCGCCGGCCTCTTCTTCCTGCTCGCCGCGATCGCCTGGCTCAAACGCCGCAGGAGCGGTCCCGACGGCGCGGAGGCGCCGGCCGAATACCTCGAGACCGAGTTCGGTGTGCCCACCGCCTCCGCGAAACCGGGCCTGCTCGACCGGCTCGACGGCGTGAGCGTTCTCGGCTGCTTCGGCCTGGGCCTGGCGCAGGGCGTCATCGTCTTCAAGAACATCCCGCTGGGGATCAGTGCCGGCGCCACCCTGGGCACCGAAGACCTGAACGTTCCCGAAACCTTCCTCGCCGCAGCGATCTTCACACTGATCGCGTCGATCGGCGTCATCGTGCCGGTGACGGTCGCACTGGTGGCCGGCGACCGCGTCATCGGACCGCTGCGCCGCGCCCGCGAGTGGATCGAGGCGCACCTGACCCCCATCAGCATCGTGCTGTTCGCGGTGCTGGGCGTCTACTACCTCTACGAGGGCATCGAAAGCGTCCTCTGATCAGCTCATCAGCACGGCATAGCCCGGCTTGATCACCTCGTCGATGAACGCGATGCGCTCATCGAAGTGAATGAACGCCGACTTCATCGCGTTGACGGTGAACCGTTCGAAGTCGCTCCAGCCGAAGCCGAAGACCTCGTGCAGCAGCAGGAACTCGCGGCTCATCGAGGTGTTGCTCATCAACCGGTTGTCGGTGTTCACGGTCACCCGGAACCGCAGCCGCGCCAGAATGTTGAACGGATGCTGCTCGATGGACGGCACCGCCCCGGTCTGCACATTGCTGCTCGGGCACAGCTCCAGCGGAATCCGCTTGTCCCGCACGTAGTCGGCGATCGGGCCCAGCCTCGCCCCGGTGAAGTCCCGATCGTCCGGTCCGCAGCCCGGCGGCAGCGTGATGTCGTCGATCACCCGCACCCCGTGACCGAGACGATCCGCGCCGCAGAAGGCGATCGCCTCGTGAATCGACGGCAGCCCGAAGGCTTCACCGGCATGAATGGTGAAGTGCGCGTTGTGGTCCCGCATGAACTCGAATGCGGCGAGGTGTCTCGACGGCGGGTTCCCGGCTTCGGCGCCGGCGATGTCGAAGCCGGCCACTCCCCTGCCCGCGAAGCGCACCGCCAGCTCCGCGATCTCCTGTGAGCGGGCGGCGTGCCGCATGGCGGTGAGCAGCGTGCGCACCGTGATCGGCGTGCCGGCGGCGCGGGCCTGTTCCTGGCCTTCGGCGAAACCGGCGAGTACCGCCTCGACCACCTCGTCCAGGCTCAGTCCGCGTTCCACGTGCAGTTCCGGGGCGAAGCGCACCTCGGCGTACACCACGCCGTCCCCGGCCAGGTCCTCCGCGCATTCGCGGGCCACCCGGCGCAGCGCGTCGGCGGTCTGCATGACGGCGACGGTGTGGGTGAAGGTCTCCAGGTAGGTCTCGAGCGAGCCGCTGTCGGCGGCTGTGGCGAACCAGGTGGCCAGCGCGGCGGCGTCGTCGGCGGGCAGTCCCCGGTAGCCGTCCTGCTCGGCCAGCTCCAGCACGGTGGCCGGTCGCAGTCCACCGTCGAGGTGATCGTGCAGCAGAACCTTGGGGGCGAGCCGGCAGTCGTCGAGGGTGATCATGCCTCGACGGTAACCCGGCCTACCGGCCCCGTTGGGCCGCCCGACGCCGACGAGCCGAAGATGTCGCCGAGTGTTCACCCCGGGCGGCATCGGCGCCACCGAGGATTCGCCCGCTCCGGCGCCGCCGCGCCGTCACTCCACCCGGCCGAGTACCCGGCTGCCGGGTACCTGCGGACGCTCCACGGTGATCGTCACCGCCCCGTCGAGACGGGCCAGGGCCCGTTCGAATCGCTCCGGGTGGTCGGTGTGCAGAGTCAGCAGCGGCGCACCCGCGTGCACCCGGTCGCCGACCCCGGCATGCCAGGTCACCCCGGCCACCGGTGAGACGGCCTCGCCGGGCACCGCACGACCGGCCCCGAGCTCCCAGGCCGCATGGCCCACGGCCAGCGCATCGAGACCCGCCAGGTAGCCCGACGCGGCCGCATCCACCTGTCGGGTGTGCCGGGCCCGCGGCAGCGGGGCCGCGGGATCGCCGCCCTGCGCGGCGATCAGCGCCCGCCAGGCGTCCATGGCCTTCCCGCCGGCGAGCACCGCCGCCGGGTCGACGTCGGCCCGGCCCGCCGCGGCGAGCATCTCCTCCGCCAGGGCCAGGGTCAGGTCGCGCACGTCCGGCGGTCCTCCCCCGGCCAGCACCTCCAGCGCCTCGGCCACCTCGACGGCGTTGCCGGCGCTGCGGCCGAGCGGGGTGGACATGTCGGTGATCAGGGCACGGGTGCGCACACCCGCATCGGCACCCAGATCGACCATGGTCCGTGCCAGTTCGGCAGCGTCGTCCACGGTGGTCATGAAGGCGCCGCTCCCCACCTTGACGTCCAGCACCAGCGCCGAGGTGCCCTCGGCGATCTTCTTGCTCATGATCGAGCTGGCGATCAGCGGGATCGCCGGGACGGTGCCGGTCACATCGCGCAGCGCGTAGAGCTTGCGGTCCGCCGGCGCCAGGTCGGCGGTGGCCGCGCAGATCACCGCACCGACCTGCTCGAGCTGCTCGAGCAGCCGGTCGGCGGTCAGGTCGGCCCGCCAGCCGGGGATGGCCTCGAGCTTGTCCAGGGTGCCGCCGGTGTGCCCGAGGCCGCGGCCGGACATCTGCGGGACGGCCAGTCCGCAGGCGGCGATCAGCGGGGTCAGCGGCAGGGTGATCTTGTCGCCCACCCCGCCGGTGGAGTGCTTGTCGACGGCCACCAACGGGTGTCCGTCCCGGCGCAGCCCGCTCAGGTCGAGCCGGCTGCCCGAGGCGATCATCGCCGCGGTCCAGTCGACGATCTCCCGGCGGCTCATTCCGCGCAGCAGGATCGCCATCAGCAGCGCGGACATCTGCTCGTCGGCCACCCGCCCACGGGTGTAGCCGTCGACGACGGCGGCGATCTGCCCGCCGGTCAGCTCGCGCCCGTCGCGTTTGGCGACGATCACGCTCACCGGGTCGAGTGCCGCGCTCACCGGCCGCGCTCGAGATCGTCGGGACCGAAGGCCTCAGGGAGCAGCTCGCCGAGCCGTCGCGGACCGTCGTCGGTGTCCACCAGCAGTCCGGGACCGCCGAACTCGAGCAGTACCTGCCGGCACCGTCCACAGGGGGTCAGCAGGCGCCCGCGGCCGTCGCAGACGCTCACTGCGAGCAGCTTCCGCTCTCCCGCGGAAACAGCGTTGGCGACCATCGACACTTCCGCGCAGACACCGAGACCGTATGAGACATTCTCCACATTGCATCCGACCGCGATGTGGCCCGTTTCACTCAGTGTGGCGGCACCCACAGACAGCCCCGAGTAGGGGGCATATGCCCTGGTCACCACCCCTCTGGCGGCATCACGAAGGGTAGTGAAGTCGATTTCCTGAGTCACCGGGCGACTCCTTTCCCTAAATGGCCGTAGGTAAGGCATACCTAATAAACAACAATTGTCTTAGGTCACATTATTCGAGCAATTTACGACATCACTCAGCATGGGTTTAAAGTCAAACGTATTGGGACCCGCTCGGCGCCGTCATGCCCGCGGTGCCCGAGGTTTCTAGTCGACACTTTGGAGGCGTAGTTTCGCGATGAGCACCCCCACGGAGGTTGCACCGGCACCGGTGCGCAAGCGCTCTCTTTACCGGGGAGACCCGGGCATGTGGTCGTGGGTGCTGCACCGCATCACCGGCGTCAGCATCTTCTTCTTCCTGTTCGTGCACGTCCTCGACACCGCGGTCATCCGCGTGAACGAGAGCACGTACACCGAGATCATCGAGACCTACAAGACCCCGATCATCGGCCTGATGGAGATCGGCCTGGTCTTCTGCGTGCTCTACCACGCACTCAACGGCCTGCGCGTGATCCTCGTGGACTTCTGGGGCAAGGGCGCCAAGTACCAGCGCCAGATGCTGTGGACCGTCCTGACCGTCTTCGCCATCGTGTTCATCGCTGCGGCCGTGCGCCTGCTGCAGATCCTGATCACGCACGCCTTCTAGGGAGCCGCAACCCATGACTGTTGAAGCAAAGACCCTGGGCAAGGAGTACGACCGCCCGGCCAGCCTGGACAATCCGCGGAGCCCGCGCCCGCGCAAGGGCGGCAATTTCGAGAAGTGGGCATGGCTGTTCATGCGCTTCTCGGGCCTGGCCCTGATCATCCTGGCCATCGGCCACATGTTCATCATGCTCGCCTGGGACGACGGCGTGCACCGCATCGACGCCGCCTTCGTCGCCGACCGCTGGCGGCAGCCGTTCTGGCAGATCTGGGATCTGCTCATGCTGTGGCTGACTCAGCTGCACGGCGGCAACGGCCTGCGCACCGTGATCGCGGACTACTCCCGTAAGGACGCCACCCGCTTCTGGCTGAATGTGGTCCTGGGGATCTCGATGCTCCTGGTCCTCGTCCTCGGCACCTACGCGATCCTCACCTTCGGCAACTAGGAGACCTGACCCTCATGCAGGAACACCGCTATGACGTCGTCATCGTGGGCGCCGGCGGCGCCGGGATGCGCGCAGCCATCGAGGCCGCGCCGCGCGCCCGCACCGCCGTTCTGACCAAGCTCTACCCCACCCGCAGCCACACCGGCGCGGCTCAGGGCGGCATGTGCGCCGCACTGGCCAACGTCGAGGAGGACAACTGGGAGTGGCACACCTTCGACACGGTCAAGGGCGGCGACTACATCGTCGACCAGGATGCCGCCGAGCTGATGGCCAAGGAGGCCATCGACGCGGTGCTCGACCTGGAGAAGATGGGTCTGCCGTTCAACCGCACCCCTGAGGGCCGGATCGACCAGCGCCGCTTCGGCGGTCACACCCGCGATCACGGCAAGGCCCCGGTCCGCCGCGCCTGCTACGCCGCCGACCGCACCGGCCACATGATCCTGCAGACGCTGTACCAGAACTGCGTCAAGCACGACGTGGAGTTCTTCAACGAGTTCTACGCCCTGGACATCAACATGACGACCAACGAGGACGGCGAGCCCGTCGCCAACGGGGTCGTCGCCTACGAGCTGGCCACCGGCGAGATCCACGTCTTCCACGCCAAGTCGATCGTCTTCGCCACCGGCGGATCCGGCCGCATGTACAAGACCACCTCCAATGCGCACACCCTCACCGGTGACGGCATGGGGATCGTCTTCCGCAAGGGCCTGCCGCTCGAGGACATGGAGTTCCATCAGTTCCATCCGACCGGCCTGGCCGGCCTGGGCATCCTCATCTCGGAGGCGGTCCGCGGCGAGGGCGGCATCCTGCGCAACGTCGACGGCGAGCGCTTCATGGAGCGCTACGCCCCCACCATCAAGGACCTCGCGCCGCGTGACATCGTCGCCCGGTCGATGGTCACCGAGGTGCTCGAGGGCCGCGGCGCCGGCCCCAACAAGGACTACGTCTACATCGACGTGCGCCACCTCGGCGAGGACGTCCTCAACGAGAAGCTGCCGGACATCACCGAGTTCGCCCGCACCTACCTGGGTGTGGACCCGGTGACCGAGCTGGTGCCGGTGTACCCGACCTGTCACTACGTGATGGGCGGCATCCCCACCACCATCACCGGTCAGGCACTGGCCAACAACGACCAGGTGGTCCACGGCCTGTACGCGGCCGGCGAGTGCGCCTGCGTGTCGGTGCACGGCGCCAACCGCCTGGGCACCAACTCACTGCTCGACATCAACGTCTTCGGCCGGCGCGCCGGCATCGCCGCCGCCGAGTACGCCAACGGCCACGAGTTCGTGCCGCTGGAGGAGACTCCCACCGCGATGGTCGACGAGTGGCTGGCCGGCCTGCTCTCCGAGCACGGCAACGAGCGGGTGGCCGACATCCGCACCGAGCTGCAGCAGACCATGGACAACAACGCCGCGGTCTTCCGCACCGAGGACACGCTGAACCAGGCGCTCAGCGACGTCCGCGCGCTCAAGGAGCGCTACAACCACGTGCGGATCCACGACAAGGGCAAGCGGTTCAACTCCGATCTCCTCGAAGCCGTCGAGCTGGGCTTCCTGCTCGAGCTGGCCGAGGTGACCGTCGTCGGCGCGCTGAACCGCAAGGAGTCGCGCGGCGGCCACGCCCGCGAGGACTACCAGAAGCGCGACGACGAGAACTACATGGTTCACACCATGGCCTACAAGAAGGGGCAGGGTCTGATCTCGGACATCGAGCTCGATTACAAGCCCGTGGTCCAGACCCGCTACGAGCCGATGGAGCGGAAGTACTGATGACTGCAACTCTGGAGAAGAACCCCGCGACCAACGAGCCTCCGCTGCCTCCGGTTCCGCCCGAGGCGACGATGGTCACGCTCAAGATCTACCGCTTCAACCCGGAGGATCCCGACGCTCAGGGCTTCGAGAGCTTCCGCGTGCCGGCGCTGCCGACCGACCGTCTGCTGAACCTGCTGCTGTACGTCAAGGGCTACCTCGACGGCAGCTTCACCTTCCGCCGGTCGTGTGCGCACGGCGTGTGCGGCAGCGACGCGATGCGGATCAACGGGGTGAACCGGCTGGCCTGCAAGCTCCTGATGAAGGATCTGCTCCCCAAGGATCCGGCCAAGGAGATCACCATCACCATCGAGCCCATCAAGGGTCTGCCGGTGGAGAAGGATCTCGTGGTCGACATGGAGCCGTTCTTCGACGCCTACCGCGCCATCAAGCCGTTCCTGATCACCAGCGGCAACGAGCCGACGCGTGAGCGGATCCAGTCGCAGAAGGACCGTGCCCGGTTCGACGACACCACCAAGTGCATTCTGTGTGCGTGCTGCACCACCAGCTGCCCGGTGTTCTGGAACGAGGGCAGCTACTACGGCCCGGCCGCGATCGTCAACGCGCACCGCTTCATCTTCGACAGCCGCGACGAGGGCGCCGTGGAGCGTCTCGACATCCTCAACGACATGGACGGCGTGTGGCGCTGCCGCACCACCTTCAACTGCACCGACGCCTGCCCGCGCGGCATCCAGGTCACGCAGGCCATCCAGGAAGTCAAGCGCGCCCTGATGTTCTCCCGCTAGAACCATCTCTGCAGCCCAGAGGAGGGCCCCGCCGGTCGCGTACCGGCGGGGCCCTGCTCGTCTCCGGGATCGTGTGATCTGTGACGGGCTGCGCGGGTCCGGCCAGTAGAATCATCGGGCAATGCTCGCTTCACGTCTGTCCCGGATCCTGCCGCCGGCCACCGCCGCGGCGATCGCCGTCTCGACGCTCGCCCTGACCGGTCCCGCCGCCGCAGAGCCCGCCACCAGCCCGGCCGCGGCCGGCGGGCAGTCCGCGGACTGCCCGTACCGGGTGTGGCCGGCCCCGGCCGTCGACGAGTCCGAGGTGGTCGCCCCCGGTGAGGCCAGCCCGACGGCGCTGGCGGTGCCGGACGAGCCGGTCGGCGGGGCGCGCCTGGGCGAGTGCGGGGTGGTCGCCGACCCCGCCGCCGGTCCGCTGCCGGCCGGCCTGAACTCGCAGGGCTGGCTGATCGCCGATCTCGAGTCCGGCGACGTCATCGCCGCGAAGGACCCGCACGGCCGGTTCCGCCCGGCGTCGACGATCAAGGTGCTGCTGGCGATCCTGGCGCTCGAACACCTCGACCTGGATGCGAAGGTGGAGGTGACCGCCAACGACTGGAGCATGGAGGGCGACGCCTGCGGTGTCGGGCCGGGCGGACAGTACACGGTGCGCGACATGGTCACCGGTCTGCTCATCGTCTCCGGCAACGACTGCGCCAACGCGCTGGCCCGGCAGCTCGGCGGCTACCGGGAGACCCTGGACCTGATGAACGCCCGGGCCCGCGAACTCGGGGCCCTCGACACCCGTGCCGCCACCCCGTCGGGACTCGACGCCGCCGGCATGTCCAGCTCCCCGTACGACCTGGCGGTGCTCTTCCGCGAGGCCATGCGCCACCCCACCTTCCGCGAGGTCATGGCGATGCGCGGCTACGACTTCCCCGGCTATCCGGCCCGCAAGGACGTGCCCGGCGACGTCGACCATCCCGGGTACTGGATGGACACCTCCAATCCGCTGCTGCGCGACGGATACCCGGGCATGCTCGGCGGGAAGACCGGCTACACCGACGACGCCCTCAAGACCTTCGTCGGCGCCGCCGAACGGGACGGCCGCAAGGTGCTCATCGTGCAGATGTACGGCCTGACCACCGAGGGCAACACCTACGCCGATCAGGCGGCCCGGATGTTCGACTACGGATTCGCCGCACCGGCGGGGATCTCGGTGGGCTCGCTCGCCGCCGCCGACGGCTCGGACGTCTCCCCCTACGCCGAGAAGCCGCAGCCGCAGGCCGCCCACAACCAGGAGTCCTCGGGCTCGACGTGGGTCACCGTCGGTTCGGTGATCGCGATTCTCGCGGCGGCGCTGCTGGCGGCGATCGCCGTCCGCATGCTCCGCCGCCGTCGCGGCTGAATCCCGGCGCGCCGAACGGCCGGCCCTGCGGACGGGCGCTCTAGTTCCGGCGGAACAGTTCCACCAGCCCGGCGACGGCCGCCCCGAGTCCGATCGCGGCCAGCAGCTGGCGCGGCCGGGCCGTCGGCGAGTTCTCGTACACCGGGGAGAGCAGCACCGGCTCCTCCACCTCCACCGGCGGCTCCACCTCGTCGACCATCTGGTAGGCCTCGTTCGCCGGGTTCGATGCCGCCCAGGCGGCCCCGTACAGCACGATCCGGGAGGCCAGGTAGGCGAAGACCATCACACCCAGGACGGGGCCGAAGGCGGCGGCGGCCGGACTGGCGAACATCGACTGCAGGTACGAGGTGCCCAGGGTGAACAGCAGCACGAAGACCAGCGCGACCACGGCGGCCGGCGCCGCGACGGCGCGCACCGGCACCCGGTGCAGCGGCAGCCGCGAGTAGACGTAACAGAGCAGCGCCCAGATGGCCAGCAGCGAGACCGCCCGCGAACCCCAGCTGAGCAGACCGCCGCGCAGACTGCCGGGCAGGAAGGTCAGATTGTCGATCAGCCACTGCGCGATCGGGCCGTTGGCGACCACCGACAAGGCGACGATCAGCAGGAACACCGCCCCGAGACCGACGAAGATGAGCAGGTCGAAGACCTTGGAGAGGATCGCGTTCCGTTTGGCCCGGCCACCCCAGATCTCGGTGAGCGCCGTCCGGAACAGACTCATCCAGCCGATCCCGGTCAGAGCGGCCGAGACCAGACCGATCACACCGACGGTGGCGCGGGAGTCGATCGCCGAGCGGATCACGTCACTGAGTGTGTCCCCGAGGTCGCCGGGGATGTGCTCGACGACCGAGTCGATGATCGTCTGCACCAGATCGGGGCGGCTGGCCAGCACGAAACCGGCGATCGCGAAGGCCACCATCAGGATCGGAACCAGCGACAGGATGCCGATGAAGGCGATCGACGAGGCGTACAGATTGCCGCGCCGCTGGTTGTACCGTTCGAGCATGGCCAGCAGGTGCGCCAGCCAACCCCATCGCTCGGTCAACTCGGCGTAGAGCGCCTTGAGCCGCGCGATCAGTTTCTTGATCGAGTCACCCATCGGTTCCAGAGGCTACGCGATAGGCGCGACGAATCCGATCTTCTCGTAGACGTCGGCGAGTGTGACCGAGGCCACCTCGCGGGCTCTGGCCGCGCCGGCGGCCAGGATCGCATCCAGTTCGGCCCGGTCAGCGAGGTATTCGTCGACGCGCCCGCGCAGCGGGGTGACGAAGTCGGTGAGGATCTCGGCGGTGTCCACCTTGAGGTGCCCGTACTGCTTGCCCTCGTAGCCGGCGACGATCTCGTCGAGGTCCCGGCCGGTCAGGGCGGCCTGGATGGTCAGCAGGTTGGAGACGCCGGGCTTGTTCTCCCGGTCGAAGGCGATCACCGTGTCGGTGTCGGTGACGGCCGAGCGGATCTTCTTGGCCGACGCCTTGGGGTCGTCGAGCAGGTTGATCAGGCCCTTGTCCGAGTCGGCGGACTTGCTCATCTTGGCGGTCGGGTTCTGCAGGTCGTAGATCTTGGCGAAGTCCTCGACGATGTGGGCGCGCGGCACCTTCAGCGCGCGGCCGTAGCGCTTGTTGAAGCGCTGCGCCAGGTCCCGGGTCAGTTCCAGGTGCTGACGCTGGTCCTCGCCCACCGGGACGTCGTCGACCTGGAAGGCCAGGATGTCGGCGGCCATCAGGATCGGGTAGGTGAACAGCCCCACCCCGGCCGCGTCCTGCCCGGACTTGGCGCTCTTGTCCTTGAACTGCGTCATCCGGCTGGCCTCGCCGAAACCGGTCAGGCAGGTCAGCACCCAGGTGAGCTGCGCGATCTCCGGGACGTGAGACTGGACGTAGAGCGTGGCCCGCTGCGGATCCACACCCACGGCCAGCAGCTGGGCCACCGCGCGCAGCGTCCGCTCGCGCAGCTGCGCGGGATCCTGCGGCACGGTGATCGCGTGCATGTCCGGGATGAAGTAGTAGGCCTCGTCGAACTGGTCCTGCAGCGCCACCCACTGCCGCACCGCACCGAGGTAGTTGCCGAGATGGAAGGAATCGCTGGTGGGCTGGATTCCGGAGAGCACCCGGCGCGGCTGCGTAGTCGGTGTCGAATCGGTGGTCATAGGCCTGATTCTCTCAAAGCCGCCGCGCGCCGCGGCGGGCAGGTCAGGAACCGAAGACGACGCTGACCGGGGCGTGGTCGGACCAGCGCAGGTTGTAGGCGTCGGCCCGGTCCACCCAGGTCCGGCGGGTGCGGGCGGCGAGTTGCGGGGTGGCCAGGTGGTAGTCGATGCGCCAGCCGGCATCGTTGTCGAAGGCCTTGCCGCGCCACGACCACCAGGCGTACGGGCCGGGGACGTCGCCGTGGTGTTCACGCGCCACATCCACCCAGCCGCCGGCCAGCCGGGCGGCGACCCACTCCCGTTCATGCGGCAGGAAGCCGGCGTTCTTCCGGTTGCCCTTCCAGTTCTTGATGTCGCGTTCGTCGGGGGCGATGTTCCAGTCCCCGGCGATCACCGCCGCACGCCCGGAGGCGAGGAGCCCGTCCAGGTAGGGGCCGAACTCGTCGAGGAAGCGCAGCTTCTCCTCGTACTTGGCGACGTCCTTCGGGTCCTCGGTGGGCGCGGCGCCGGTCGGCAGATAGAGGCTGCCGACGGTCACGGTCTGCCCGTCGTGGTCGACGTCGGCCTCCAGGTAGCGGCCGAGACCGTCGAACTCGTCGCTGCCGAAGCCGATCCGCACGGCGGCCGGCTCGGTCCGGGTGAGCAGGCCGACGCCCGCATGCCCGGCCACCGACGACTCGGTCATGACCAGCTGCCAGCCGTCGTCGAGGGCCGGCGCGAGGGCTTTGCGGGCGAGTTTCTCGCTGGCCCGGATCTCCTGCAGCAGCACCACATCCGGGGCGGCGGCGGTCAGCCAGGGCAACATGCCCGGGTTGTCGTCGTTGCGCTGCTTCACGGCGGCGCGGACGCCGTTGACGTTGATGGTGGTGACGATGAATCCGGATGTTTGAGCGCTCACGAGGACCCACCGTAGCCGCCGGTCGGCACCGGCTCCTCGTGCAGGTCCTGCGCGGCCCAGCGACGGCCGACGGCCACCGCCGCGACCAGCACCGCCACCCCGGCGAGCGCCAGTGCGGCACCGGCCAGCGCCGGCGCCCGGTAGCCGTAGCCGGCGGCCACCACCACCCCTCCGATCCACGCCCCGAGCGCATTGGCCACGTTCAGGGCCGAGTGGTTGAGGGCGGCGGCGATGGTCTGCGCCTGCTTGGCCACATCCATCAGCCGGGTCTGCAGACCGGGGATGGCGCTCGAACCGGCGCAGCCGATGAAGAAGGTCACCACCACCGCCGGCCAGCCGGTGCTCACCAGCGCCGCGAACAGCACCAGTGCCACGGCGGTGGCCAGCATGCCCAGACCGATCGCCTTGTCTCCGAGCGTGTCCGCGAGCCGGCCGCCCACGTAGTTGCCGGTGACCATGCCGGCGCCGAACATCGCCAATGCCACCGGCACCACCGACTCGGGCAGGTGCCCGAGTGAGGTGAGCGCCGAATTGAGGAAGGTGTAGAAGGCGAAGAAGCCGCCGAATCCCACGGCCCCGACCAGCAGCGTCAGCCAGATCTGGCCGGTGCGAAGGCCGCGCAGTTCGGTGCGTGGATCCGAGGTGGGCATGTCGTGCAGCGCCGGCAGCACCCACCAGAGGGCGATCACCGTGATCGCGCCGATGATCACCACCAACGCGATCGCAGCGCGCCAGCCGATGTGCTGACCCAGCCAAGTCGCCACCGGCACACCCACCACATTGGCCACCGACAGACCCATCATCATCTGGCCGACGGCCTGGGCGCGTCGACCCGGACCGGCGAGATGCGCCGCCACCAGCGCACCGACCCCGAAGTAGGCGCCGTGCGGCAGTCCGGCGACGAACCGCGCCGCCATCATCGTCTCGTAGTTCGGGGCGATCAGGCTCAGCGCGTTGCCCAGTGTGAAGGCCACCATCAGCCCGATCAGCAGCACCCGCCGCGGCACCCGCGCGGCGAGGACCGCGATCAACGGTGCGCCCACCACCACGCCGAGGGCGTACATGGAGATCAGGCCGGCGGCGGTGGGCTCGGTGACGTTCAGGTCCTCGGCGATGTCGGGCAACAGCCCCATCGCGACGAATTCGGTGGTGCCGATGCCGAAGCCGCCGAGGGCCAGCACCAGCAGCACCAGTCCCACCCGATGGGACCGATGCCGCGGCGCCGGTCCGGCGGAGGGCGACGAGCGGCCCGGAGAAGAGCGGCCCGGAGAAGACGAAGACCTCACCAGAACCTCAACGCCGGGCCCGCCGTCAACGATTCCCGCTCCGGATGTGATCTGTCCGGCCCTCAGCGCGGTCGCCGTCGCCGCACAGGGCCGCGGCGATGCGCGAAGGCCCGTCCGCGGTGCGGACGGGCCTTCGCCGAACGATGTGCGTCCCGGGCGGGACGGAACCGGTCAGGCCTTCAGGGCGGCCTGCAGGTTCTCGTCGAGGGTGGCCAGGAACTCCTCGGTGGTGAGGAACTTCTGGTCGCCGCCGACCAGCAGCGCCAGGTCCTTGGTCATCTTGCCCGACTCCACGGTCTTGATGACCACGTCTTCGAGCTTCTCGGCGAACTCGCGCACCTCGGGGGTGTTGTCGAGCTTGCCGCGGTGATCGAGGCCGCGGGTCCACGCGAAGATCGAGGCGATCGGGTTGGTGGAGGTGGGCTTGCCCTGCTGGTGCTGCCGGTAGTGCCGGGTGACCGTGCCGTGCGCGGCCTCGGCCTCACAGGTCTTGCCGTCCGGGGTGAGCAGCACGGAGGTCATCAGACCCAGCGATCCGTACCCCTGGGCGACGGTGTCGGACTGGACGTCGCCGTCGTAGTTCTTACACGCCCAGACGTAGCCGCCCTCCCACTTGAGCGAGGAGGCCACCATGTCGTCGATCAGCCGGTGCTCGTAGTGCAGGCCGGCCGCGTCGAACTGGCTCTTGAACTCGCGGTCGAAGACGTCCTGGAAGATGTCCTTGAAGGCGCCGTCGTAGGCCTTGAGGATGGTGTTCTTGGTGGACAGGTACACCGGGTAGTTGCGCTGCAGGCCGTAGTTGAACGACGCCCGCGCGAAGTCCTCGATGGACTTGTTGAAGTTGTACATGCCCATCACGACGCCGCCCTCGTCGGGGATCTTGACGATCTCGTGCTCGATCGGCGCGGAGCCGTCGTCGGGCGTGTAGGTGATGGTGACGGTGCCGCCGGCGGGCACCTTGAAGTCGGTGGCGCGGTACTGGTCGCCGAAGGCGTGACGGCCGATGACCACCGGCTTGGTCCAGCCGGGCACCAGGCGCGGCACATTGGAGATGATGATCGGCGAGCGGAAGATGGTGCCGCCGAGGATGTTCCGGATGGTTCCGTTGGGCGAACGCCACATCTTCTTGAGGCCGAATTCTTCGACGCGGGCCTCGTCCGGCGTGATGGTGGCGCATTTGACGCCCACGCCGTGCTTCTGGATGGCGTGCGCCGCGTCGACGGTCACCTGGTCGTCGGTGGCGTCGCGGTACTCGATACCCAGGTCGTAGTAATCAAGGTTGACGTCCAGGTACGGATGGATCAGCTTTTCCTTGATGAACTGCCAGATGATCCTGGTCATCTCGTCGCCGTCGAGCTCTACGACGGTGCCTTCAACCTTGATCTTGCCCATATGGCTCGGTGCCCTCCTCGGCGTCGGCCGCGCTCGGGTAATGACGCGACTCCTCACGGTGCCGGATAGTGCTGCGGATTGCGCAGCAGTCCGGCCTCAAACCTAGTACGAGTTCCCGCTCCGCGTTGAACAGGTCCAAACAGAACGCTCGTACTGTTTGATGACCAGCATATCCCACATCACACCCCGGAGTCCGCTTACCGAACAGTCAGGTGTGGTCATGTCGCAGGTTCACCCGACGGTTGTGCGGCGGGCTCGGCCCCCGGCTGCGGCGACGCATCGGATCCGGCCTGCGGCGGCGCGTCCGGCGACGGCGAGTCGGCCTCGTCACCGGCATCCGGCAGTCCGGCCACCGCGTCCCCGCCGTCACCGGCGGACTCGTCGACGCCGCCGGCGTTCACCTCGGGGTCGCCGAGATTTCCGCCGTTGTTGCCCAGAGTCTCGCCGGTGTCGCCGTCCGGGCTGTCGTGCTCCCCGCTGTTGCCGTACCCGCTGTTGCCCTCCCCGCTGCGGTCGTCCCCGCTGCGGTCGTCCCCGCTGCGGTCGTCGCCGCTGTGGTCGTCCCGGCCGTCACCGGCCCCGCCGGCCAGATCCGCCGCCGCCCTCGGCGCGCCGTCCGCGTCGGGCGATCCGCCGCCGGCCGCGGTGGCCGTCGTGGCGTCCGGGCAGGTCTGCGGGTGGCCCCAGTTGAGCGAGTCGCACTCGTCCAGTCCCAGGATCACCGGGCGGGTGCCGCTCAGGACACCGCGCACGGGGTCGAGCAGCGGTGTGAGCCGCCGCTGGTCGCGCACCAGCGACAGTTGCGCACGCCGGTACGCCGCGGCGTTGAACGGCGCCTTGAGGAAGCTGAGCGCACTGCCGCCGAAGACCGCGGCGTCGTTGCGCAGACCGTCCCCGTCCAGGGCCACCAGGTGGGTCAGCAGGTCGGCGACGGCCAGCAGATCCGGAACGTAGGCGCCGGCGTAGCCGATGTACGGCAGCGGCGGCAGCACGTTCAGGATCGGGGCGAGGTACTGCTGCAGATCACCGAGGTCGGCGTGCGGGAGGACGCCGTTCACGTTGAGCAGTCGGCGCAGCGATGCGTACAGGTCGATGTCGTGGTCGATCAGGACGACGTCGTCGAGGGTCAGTCCCACCAGCCCGAGGGCGGATCCGGCGAGGGTTGCGCCCAGCTCCCCCATCGCCGATCCGTCGTCGACGAAGCAGGTGGTGGTGTTGCCGACCGTGGTGATGCTGGTGCAGATCGGCTCGGTGCCCGGCTGTCCCAGATTGTCCGCGTCGGAGTGCTGCATCAGCGTGCGCGGATACATCCCGTGCCGGGTGGTCAGGAAGCCCACCAGCGAGTCGAGCGCCCCGAGCGGGTCGTGCAGCGGATCGGCCAGGTCGCAGATGCCGTCGCTCTGCCAGCAATAGGTGGTCACCGGGATGTCGCCGAAGCCACCGGGGCGCGCCCCGGCCAGGGTCAGTCCCGGGACGATTCCGGGCAGCGCCAGTTCGACACCGCGGCTCGACTCCGGGCCGTCGCGCCGGGGATCGGAGTAGAGGGTGCCCGAGACCCCGGTCTTGCTCACCGCGTACTCCCGGCCGTCCGGCCCGGTCACCGAGCCGTCGGTGTCGGTGGCCAGGCCGTTGAGGACGTCGCCGGCGATGCGGGCGCCCTGCGAATAGCCGATGATCGCCACCGGCCTGCCCGCGCAGGCGGCCTGATACTCCTCGAGTGCCGCGTAGGTGGCGGCGGTGCCCTTGGCGACGTCGTCGTCGTACCCGACGGATCCGAGCGGCCACAGGGTGGTCGCGTAGTCCGCCGGATCCTCCGACACGTTGATCACCCGGTAGCCATCGTCCCGGTACCGGTCGGACACCCCGCGCAGCGCGATCGCGCCCGGATCGTTGGTGCCGGCCACCACGATCGCCGCACCGGTGCCGCACTCGTCGTCGTCGGCCATCGCGACGCCGCCGGGCAGGACGACGGCCACGGCCACGGCCAGAACCGCCGCCACGGCCGCGACCGCCCGGGTGACGGACAGTCCTGTGCCGTCGTGTCCCCTGCCGTGCCGCCGGGGACGGGCCCGTCGAGACTGGTGGCGCTGTGCTGAACTCATCGGATCCCCCGATCCGCAGCGGTCGGGCTGTGGCCGCTTGCTGGGCCCATCGTGGTGCGGCTCCGTCGCCCCGCGCAGCGCTCCGGACGCCGATTGGTCCGATCGCGTGACAGAGATCGATCCGCTGTCGCATCCCGGCGGGTCGCGATGCCCGATTCGCCCGGCTCAATAACATGCACGCCCGGGTCCGCGAGACTTTTGTGCACGCCGATTACGGCGTTAACGGGGCCGTCAGGCGGTGCTATATCCTCGACTGCAGGTCATGAGTGTCAGCATCGAGCCCCGGCTTGCTGTCCGGCAACCCTCCAACCGCGGTGGGGTGCTCCGGGTGATGACCTGGTCGCGACAAGCCGTCGCGGCAAGCGCGGGTCCGCAGGTCGGACCCCACCTCCCGGGCGTGAGCCCGGCCGACCAGAAAGCGATAGACGACTGATGTCCGACACCAGCAACTGGAGCTTCGAGACTCTGCAGGTGCACGCCGGCCAGGTGGTTCCCGACACCAACGCCCGGGCGCTGCCGATCTACCAGACCACGTCGTATGTCTTCAACGACACCGACCATGCGGCCAACCTGTTCGCCCTGGCCGAGCCGGGCAACATTTACACCCGCATCATGAACCCGACGCAGGATGCGGTCGAGCAGCGGCTGGCCGCGCTCGGCGGCGGTGTGGCGGCGCTGCTGGTGGCCTCCGGCCAGGCCGCGACCACCTACGCCATCCTGAACATCGTCGAGGCCGGCGGCCACGTCGTCTCCAGCCCGCGCATCTACGGCGGCACCTACAACCTGTTCCAGCACACGCTGCCCAAGTTCGGCATCGAGGTGACCTTCGTCGAGGACCCGGACGACCTGGAGTCGTGGCGTGCGGCGATCAAGCCGAACACCCGCGCGCTGTTCGGTGAGACGATCGCCAACCCGCACAATCAGATCCTCGACATCGAGGGCGTGGCCGAGGTGGCGCACAGCAACTCGCTGCCGCTGATCGTCGACAACACGGTCGCCACCCCGTACCTGGTCAAGCCCTTCGAGCACGGCGCCGACATCGTCGTGCATTCGGCCACCAAGTACATCGGCGGGCACGGCACCGCGATCGGCGGCGTGATCATCGACGGCGGCACCTTCGACTGGCGCGTCCAGCGCGACGGTCAGGACCTGTTCCCCGGCTTCACCACCCCGGATCCGAGCTACAACGGCGTCGTCTTCGCCGACCTCGGTGCGCCGGCGTACGCGCTCAAGGCGCGCACCCAGCTGCTGCGCGACACCGGTGCGGCCGTCTCGCCGTTCAACGCCTTCCTGCTGGCCCAGGGCATCGAGACGCTGAGCCTGCGGGTGGAGCGGCATGTGGCCAACGCCCAGCGCGTGGCCGAGTTCCTCGAGGCGCACCCGCAGGTCACGTCGGTCTCGTACGCCGGTCTCCCGTCGTCGCCGTACTACGAGCGCGGCCAGAAGCTGGCGCCGAAGGGACAGGGCGCCGTGATCGGCTTCGAGATCGAGGGTGGTGTGGAGGCCGGCAAGAAGTTCGTGAACGCGCTGACCCTGCACAGCCATGTGGCCAACATCGGCGACGTCCGCTCGCTGGTCATCCACCCGGCGTCGACCACCCACAGCCAGCTCTCCGCCGAGGAGCAGCTGGCCGCGGGTGTGACCCCGGGTCTGGTGCGCCTGGCCGTGGGCATCGAGAACATCGACGACATCCTGGCCGACCTCGAGCAGGGCTTCGCCGCCGCCAAGGCCTGAGGCGCATCGTGATCAGCCCATCACACGGAGACGGCCGGTGTCGTTGAGCATCGACCCGATCACCACGGTCGACGGCCCCGACTGGACCACCGGTCCGGACGGGGCCGAGACCTCGGTCGCCATCGGCGATCTGACACTGGAGAACGGCGCGGTGCTGCCGGACGCCTCCATCACCTTCCAGCGCTGGGGTACGCCGAACGCCGCGCGCGACAACATCGTGCTCGCCCTGCACGCGCTGACCGGCAACTCGCATGTGGCCGGTCCGGCCAACGAGCGTTTCCTGATGCCGGGCTGGTGGGACGGCCTGGTCGGGCCGGGGTGCGCGGTGGACACCGATGAATGGTGCGTACTGGCGCCGAATGCGATCGGCGGCTGCTACGGATCCACCGGACCGTCGAGTATCGCCCCGGACGGCCGCCCCTGGGGCTCACGTTTCCCGCGGCTGACGGTCCGCGATCTGGTGCGCTCGGAGGCGATCGCGCTCGAGCGTCTCGGCGTCTCCCGCGTGGCCGCGGTGGCCGGCGGATCGATGGGCGGGGCGCGCGCGCTCGAGTGGCTGATCATGTATCCGGAGCTGGTGGACGCCGGCCTGGTGCTGGCGGTGGGAGCCCGGGCGTCGGCCGATCAGATCGGCACCCAGACCACCCAGATCGCGGCGATCACCGCGGATCCGGACTGGCAGGGCGGCGACTATCACGGCACCGGGCGCGCCCCGATGACCGGGATGGGGATCGCCCGCCGGATCGCGCATCTGGCCTACCGCAGCGACCGCGAGCTGGACGAGCGCTTCGAGAACTCGCCGCAGGGCGACGAGGACCCGCTGGTCGACGGCCGCTTCTCGGTGCAGAGCTACCTGGAGTACCAGGCCGACAAGCTCACCAAGCGGTTCGATCCGGCCAGCTATGTGGCCCTGACCGAGGTGCTCAACAGCCACGACGTGGGGCGTGACCGGGGCGGCGTGCAGGCGGTGCTGAACGCGTCCACGGTGCCGGTGGTGGTCGGCGGAATCGACTCCGACCGGCTGTATCCGCTCTACCAGCAGGTGGAGCTGGCCGAGCAGCTCGGCGGCGCCGTCGACGGGCTGCGCGTGGTGCATTCGGCGAGCGGTCACGACGGCTTCCTCACCGAGTTCGAGCCGATCCGGGTACTGCTCACCGACACCATGGCACTGGCCCGCCGGCTCCGGATCTGACACCCCCGGGCTTGACGGCCCTGTTCGTGCGGCGCGGTTACGCGGTGGCCGTCACGCGGTGCCCAGCGAGTCGATCGACGTCGCCAGCCAGATCACCAGCACTCCCATCGAGGCCATCGCTCCGATGTCGAAGGGCCGGCTGCGCACCTGCAGCAGACCGGCGCGTTCGCTGGGCAGCAGCGCCCGCAGGACCGCGCCGAGCAGCAGGGCCGCACCGAAGACGAAGGCGCCGCGGCGCCAGCGGTCGATGATGACCAGGATCGCCGCCACCGCGACCACCGCCAGGACCGCGAAGAACGGGATCTGGCGGAGGATGCGGGCCCGGCGTTCGGACTGCCGGGCCGCGGCGGCGCTCGCGGTCACTGCCGGCTCGCCTCCAGCTGCTGTTCGGCTCGCTCGACGACGTTGACGAGCAGGAACGCCCGGGTGAGCGGGCCCACCCCGCCGGGGTTCGGGGAGACGGCGCCGGCCACCTCCCACACGTCGGGGGCGACGTCGCCGGTGAGCCCGGATTCGGTGCGGCTCACGCCCACGTCGATGACCGCGGCGCCCGGCTTGACCATGTCGGCGGTGATCAGATGCGGTACACCGGCGGCGCCGATCACGATGTCGGCGCGGCGCACCTCGGCGGCCAGGTCCCGGGTGCCGGTGTGGCACAGGGTGACGGTGGCGTTCTCGCTGCGGCGGGTCAGCAGCAGCCCGATCGGGCGGCCGATGGTGACGCCGCGGCCGACCACGGTCACGTGCGCGCCGTCGAGCGGAATGTCGTACCGGCGGAGCAGGTGGATCACCCCGCGCGGGGTGCACGGCAGCGTCGACTCCTTGCCCAGGACCAGCCGGCCCAGGTTGATCGGGTGCAGGCCGTCAGCGTCCTTCTCCGGCGCGATCCGCTCGAGGGCGGCGTTCTCGTCGAGGTGCTTGGGCAGCGGCAGCTGCACGATGTAGCCGGTGCAGGCCGGGTCGGCGTTGAGCTCGTCGATCGCGGCGTTGAGCTGCTCGGTGGTCGCATCGGCCGGCAGGTCCTTGCGGATGGAGGCGACGCCGATCTTCGCGCAGTCGGCGTGCTTGCCCTTGACGTACGAATGCGAGCCCGGGTCGTCGCCGACGAGCACCGTGCCCAGGCCGGGTGTGATGCCGGCCGCGCGCAGCGCATCGACGCGCGCCTTCAGGTCGGTGAAGATTTCGTCGCGGGTGAGCTTGCCGTCCAGTCGAATCGCCGTCACGGCTTCCTATTGTTCCACTTCTCCCCCGCCGAACGCACAACGGCGCTCCGGCCGGCGCCGGCTGCACCCCGTGCGCCCGCATGCGACTGTGCCGACCGGGATCGGTGCAGGGCGGCCCGTAGACTCGGCTTCCATGTTCCGGATCGTGTATTTCCAGCCCTGCATTCCGCCGAATACCGGAAACGCCATCCGGATCGCGGCGAACACCGGCTGTGAACTGCACCTGATCGAGCCGCTCGGGTTCTCGCTGTCCGACGCCCAGGTCAAGCGCGCGGGACTGGACTATCACGAGATGGCCATGGTGACGGTGCATCCGGACCTGCCGACCGCGTGGGAGAAGCTGAAGCCGGAACGCGTCTTCGCGTTCACCGCACACGCCTCGCGCTTCCACACCGACGTCGCCTACCGCGAGGGCGATGTGCTGCTGTTCGGTCCCGAACCCACCGGGCTGCCCGACGACGTACTCGACCATCCGCAGGTCACCGACAGGCTGCGGATCCCGATGCTGGCCGGCCGGCGGTCGATGAATCTGGCGAACGCCACCAGCGTCGCGCTCTACGAGGCCTGGCGACAGCACGGATTCGACGGCGCAGTCTGACCCACCCTCTCGCACAGAAATTTCGGCACTGAAGTGTGGATCTGATCCACACTTCAGTGCCGAACTTTCTTCTGCGCCCCGGGCTCGCTGGTGCATGCAGGCCGAGACCATCCGGGAGCCACCGTAATAACGTACACCATGTACGATTACTTTGTCGTACACGGTGTACGAATTCGTGCACCGAGCCCTCTCCGTGCTGCGCGGCGCCAGCTGCGCGCCGACAGGCGGATCGCACCCTAAGGAGAATCGCAGTGGCTTCCCCGTCCACCAGTTCCGTATCCACTATTCCTCGCACCGTCTACGAACCCGAGCACGAGCAGTTCCGGGAGACCGTCGCCGGCTTCATCGCGACCACCGTCGCACCGAACTTCGAGGACTGGGAGGCGGCGAAGATCGTCGACCGGGAGATGTTCAGCGCCGCCGGAGCGGCCGGCCTGCTCCTGTTCCCCACTCCCGAGTCGTACGGCGGCGCCGGAGTCGACGACTTCCGCTTCAACGCCGTCCTCGACGAGGAGTTCGCGCGGTCGGGCCTCGGCGGCGCCGGGCTCGGACTGGCCCTGCAGAACGACGTCATCGGACCGTACATGCTCGACCTGACCGATGACGAGCAGAAGAGCCGGTGGCTGCCCGGAATGACGGCCGGCACGATCATCGGCGCCATCGCGATGACCGAACCGGGAACCGGGTGACCGACCGCAAGTCGTTCATGATCATCTCCGGCGGGGTCAACATCTACCCGCAGGAGATCGAGAACGTACTCGCCCTGCATCCGGCGGTGGACGACATCGCCGTGATCGGAGTCCCGGATCCCGATATGGGCGAGCAGGTCAAGGCCGTGGTGAAGGTCAGCGGCGGAGTCCAACCCGGGCCCGAGCTGGCGGCCGAACTGATCGACTATGTGCGTGCGAGGATCGCACACTACAAGGCTCCGAAGAGCGTCGACTTCGTCGACGATCTGCCTCGCACGCCGACCGGCAAGCTGGTCAAGGGCAAGCTCACGGCCACCTATTCGTAGGTGCGGAGTCGTCACGCCCGACGGGCTCAGGTGTCCGGAAGCCGGTATCGCTCGCGATGATGCAGCAGGCCGGCGGCGGCTTCGTCGACCGCGATCGTCGCATGCGGATGCCGTCGCAGCACCGAGGCGGGGCAGCCGACGCCGACCGGGCCTTCCACCGCCGCGGCGACGGCCTCCGCCTTGGCCTCCCCGGTGGCGATCAGCACAGGCTCCTGTGCCTCGCAGATGGTGCCGAGGCCCTGAGTGATGGCCGAGCTGGGCACCTGGTCGACGGAGCCGAAGAAGCGTGCGTTGTCCTCGCGGGTCCGCCGGGCCAGCTGGACGACGCGCGACCGCGAGGTGAACGACGATCCCGGCTCGTTGAAGCCGAGGTGCCCGTTGGCGCCGATCCCGAGGACCTGCACCGATACCGGGCCGAACCGGGCGATCAACTCGTCATAGGCGCGGGCGGCGGCCGGCAGGTCGGCGGCCATCCCGTCCGGCGCGTAGACGGCCGCCAGGTCGAGCCCGTCGGTCAGGTGTTCGCGGATGAACCGCGCGAACGACTGGGAATGATCGGGAGGCAGGCCGATGTACTCGTCGAGCAGCACTGCGGACACTCCCGCGAAGCTGAGGCCTTCGTCGCGATGCCGACGGATCAGTTCGCCGTAGGCCTTCAACGGCGACGACCCCGTGGCCAGCCCGATGGTCCGGGCGCCGTCCCGGACGGCCGCGGCCACGCGATCGGCGATCACCAGTTCCGGTTGCTCCGTGATCACTATCCGCATCGTCTGCCGTCACCCGATCCGAAATCGCTTATGGCGGGACGTGGCGCCGCCGACCAGCTCCACCGTCGACTTGGGCACCCCGAAATGCTTGGCGAGCAACAGTGCGACCGCCTTGTTGGCCTTACCTTCGGTGGCCGGCTCGCGGACGTAGACCGTCAGCGCCCCGCCGTCGCCGGTCTCCACCAACGGCCCCTTACGGCTGTTGGGTTTGACCATGACCGTGACGGTGTCACTCATCGCCGGCGCTCCTGACTCGCGAACTACTCGAAAAGAATAATCGGCGCCGCGCACCACCGGAGTGGGCAGGCTCCCGCCCGGGTGCCGGTGCGTCTCTGTCCTCGGCGCGACCGGCACCCGTGACGGGGCCCGTGTTCGATATGAAGTTCTCAAAGAACGTGCGTCTCAGACAACGTGTGTTTCAAACAACTTGGGGCGATGGGGACGATCAGGCGACGGGGTGCTGGTAGATGGTCAGGGTGCGGCGCGCGTTCGACCGGATCAGTTCACGGCGCGCGTGCGGGCGCTCGGGATCGACCGGCGGCCGGAACCACGGGTGCCGATCCGGACCGAGCACCACCTCCCATCCGGAGTGATGGATCAGGGTGTGATGCCGTCGGCAGAGCAGAACACCGTTGTCGAGACACGTAGTCCCACCTTGAGTCCACGGAGTCATGTGGTGGCCGTCGCACCATTTGGCCGGCCGGCCGCAGCCGGGGAACGCACATCCGCGGTCCCGCACCTCAAGGGCTTTGCGGAGGGCGCCGGTGAACAGGCGCCGGCTCCTCCCCACGTCCAGGGGCACGCCACTGTCGTTGACGAGGACCTGGGAGGTGGAGCAGTCACAGGCGATCAACTCGGCGGTGGTCGCGGTGATCGGACCGCCGTAGCCGAGTTGATCGTGCAGGCCCTGCCGGATGACCGTGACGGTCGGAAGCACGCCGCCGGAGACGGGCCTGTCGGCACCGTGGAGGTAGGCGCGCAGCAGGTCCACGATCGCATCGCCGCGCCGCCGTGCCGGTGAGCGCGGATCGTCGGTGCCGTCAGGTTGCGGGACCGGTTTGGTCAGCGGATCCAGTGCAGTCACCAGAGCGTCGCCGGCGACTACATCCAGATCCAGCGTCGCGGTGAATCGCCCGTCCCCGCCCTGAGTCAGGGTCATCTCGTTGAGATCGGTGTCCTCCGCCACCGGAATCCTCTCGTCCGAAACCTCTTCGGCGGCGGGGGCGAGTTCGATGGCGAAGGCGCGTGCCCGGGCGGCGACGGCGGCCGGAGTCACCTGCACGGTCAGGGTCCGCACGATCAGCTCGCGCTGCTCGCTGGTGATCGGCACACGGCGTTCGATGTGGTCGACGCCTTGGGTGATCGCGTCGGCGAACTCCGCCGACATCGCACCATCCCGCAGAGCCGAGGCGACGGTCGGCAGCCGATGCAGGTTACGGGCGAGGCGCCCGATCCGGTACGCGACTACCGGGGCTGCACCGATCGCGAGCAACAGGTCCGGCCCCGTCTTGAGCCGGCGGCGCGACGGAATCCGGTTCCGCTCAGCCACCGCCACCAGCAGCGCGAGGAGATGGTCGAGGACATTGCGCAAACGGGTCACCGCGACGATCAGATCCAGGACCAGCCGATCATCGGTGCCCGGACCGACCGCAGCCAGGCATGCACCGAGCGCCCCACCGTCATCAGCGTCGGCGCGGATGGCATCGGTGGTGGTCGAGAGTTCGTCGACGAGAGCGTCGGTGAACCCGGTCAAAGTGTGTGCGTCCATGTGGGTCTCACTTGGTGCTCATGCACAAGGGTGCGATTCAAAGCAGTGAATCGGCTCGGCCGGCAGTGCAGGGGGTGGGGCTGTCGGCCGGGTCGGGCTGGATGTGGTGATCCTCCGGAAAGCGACGGTAATTGTGGTCAACCCCTACGTTACATGCCATACCGAATGGGCACAAGTGTTCGATCAATAGCTTCCAAAGAATCTTCCCAGAGCACGCGGACAGGCCGGCCGACCGGCGCCGGCCCCGGGAATGGAGTCCGCCCCACACCAGCCGCCGATCCTCCCGTCGACTACCATCGAATTTGAATTCATAATAAATAATGGTGGTAGCCGAAGAAGTTCAGATCACCATCCCGATGGGAGGTCGGCGCATGACCCGTTCACATCCGCACCTGGCAGAGGCAGTGACCAGCGGGGTGTTTCGCATCCCGCTGCCCCTCCCCCTGCCCGATCTCACCGAGATCAACTCCTACGCGCTCGCCGACGACGACTCCCTGATCCTGGTGGACCCCGGCTGGCGCGAAGAGACCAGCGAGGCCATCCTGGTCGACGCCCTGGCAGAGCTCGACCGGACGCCCGCGGACGTCAGCGGCATGCTGATCACCCACAGCCACTGGGACCACTACACGCTGGCCATGGACTGGCAGCAGCGCTATTCCATCCCCGTCCATCTCGGCCACGACGAGCATCACACGATCGACGCCTTCGATCTGAACGACGGCCTGCACCCGCAGCAGGTACGTCTGCTCCGGTTGGCCGGAGCCCCCGAGCTGGCCGACACGATCGACCGCCTCCAGCTCGACGACTACGAGAAGGACCTGCGCTTCGGCCCGCCCGATCACTGGCTGCACCACGGCCAGGTGCTCACCGGCGCGGACCAGAGAATCGAGGTGCACGCCACTCCCGGCCACACCCGCGGCCACGTGGTCTACGACCTCCCCGGCGCCGGCGTCACCTTCACCGGGGACCACCTGCTGCCCCGCATCACCCCGTCGATCGGCTTCGAGCGCACGCCCGAGCCCTCACCGCTGACCTCCTATCTCGGCTCGCTCCGCGCTTCCGCCGAAGGCCCCTCACATCGGATGCTGCCCGCGCACGGCGCCCTGACCGCCCGGACCGACGTCCGGGCCAGAGAACTGCTCGCCCACCACGACGAGCGCCTGACTGCGATCCACGATGCGGTCGCGGCCGGAGCGTCCACCGCCGCCGAGATAGCCGGAGGCATGGTCTGGACCCGCCGCAACCGCGCCCTGTCCGAGCTGTCCCCGATGCACGCGATGACGGCGATTCTGGAGGTCCGCGCGCACCTGGTCCATCTGGCGACGCAGGGGCGGCTCACCATGACCACCGGCGAGGTAGAGAGCTTCCATACGTCCTGACCCCACCGCGCCTGTCCGAGACTCCCGGACAGCCCGGGCGGCGGCCGATCCGCCGGTGCCACGGTCGTGGCCATGAACTTCAGCCAGATTCTGCAGAAGTCCGCTCGCCAGTACTCCGACCAGCCCGCAGTCTGGTGCGACGGCCGCGAACAGACCCACGGTGAGCTGTACGAGCGCGCCTGCCGCATCGCCAATGCCCTGTCCGGCTTGGGACTGGAGAAGGGCGATCGCATCGCGCTGCTGTCCAACAACGCATTCGAGACGGTCGAGCTGATCGCCGGATGTGCCGTCGGCGGCTTCGTGCGCGCCGGCCTCTACGCGCACGAGACCGGAGAGGTGAACGCCTATCTCACCGAGCTGGTCGATGCCCGGGCACTCTTCGTCAACGCCGCCCTCTACCCCGCCATCGCCGACCATCTGCCCAGCCTGGAGGCGCTCGAGCACATCGTCGTCTTCGACGGCGACGCTCCCGGAGGCACACTGGCCTACGAGGAGGTGCTCGCCGCCGCGTCGCCCGAGCCTCCGACGGTAAAGCACCATCCCGACGATGTGCACGTGATCCGGTTCTCCGCCGGCACCACCGGCCGACCGAAGGGCATCGTGCACACCATCGCCCAATGGATGAACAACGACGACGAATACCGTTGGGTCACACCGCAGATCGACTCTCGGGATGCGTACCTGGCCGCCGGGCAGCTGACCCACGCCGCGTCGCTGTGGCTGTGGCCCCTGCTGCAGGTGGGCGGCCGGATCATCGTCATGCCGGCTTTCGACGCCGGACGGGCGCTGGAGCTCATCGAAACCCAGAGGGCCACCTGCACTCTGGTGGTGCCGACGATGATCACCGCGCTGCTGGCCCACCCCGACATAGACACCCGCGACCTGTCGAGCATGCGGTGCCTCAACTACGCGGCCTCGCCGATCGCCGAGCGCACCCTGCAGCGAGCCTTGGACAAGTTCGGTCCGGTCCTCTACCAGCTGTACGCCCAGAGCGAGTGCATCACGGTGACGATGATGCAGCCGCACGAGCACACCGGGAAATACCTGCGCTCAGTGGGCCGTCCCACCCCGAACGCGATCGTGACGATCGTGGATCCGGACGGCAACGAGGTGCCGACCGGCGAAATCGGCGAAATCGCCGTCTCGGCCCCGGGCCAGATGACCGGGCTGTGGAAGAACCCTGAGGCCACCGCCGAACGGCACCTGGCCGACGGACGCCTGCTGACCCGCGACATGGGCTATCTCGACGCCGACGGCTACCTGTTCCTGTCCGACCGCAAGGAGGACATGATCATCTCCGGCGGCTACAACATCTGGCCGGCCGAACTGGAGAACGCCATCGCCTCACACGAGGCGGTACGCGAAGTCTGTGTCGTCGGTGTGCCCCATGACAAATGGGGCGAGACTCCCAAGGCGTTCGTCGTCCTCGAGCCCGGCGTCGAGGTGACCGAGGAGCAGATCATCGACGTCACCCGCTCCGCGGTGGGCTCGGTCAAGAAGGTCACCTCGGTCGACTTCGTGGACTCGCTGCCGAAGTCCGGTGTCGGCAAGATCCTGCGCCGCGAGGTCAAGGCGCCCTACTGGGAGGGGCACGGCCGATCGATCGGGTGAGTGCTACGGCGTCGCCCCGGCGGGCGCGGTGAGCATCCGTGCGATGCCGCGCGCCGCCGCGGCGAACTCCTCGCGGCGGACCGCGAAGCGTTCCTCCGGGGCGGCGACGGAGACCGCGGCCACCAGATCGGACCGGTGATACGCGCCGGTCGCCAGGCATGCGTAGCCGGGCACGTACTCGGAGTGCTCGTAGGCCACCCCGGTACTGCGGGTGGCTTCCAGTTGCCGGTCGAACACCGTGATCTGATCCACTGTCTCAGCGGTGATCTGCGGAAGACCGAAGCGTTCGACGATGTCGTGGGTCGATTCCCGGGGCAGCCCGGCCATCAGGAGTTTGCCCAGCGCGGTGGCGTGCCCCGGCAGGATGCCGCCGGGCCGGCACTGCGGTCCGGGCCCGGTGCCGGCCACGCAGACCACGTGCAGACCGTCCCAGGCGCCCACGGTGATGGTCCCGCCGACATGCACGGAGAAACGCTGAACCAGCTGCTGTGCCTTGGCTTCGAACCCGGATCCGCTGAGCAGGTCGGAGCTGATGGTCAGCAGACGCCAACCCAGCCGGTAGCGCCCGGCCGCGGTGCGGCGCAGAAGCCCGATCCGCGCCATGGACGCCATCAGTTCATGCGTGTTCGACTTCGGCAGTCCGAGTACCTCCGCCGCCTCCCGCACACCCCATTCGGGCCGGATCGGCGTGAACAGATTGAGCACTCGTCCGGTGCGCGCAACGGTGGACAGCATGCGCGGGGTGGCGCTCTGGCCGGTCATGGCCGACGTCGATCACGCACGTGCCGCCGCCTTCTCCGCCATCTTGGCCTTGCGCGCCCGCGCGAAGGCCAGCGCGTCCTCCCAGGAGGTCTCCTTCATGATCTGCACGCGGTACTTCATGATCACCGATTGCCCGTTGAGTGTCAGGGCGCCGATCAGCCGGTCTCCCCGCCGGTAGAGAGCGACCCATTTGCCGCCGTCGGCCGGATCGCCGTCGACCACGCGCACCTCGTCGGCCTCCGGGGAGCCGACGAACTGGATCCGGACGTCGTACCAGTCCGACCAGTAGTACGGCACCGTCCCATAGGGTTTGGCGTTGGCCGGGTCCAGGGCGTTGCGTGCGGCCGCGGCGCCCTGTTCGGCCGCCGCCGTCCAGTTCTCCATGCGCTGGCGCACACCGAGGACCGGGTTGAACCAGTTCGCCACGTCACCGGCGGCATAGACCCCCGGCACACCCGTCCAGAGCGTCTCGTCGCAGACGACGCCGTTGTCCACCTCGATACCGCTGCCGGCGAGCCAATCGGTGGCCGGCGTCACGCCGATGCCGACCACTACCAGGTCCGCGTCGATCACCGAGCCGTCGGCGAGGACGACCCGCTCGACGTGCTCGTCGCCTTCCACCCTGGAAACACCGATGCCGCAGCGCAGTTCGGTGCCGTTGCGCTGGTGCAGCGAGGCGATGGCGTGCCCCATCGCCTCACCGGTCGCCCGGACCAGCGGGGTCGGCAGTGCCTCGACCACCGTCACGTCCACTCCCCGCTTGTTGGCGCCCGAGGCCACCTCCGAGCCGATGAACCCGGCGCCGATCACCACGGTCCGGGCGCCTTCGGTGAGCGCCTGCCGCACCGCGACGGCGTCGTCGAGGGTGCGCAGCGCATGCACACCGGCCAGATTCTCGGTGCCGGGCAGGATCCGCGGGGTCGCACCGGTCGCAATCACCAGCGCGTCGTAACCGACACGCCGATCGCCGACGATCACCTCGCGGTTCGCGGTGTCCAGGCCCGTGGCCGGCGCACCGAGGAGCAGCTCGACGTTGAGTTCATCGGCGAAGGTCTGCTCGCTGCGGAAGAACGGCGCCGCGGGTTCCTCGGTGCCCGGTTCCAGGAACTTCTTGGACAGCGGCGGCCGGTCGTACGGTAAATGCGTCTCGGCACCGATCAGCGTGATCCGGCCGCCGAATCCGGCCTTGCGGGCGCCTTCGACGGCGCGCAGCCCGGCCAGCGAAGCACCCACCACGACCAGTCTCTCGATATCCATGTCGTTGCCTCTCGTCAGATCTCGTCAGTTGTCGACGATGCGCAGCGCCTCGGCGGGACAGCCGGCGACCGCCTCCCGTACCGACTGCAGTTCGTCGGGCTCGATGTCTTCTTTGAGCAGGTCGAGATCGCCGTCGTCGTTGACTTCGAAGAACTCCGGCGCCAGGGACTCGCAGATTCCGAGTCCCGCGCACTTGCCGTAGTCGACCGTCACCTTCATTGGATTCACCTCATTCTCGAGATCCGGATGCCGTACCCGTCTAGTTTTTAATTTATTCTAAACTAGAAACGACTGCAAGCGGCGGCCGGCGCCGTCAGCGCCGTTCACGAGGTCAGCACCAGTCCCGGGACCGGGTGCCCACCTTCAGATCCAGCTGCTGCATCCGGTCGGCGACGACGGTCACCGCACCCTCGGCGTTCTGCACCTTCCCGCGGATCATCAGGGCGGGGGCGGTCTGCGCGAGGGTCCGGTAGCGCGTCCACAGACCCACCGAGCACACCACGTTCACCATGCCCGTCTCGTCCTCGAGATTGACGAAGGTGACCCCGGCCGCGGTCGCCGGACGCTGGCGGTGGGTCACCGCCCCGGCCACCGTCACCCGGGTGCCGTCGGGCACCGAGAGCAGCCGGTCGGCCGTCAGCACCCCGAGCGCCGTCAGCCGCGGCCGCAGGTACTGCGTCGGATAGCCGGTCGGCGTGATCCCGGTGGCGATCGCATCCACCGCCGACAGCTCCACCTCGGACATGCCGGGCAGCACCGGCGCGGACCGCGGGCTCACCGCGGGCAGCTGGTCGGCGCGCAGCCCCGCCGCGGCCCCGGCCTCCCACAGCGCCGTCCGGCGATCCAGGCCCAGAGACTCGAAGGCCCCGGCGGTGGCCAGCGCCTCGAGCTGCGCTCCGACGGCCTCGGTGCGCCGCGACAGATCCGCGATCGACGTATACGGTCCGTGTACCCGTTCGGCGACGATCCGCTCGGCCAGCTCGTCGCTCACCCCGCGCACCGACGCCAGCCCCAGCCGCACGTCCAGCCCGGAGTTCTCCAGATCGGCATGTGCCAGCGAATGATTCACCTCCGGACGGTGCACGCGCACCCCGTGCCGCCGGGCGTCGGCCACCAGCGACTGCGGCGAGTAGAAGCCCATCGGCTGTGCCCGCAGCAGCGCCGCGCAGAACGCGGCCGGATGATGCAGCTTGAACCACGCCGAATAGAAGACCAGCGCGGCGAAGCTCTGCGAATGGCTCTCCGGGAAGCCGAAGTTGGCGAAGGCCGCCATCTTCTCGAAGATCCGGTCGGCGGTCTCCCCGGTGATCCCGTGCTCGCGTTCCATCCCGGCGTAGAAGCGGGTCCGCAGCCGTTCCATCTTCTCCGGCGACCGCTTGGAGCCCATCGCCCGGCGCAGCTGGTCGGCCTCGGCGGCCCCGAAACCGGCCACGTCCACCGCCAGCTGCATGAGCTGCTCCTGGAACAGCGGAATGCCCAGAGTCCGGTCGAGGGCCTTGCGCATCGCCGGATGTTCCACGTCCGGCTCCTCGAGACCGTTGCGGCGCCGGATGTACGGGTGCACCGAGCCGCCCTGGATGGGGCCCGGACGGATCAGCGCCACCTCCACCACCAGGTCGTAGAAGTTCCGCGGCTTCAGCCGTGGCAGGGTGGCCATCTGCGCCCGCGACTCCACCTGGAACACACCCACCGAATCCGCCCGGCACAGCATGTCGTAGACCGCGATCTCGGTCAGGTCCAGCTGCGCCAGATCCACCTCGATCCCCTTGTGCCCGGCCACCAGATCGATCGCATAGTGCAGCGCCGAGAGCATGCCGAGCCCGAGCAGATCGAATTTGACCAGCCCCACCGCCGCGCAGTCGTCCTTGTCCCACTGCAGCACGCTGCGTCCGGGCATCCGCGCCCACTCGGTGGGACAGACGTCGGCGATGGGCCGGTCGCAGATCACCATGCCACCGGAGTGAATACCCAGATGTCTTGGCAGCGAGGCGATCTCACCGGCCATGCCGCGGACGTCGTCCGGCGCCGAATCGGGGACCTTGCTCCACGCATCCTGCTGACCGGGGTCGTACCCCAGCGCCCGCGCCATATCGCGCACCGCCGACCGCCCGCGGTAGGTGATCACATTGGCCACCTGCGCGCTGTGCTGCCGGCCGTGCCGGGAGTACACGTACTGGATCACCTCCTCGCGGCGGTCCGATTCGATGTCCACATCGATGTCCGGCGGGCCGTCCCGTTCCGGGGACAGGAAGCGCTCGAAGAGCAGTCCGGCGCGCACCGGATCCACATTGGTGATGCCCAGCGCGAAGCAGACCGCCGAGTTGGCGGCGCTGCCCCGGCCCTGGCACAGGATGTCGTTGCGCCGGCAGAAGCTGACGATGTCGTGCACCACCAGGAAGTATCCGGGAAAGGTGAGCGTCTCGATGATCGCCAGTTCGTGGTCGATCTGCCGGTACGCCTCGGGCCTCTGCTCGCGGGTGCCGTAACGCTGCCGCGCCCCGTCCTCGGTGAGCCGGCGCAGCCAGGTCGCCTCGGTGTGCCCGTCGGGGACGTCGAAGGGCGGCAGCTCGGGGGCGATCAGCTTCAGCGAGAAGGCGCAGTCGGCGGCCAGCCCGGCGGTGTTCTCGACGGCCTCCCGGTGTGCCGGCAGCAGCCGCACCATCTCGTCGCCGCTGCGCAGGTGCGCCCCGCCGAGTCCGGGCAGCCAGCCGGAGATGGTGTGCACATCGGTGCGGGCCCGCACCGCGGCCACCGCGATGGCCAGCCGCCGCCGCTCGGGACCGGCGAAATGCGCACCGGTGGTGGCCACCGTCGGCAGCCTCAGCTCGTTCGCCAGCCCGGCCAGGACGGCGTTGCGTTCGTCGTCGTCGGACGTTCCGGTGGCGGTCAGCTCGACGACGACGTTCCCGGCCCCGAAACGGTCGATCAGCCCGCCCAGCGCGGTACGCGCCGCGCCGGTTCCGCCGTCGGCCAGCGCCCGTCGCACCGCGCCCTTGCGGCAGCCGGTCAGGATCAGCCAGTGCCCGGCCCCCGCGGAGGAGATCAGCTCCGGGTCGTAACGCAGCAGCCCTTTGCTACCACCGCTCATGTGGGCGTCGGCGATCACCCGGGAGAGCCGCCGGTAGCCCTCCGCGTCACGCGCCAGCACCAGCAGGTGCTCCCCCGGCGGGTCGACGACCCCGGCACGCGCGGTATCCCGCTGCAGCGAGAGCTCGGCGCCGAAGACAGTCGGCAGTTCGTACTCCCGGGCCGCTTCGGCGAAGCGCACCACCCCGTAGAAGCCGTCGTGGTCGGTCAGCGCCAGCCCCTGCAGATCCAGCCGACGCGCCTCGGCGGCCATCTCCTCGGGCATCGACGCCCCGTCGAGAAAGCTGTAGGCACTGTGCGCGTGCAGCTCGGCGTACGGGACCGTCGAGGTGATCGGCTCGAGTTCCTCGGGCCGATAGCCACCGCGTTTACGCGACCACCCCGGGGCATCTCCCCCGTCGCCGGCCCCTGCGCCGGACAGCGGCGGACGGCCGGAGAGCACCCGCTCCATCTCCGACCAGCTCGGCGGCCCGTTGTTCCAACCCACACATCGATTCTAGAACATACGTTCGATTCCTGTTCGACGTGAATCCGGAGTCCGGATTCGCGCAAGCGACATCAGACGACTTACGGACGTGCCGACCGAGCGCACACTATGTCGGCCCGGTCTGTGAGAACCTGTTCGGGTGACGAGCTACTTGGTCACCGGCGCCGACGGACTCCTCGGCCGCCGGGTGCTGGCCCGACTACTGGCCCGCGGCGACGACGCCCGGGTCGGCGCACTGGTTCCACGCAGCGGTCTGCCCGCGCTGGCCGCCGTCACCGACACCCTTCCCGACGGCGACCGGGTCGTGACGGTTCTGGCCGACGACGACACCGGCGCCCCGCCGGCCGATCTGGCCGATTTCGGCCCGCTCGACCACCTCGTCCACCTCGACGTGCTCGACGATCCCGCCGCCGACGCGGCCACCGTTCAGGCGGTCAACGCCGATGCGGCCGCGACCCTGGCGTCGTTCGCCGCCGAGCACGGCGCCGTCTTCCACCTGCTCTCGTCGGTCGGCGTGGCCGGCGACCATCAGGGCCCGTTCCGGGAGACCGACTTCGAGCTGGGCCAGAACTTCGCGAATCCGTGCCAGCGCAGCTTCTTCGACGCCGAACTCGCCGTCCGGCAGACCCCCGGACTGCGCTGGCGCAGCTATCGCTGTTCGACGATCGTCGGCGACAGCGTCACCGGCGAGATGGACGAGCTGTGCGGCCCCTACTACTTCCTCGGCCAGGTGAGTCTGCTCGACCGGCTGCCGCGCAAGCTGCCGGTGCCGTGGCCGGATCTGGGTGAGCTGAATCTGGTCCCCGTCGACTACGTGGCCGATGCCCTCTCGGCTCTGCTCGAGGCCGAGCCGGAGGCGCAGCAGCGCGTCTACCATCTGGGAGATCCGCAGCGCCGCAGCCTGTCCGAGGTGACCAATGCGATCACACCGGACCACGACGCCCGCACCTTCGATGCTCTGCCGCGGTCGCTGGCCCGTCCGCTGCTGACCCTGACCGGGCAGGGCGCCCTGCGCACCGGCCGCGATCTGGTCGCCCAGCAGCTCGGTGTGCCGCCGGCCGTGCTCGACGTGCTGGCGCTGCCGGTGCACTTCGACCCCGCGGCCACCGCCGAACTGCTCGAGCGCCGCGGAGTGAGGCTGCCCCGGATCGAGGACTACGGGCCGCGGCTGTGGCGGTACTGGGCCGAACATCTGGACCCGGCCCGCAACCGGCGCGACGACCCGCGCGGTCCGCTGGTCGGCAAGGTCGTGGTGATCACCGGCGGATCCACCGGCATCGGCCGCGCCACCGCCCGGATGTGCGTGGCCCGCGGGGCACACGTGATCCTGGTGGCCCGCGACGCCGACAAACTCACCGAGACGGTCGACGAACTGTCCGCCGAGGTCCCGAAACCGGGTCTGCCGCTGGGCACCGTCAGCTGTTATCCGGCCGATGTGACCGACGAGGACGCGGTGCGCACCCTGGTCAAGTCGATCATCGCCGAACACGATCACATCGACATCCTGGTCAACAACGCCGGCCGGTCCATCCGCCGGGCGGCGACGAACTCTCTGGACCGCTCGCACGACTATCACCGCACCATGGCGGTGAACTACTTCGGCGCGGTCTATCTGACCCTGGCCGTGCTGCCGCACATGATCGAGCGGCAGGCCGGCCATGTCGTGAACGTTTCGACGGCGACGACCCAGACCAGGGCGCCGCGTTTCGGGGCGTACGCTTCGAGCTATGCAGCCCTGGAAGCGTTCACCGACGTGACCGCGGCCGAGACCCTGTCCGACCACGTCACCTTCACCACCGTGCGGTTGCCGTTGACCCGGACCAAGATGATCGCCCCGACCGCGGTCTACGATTCCGCTCACGGGATCTGGGGTGTGGACAAGGCCGCGGCCCGGATTCTGCACGGCATGATCGACCGGCCGGTCCGGAGCGGCTCGCGGTTCGGCTCGCTGGTCGAATGGGGCCACCGGAGGGTGCCGCGGCTGACCACCCGGATCCTGCACCAGACCTATCTGATGCTCGGCGAGTCGGCGGCCGCCCTGCACGGGCGGGCCGACGAACCGTTGAAGGATCCGGCGGTGTCGTGACCGAGACTCCGTACCTGTCGATCGACCGCGAGCGCATGGAACGGAACATCACCGCCATGGGCCATCGGGCCGCCGATCTGGAGCTGGCGTTGCGCCCGCACGTCAAGACGCACAAGTGCATCGAGATCGCCGAACTCCAGATGTTCTCCGGGGCTACCGGTTTGACCGTCGCCACCATCGGCGAGGCGGAGACCTTCGCCGACGCGGGCTTCACCGATCTGTTCATCGCCTATCCCCTGTGGTTGTCCGACGAGAAGGCTGCCCGGCTGTCGGCCCTGGCGGGCCGGACCCGGCTGCGGGTGGGCGTCGACTCGGCGGCCGGTGCCCGCCGGCTGGCCGAAGGTCTCGCCGGCACCCCGGTGGAAGTGCTGGTGGAGATCGATTCGGGCCAGCACCGGACCGGGGTGCCCCCGCGGGAGGCGCGTGCCATCGCCGCGGCGGCGGTGGCCGCAGGTCTGGAGGTGGTCGGCGTGTTCACCTTTCCCGGTCACGGTTACGGTCGCGGTGCGGCCCGGCAGAAGGCGGCCATCGACGAGTCCCGCACGCTGGTGGGCGCGGCCGCCGCGCTGCGCCACGCGGGGGTGACGCCGCGGGTGATCAGCGGGGGCTCCACCCCGACGGCCCAGTACGCCGACTTCTCGGTGCTCACCGAGATCCGTCCGGGCGTATACCCGTTCGGCGACGCCCAGCAGCTCGAACTCGGCACGTGCGGCTTCGACGATGTGGCGCTGACGGCGGTCTCCACCGTGGTCAGCCGCCGCCGGAACCGGATCGTGCTCGACGCGGGCAGCAAGGTGATCGGCGCCGACCGGCCGGCCTGGGCCAGCGGCTTCGGCCGGCTGCTCGATCATCCGGACGCCCGGATCACCGCGCTGTCCGAACATCACGCCGTCGTCGACTTCCCCTCCGGCGCAGCACTTCCCGAGGTGGGCGAGGTGCTGCGGGTGATCCCGAACCACGTCTGCACCGCGGTCAACCTCGCCGACGAACTGCACCTCGACGACGGTCAGGTGTGGTCGGTCGCCGCCCGCGGCGCCAATTCCTGAGGCACAGGCTCTCGGCGGACCCCGGCGACCTCGTCGGTCAGACATCCCTGGACGTTTGATGTCAAGCCGCGGCCGTGGTGTGGTGTGCCCAGGCTGTGTCTTGGTGGTAGGTGCTCTGGTGGGTTAGGCAGCCGTGGAGGATGCCGACCAGGCGGTTGGCGAGTTGGCGGAGGGCGGCGTTGTGTTTGACGCCGCGGGCGCGTTGCTGGTCGTAGTATGCGCGGGCGTATTCGTCGTGGAGTAGGGCACAGGAGGCCTGTGAGTGAAGAGCGTCGACGAGCCGGTCGTTGTGCACGAAGCGTGCGGCGACCACCCGTGTTTTGCCTGACTGGCGGGTGATGGGACTGGTCCCGGCGTAGTTCTTGCGGGCTTTGGAGCTGCGGTAGCGTCCGGGGGCGTCCCCGAATTCGGCGAGCACCCGTGCGCCGGTGATCACGCCGAGGCCGGGTTGGCTGGCGATGATCTCAGCGTCCGGGTGCTGGCCAAAATGTGCCTTCACCTCCTGTTCCAGGGCGGAGATCTCCTCGTTGATCACGCTGATCACGGCCACGGTCGAGCGAACCGATGCCGCGTACGCGCTGGTGAGGATCTCCGGTTGCCCGAGGTGCTCGCCGTGGAGGATCTGCTGGATCCGGGCGGCTTTGTCTTCCTTGCGGTGGTATCCCTTGAGCATTGGGAGGATCTGCCGGGCAGTGAGTTTCGCGGCCTTCTGCGGTGTTGCCGCCTTGGCCAGAAGGGCCAGGATCGGGCGGCTGGTCAATGCGAGGTCGAGCTCGGCGCAGACCAGCAGGATCGCCGGGAAGTACTCGCGCAGAGCCGCTCGCAGCCTCAGCATGTGCCGGGTGCGGTCCCAGATCATGCTTTGATGAGCTCGGCTGACCACCTTGATCGCTGCGGCGATCTCGGAGTCACCGCCGGCTTCGCGGAGCTGATGGCGGCGGGTGCGGATCATGTCCGCCAGTGCGTGCGCATCACCCTTATCGCTTTTCGCCCCGGAACTGGAAAGGATCTCGCGGTGGCGATGCGCCTGCCGCGGATCGACGCCGAACACCCGATACCCGGCTGCCAGCAGCGCGTTGACCCACGTGCCGCGATCGACCTCGATGCACACCAGCACATCGCAGGCCTGACCGTCTTCTGGCAGGAACTGGCCGACGAGTTCGCCGAACCCGGCGATCCCAGCGATACCTTCCGGCAATCGCGCCCGCCGCAGGATGCGGCCCTGCTCGTTCTGAACCTCCACGTCGTGGTGGTCTTCTGCCCAATCGTCACCGACGAACAACAGCATCGTCACCGACTCCCTTCCCGATCGCTACCGATGGCAGCCACGCCGAGAAGGCGAGCCGCGAACTAATGGACCAGTGCTCACACCCCGAACTCAGGCCGGGCACGACATCCCATCAGCGATCAACCTCCTGGCCGACTACCAGGGACACGATCTGACCCTAGGGCTCGCGAGCCCAGTCGAGGAGAGTGTTCACCCAGTAGCGGCTACCAGTACCAACTCTGCCGGATCCAATCCGGTGGACTTGGTACTTCCCATTAGTCGAGGTCGGTGAAGTGCTCCACCTGCGGCGGGGAGGCGAAGAACGGGCCGATGGCACCGCGCCAGGTGGCGAAGCTCTCGGCGGCCCGGAAGTCCTCGTGCGCCTGGACCGAATCCCATTCGACCATCAGGATGAAGCAGGTCGGGGTCTCGATACCACGGGTCATCCGCACCGACCGGCAGCCGTGCGCGCCGGAGATCACCTCGCGGACGCTCTGGTAGGCGGCGGCGAAGCCGTCGGGGTCTGTCACATCGAAAATCGCCACTTCGAGAACCATGCGGGAAGCCTATCGCCTCGACCCGTGCCGTTCACTCGTAGATGCCCTCCACCTGCCAGCGGCCACCGCGGAAGCACAGCAGCAGCGCCCGCGAGTCCTCCAGCAGCACCTGGGTCCGGGCCATCACCGCGGCGCTGCGCACCCCCGGGTCGGCGCCGTCGTCGATGCCGAACGGCCACGGTCCCGCCCACCAGTCGATCCGGTAGTCGTGCCGGGTCGAGCGCACGATCACCGGTTCGGCGGTGAAGGCTCCGCGGCCGGTGACCCGCACCGGATCGCCGGCCGCGTCGAACAGTTCGGCGTGACCGGCGAGCAGCCGGGCCGGCCACGGCCGGGCGATCCGGTCCGGCCAGGCCGCCCCGGCCGGCCGCTCCGGCCGCAGTTCGTCGCCGAAGGTCACCAGATCCACCTGTTCGGCCGGCCCGCGGCCGCCGCTGGCCACCGGCACCTGCACCGCACGCTCGCCGAGCAGCCCCTGCACCCGGGTGAGGGCCCGGCGCGCCGGATCGCCCAGTCCGGTCCGGCCCGGACCACCGCGCGGCAGCCCCTCGCCGGCCAGCGCGTACTGCAGCGCACCGGGGTCGATCACCTCCACCGGCTCGAGCAGCAGCCGCGCGATCGGCGAATCGGGGGCGTCGGCGGTGCCCGCCGACAGGGTGAGCCAGCCTTCCAGCTGCCAGCGCACCCGGTCGGCGGTGGCCTCCGGGGTGAGCGGTTCGGCGCATCGCCAGGTCCGCGAATGACGTTGTCCGCGTTCGGTGATCGCCTGCACCGTCAGCCGGGTGCAGGCCAGCGACGCCGACGACAACCGGACGTGCAGCTCCTCGGCGAGCCGTCGGCCGAGGAAGGCGGCGGCGTCGATCCGGTCGATCGGCGGGTCACAGTCGTGTTCCACCTCCAGCCCGGGAGGGATCGGTGCCCGGCTGGGCCGTCGCCCCGGTTCGGCGCGCGCCAGGCGGTGCGCGACCGCCGCATCGGCGGAGAACCGGGATGCCACGTCGGCCGGATCCAGGGCGGCGAACGCCCCGAGCGTGCGGACCCCCAGCCGCCACAGCAGATTCACCAGCTCGTCCCGGCCCGGCCCGGACAGCGACGGCTCGACCACCAGATCGGCCACCGGGCGTCCGGCCAGGAAGTCCGCATCCGTTCCCGGCGGCACCACCGTCCCGGTCCGGGCGGCCAGCACCGCGGTGAAGAGCTCGTCGGCGGTGCCCACCCGGCCGGCCACCCCGCACGCGTCGACCGCCGAAACGATCTCCTCGGCCAGTTCCTCCTCACCGCCGAAGTAGCGCCCGGCCCGATCGGCGGCGATCACCATCAGCCCGGGCCGCAGCACCTCGGTCATCGGCACCACCGCGGACACCGCGGCCACCACCGGCTCGAAGAACCGTCCGTCGCGGCCCGGATCGTCGGGCGCCACCGTCAGGTCCGGGCACAGCGACTGCGCCTGACGTTTGCGCATGCCCCGGCGCACCCCCGCCCGCCGGGCGGCGGCCGAGCAGGCGGTCACGCGGCCGGACCCGAGCACCGCGACGGCGTCGCCGCAGTCCGGGCCGAGTGCGGCCGCCGCGGCCACCGCCGGCCAGTCCGGGCACCACAGCGCCAGCACCCGCCCGGTCAATTGGCCACCGCCAGCCGTACGGCGGGCTGCCCGGCGGCAGCGACCGCGACCAGACGATCGTTCTCGGTGAGCGCGCACCGCGTGGACCGCGGCGCCAGGCCGGCCCCGCCGATCCGCACATCCATCTCCAGCCCGCCGATCCGGCCGTAGCCGCTGCGCCGGGCCGGAACATGCCGGTAGCCGGACACCTCCGCCTCGATGCGCACGGTGGCGCCCGGCCAGCAGCCGGGCGGGCCCACCACCATCAGCGTCGACGACTGTCTGCGGGCGCGCCCGGTGAGCACCCGGGCCCGCGACGGGGTCACCGAGTCGACGGCCACCAGCACCAGGTCGATGCCGTCGAGCAGGACCGAGGCCACCTCCAGCCGGTCCACGCCGGGCTCGTCGACCACCGCGATCCGGTCCAGCTGCGCACCCAGGTCGGCGGCGACGGCCAGGTTCAGCTGCGGCAACCCCACCAGCGCCGCGGTGGCGCCGGTGGCGCTGACCGCCGCCAGCAGTGCCGCCGGCATACTGGCCGCCCCGCTCACCTCCACCACGCTGCCCGGTGCCAGCCCGCGGCGCGGCAGCAGCCCGGCGATCGGCTCGGGCACCGGCAGCACCGCCGGGGCCGCTCCGGGCCCCGCCGACAGGCCGGCCAGCTTCCGGCGCAGCGCTGCCACTGTCATCTGCTTGTCGGATACTTCTTCACGTCCGGAAGCCTGTGCTTCCGTCTCTGGACATTGTGGACCGGTCATCATGGCACTCCCCTCACCTGCAGGTATTCGACTTTTGCGGCAGGGAAGATGCCGACTGAAGCCCATCGAACTACTGTTCGAAATGCTAACTCCCGACTCTGACACGGGTCAATCGGCGGACGCCGAACAGGTAGATTCGGGTCATGCCCGCCCGTCTCTTGCCAGCAGTGATCGTCGTGCTGTCCATCACCACGATCGTGCTGACCACACTCGGCTGGTTCACCCTGCGCCCGCTCGGCCCCGAATCCGACGTGTCCTGGAACAGCTTCGGTTCCGGCGACTTCGCCATCGCCGAGGCTCCCGACGCCCACGGCTGGCTGATCGTGCTGGCCTGCGTGGCCGCGATCGTCGTCGCCCTCTGCTCGTGGCTGCCCTCGCTGGCGCCCTATCGCCGGACGTCACTGGTGGTGATCGGCGTCGGGGCGCTGGCGGCGTCGATCATCCCGATCACGGTGATCGCCAACCCGGACTGGTATCTGGACGATCTCTTCACCGCCCTCGGCGAACCCGACCGGCAGACCGGCCTGCCCGCCTCGGAGTTCATCGGGATGCCGGTGGTGGCGTCGACGCTGGCACTGCTGCTGCTCCTGGCGGTCACCGCCTTCGCCGCGGCCGTCCTCGCCCCGGCCATCGCCCCCGATCAGCCCGCCCCCGTGCGCACCGAGGACCCCAGCGGAGCCGTACTCTGACATCGTGGCCGATCCTGCGAAGAAACCCGCGAAGAACACCACGAACGAGTCCCCGGTGAACCGGCGGCTGTACGTCTACGCGATCGTCATGCTCGCGCTGACCGTCGCCGCCGTCGCCGCCCTGCCGTGGATCAGTGTGCGTTCGGGGTTCGGCGGAGTCTCCTGGAACGGTTTCGGCTCCCAGAACATCAGCGGCTCGGCCGAGGACACCCTCGACGCCTCGCCCGGCGGGCCCGGCTGGCTGCTGCTGGTGACCGCCATCGTCGCGTTCCTGGCCGCCGTCTCCTATCTGGTGCCGGCCACCCGCGGCTACACCCGGTCACTGCTCTGGGTGGCCGCGATATGCGCCCTGGGCACCACGGCGGTCCCGATCGCGGTGCTCGTCTCCCCCGACTGGTACACCGGCGATCTGCTCGACCAGTTCGGGGGCGGGATGCTGAACGCCCGCGACTACCTGTACACCCCGGTGGTGGTGGTCGAGGTCCTGCTGCTGCTCGGACTGGCGGCGCTGTGCTGGTTCGCCGCCACCACCCTGTCCGACGACGACCCGTCCGAGGACTCCTCCCCGGCGGACGACCGGGTCAGTCCAGCTGACGATTGACCGCCCACCGGGTGAGCGCATTGCGGTTGGACTGCTGGGTTTTACGCAGCACGTTCGAGGCGTGCGTCTCGACGGTCTTGACCGAGATGAACAGTTCCTCGGCGATCTCCCGGTAGGTGTAGCCGCGGGCCAGCAGCCGCAGGACCTCCAGTTCCCGCCTGGTCAGCGAGTCCAGTTCCGGGTCGAGTGCCGGCTCGGGCACCGGGGAGCGCCCGGTGAACGAGTCCAGCACGAACCCGGCCAGGCGCGGTGAGAAGACGGCGTCGCCCTCGGCCACCCGGCGCACCGCGTCGGCCAGTTCCGCACCGGAGATGGTCTTGGTGACGTAGCCGCGCGCCCCGGCCCGGATGGTGGCGATCACGTCGGCCGCCGCGTCGGAGACCGACAGCGCCAGGAACACCGGGGCCTGCGAGCCGAGCGCATCGGTCACCCCGCGCAGCACGGCCACGCCGCCGCCGGCCGGCATGTGCACGTCCAGCAGCACCACGTCCGGGTCGGTGTCGACGATCCCGCTCACCGCCTCGGCGACGGTGCCGGCATCGCCGACCACCTCGAGTCCGTCCTCGGCGGCCAGCTCGGCACGAACCCCGGAGCGGAAGACGGCGTGGTCGTCGACGAGAAAGACCCGGTAGGTCATGAGATCTCCTGTGTCTGGGTGGGATCGTATCGGGCTGGATCGCGCTGGGCGGGATCACGGCGGTGGCCGGGCGCGGTGCGCGGCAGGGTGAGGGTGACATTGGTGCCCTTGCCCGGTGCCGAGCGCAGCGCCGCCGCCCCGCCGGCCCGTTCCATGCGCGCCCGGATGGAGCCGGCGATGCCCTGCCGGTCCGGGTCCACCTGTTCGGGATCGAAGCCGCGGCCGCGGTCGCGGACGAAGACCTCCACCTGCTCGTCGGTCACCTCGCAGTAGACGTCCACCTTGGGCGCACCGGAGTGTTTGGCCGCATTCACCAGCGCCTCCCGGGTGGCGGCCACCAACGACGACGCCGCGCGCGCCCACTGCTCGTCGCGCAGTTCATCGCCGGTCACGTCGCCGACGGTGACCGCCTCGATCTCGGTGCCGTAGGTCTCCTCCACTTCGGCGGACAGGGCGGCGACGGCCGCGGCCAGCGATTCCCGACGCTGCGCGGGATCGCCGAACAGCCACGCGCGCAGCTCGCGCTCCTGCCGGCGGGCCAGCCGCGCGACGGTCTCCGGATCGCCTGAGCGCTTCTGGATCAGGGCCAGGGTCTGCAGCACCGAGTCGTGCAGATGGGAGGCGATCTCCTCGCGTTCGGCGTCGCGGATGCGCGCCGCACGTTCGGCGTCCAGGGCGCGCAGCAGCCGGATCCACAGCGGCACCGTCAGCAGCACCACGCCCACCAGGGTCGCCGGCACCGCCAGCAGCACGGGGTTGACGCCGCCGGCGATCGAGTCGCCGGCCACCACCAGCACCACCAGCCCGCCGACCACCAGCACGATCCCGGCGGCCAGCCGCAGCCAGGTCAGTACGGTGCGGCGGCCGCCCAGGCCGGTCATGTCCACTTCGCGCCAGACCAGGGCGGCGCCGCCGAGGACGAAGAGCACGGCGATCAGATCCTGGGCGGGCGCATTGGAGCCGATCATGAAGGTGACCATGAGACCGGCCACGCCCACGAACCCCAGGCCGTAGGCCTGCCGGCGTTCGACCGGTCCGGGTGCGGCGGTGTCGTCGCCGGTCGGGCAGAAGAACCACAGCAGCGCATAGGCGGCCACCCCGGCGCCGGCCATCACCGTGAGCACCACGAAGACCACCCGCACCCGGAAGACGTCGACGCCCAGGTGGTCGGCGACGCCGCCGCACACACCGGCCACGATCTTGCCGCCGCTGCGCCGCTGCAGACGCCGCGGCGCCGGCATCGGTGCCGCCGCCGGCGACGGCGCGGGAGTGCGGGAACGTGATCTCATCACTGTCGATAGTGGCACGCCCGGAGGCCGTTTCCGAGGTTCCGGCGCCGAGTTCAGGGGCGATCTCAGGGTGATTCCCGATCCCGCACGCGGACCCGGCCGCCAGGATGGGAGACATGAACCGAACGAGCCTGCACGATCTCTGGGCGACCCGCCCGGTGCGCCGCCGGTCCGGCCGCAAGGTGGCCGGCGTGTGTTCCGGGTTCGGTGCGCGCTACGACGTCGACCCGACGCTCATCCGGGTGGCCTTCGTGGTGGCGACCATGTTCGGCGGCGGCGGGGTGCTGCTGTACGTGGCGGCGTGGATCGCGCTGCCGTCGGGCCGCACGCACGCCGCCCGGCACACGGCCGGGTACGACGAGCAGTCCACCCCACGCAGCAGCCGGCGGCCCCGCGGCGGCCTGCACGACGTCGGCTGGCCCAAGATGATCCTGCTCGCGGTGCTACTGGTGGTGGTGTTCTCCCATCTGGGCGACAACTCCGCATGGAACACCGGCGCACTGGCCGGGGTGGTCCTCATGCTGCTGGGCTGGTGGCTGCTCTACCAGCGCACCCCGGTGGCCCCGGCGGGCACGTCGGCGGCGGACCCGGCCGCCGGGCCCGCTCCGGCGGCGACGGCATCGGCGACCGGCGTGGCCGAGGGCGAGGGCGCGCCGGAGGCTGCGGCGCCGTACGCCCAGAGTGTCCCCGCGGGCGCAGCGCCCGTCGGCGCCGCGGTGGGAGCCGCAAGTCCCGCACCGCCGCCGATCGACGACGATCTGCCGCCGTCCTGGGATCCGCTGGGCACGGCCCGGTTCGCCTGGGATCTTCCCGAACCGCCGCCGCCCGCGCCGGAGCCGGAGCAGCCGCGCTCGGCCTTGACCCCGGTGACGCTGGGGCTGGCGGTGCTCGCCGCCGGCGGTGGCACGGCCGCGAACCTGCTGGGCGCCGACTGGTTCACCGTGGGCCGGATCGCCGCACTGTCGCTGGCGGTGATCGGGGCTGGGCTGCTGGTGGCCGGGCTGCAGCGCCGCCAGCCGGGCCGGCACGCCTCCGGGCTGCTGCCGCTCGGGGTGCTGGGCGCCGCCGTCGTCATCGTCGCCACCCTGCTGCACAGCAGCGGCTGGGCGCTGCCCGGCGGCGGGGCGGGTGAGCGCACCTGGAAGGTCAGCGAGGCCGGCCAGCTGGCCGACCGCTACGAGCTCACCCTCGGTTCGAGCACCCTGGATCTGCGTGATCTGGGCGCCCTCGACGGCGATCGCACGGTCACCGTCGAACAGGGGGTCGGCGATGTGACGATCCTGCTGCCCGAGAAGGTCCGGACCCGGATGGAGTGCAGCAGCACCGTCGGCGACGTCGACTGCCCACCGGGTATCCGCGGACGCGATGCGGACCAGAACTCACCCCTGTTGACCATCAAGGCGCACAGCGCCATCGGCAGTGTGGAGGCACGACGATGAGTGAACCCGTGGACGAGAATCCCGCCCACCGCAGTCCGGCCCTGGTGGTCAGCGGCGTGCTGGCGCTGCTGCTGGCCGGCTGGGGCCTCTCCGGCGGTCCGGACATCCCCAACGTGAACGTGGTGCCGTGGATCCTGGTGGGTCTGGGCCTGCTGGTCGGCGTGGTCCTGGTGATCAGCGGCTTCCGGCGCCCCGATCGCTCCTAACGGCCCCGAGCCGGGACGTGGCACCCCCGGCGGGCCCGCTCCGTCGTTCAGAGGACCGGGAGGATCACTCCCACTCGATGGTCCCCGGCGGCTTGCTGGTCACGTCCAGCACCACCCGGTTCACGTCGGGCACCTCGTTGGTGATGCGGGTGGAGATGATCTCGAGGACCTCGTACGGCACGCGGGTCCAGTCGGCGGTCATGGCGTCCTCGGAGGAGACCGGGCGCAGCACGATCGGGTGGCCGTAGGTGCGGCCGTCGCCCTGCACGCCCACGCTGCGGACGTCGGCCAGCAGCACCACCGGGCACTGCCAGATCTGGCCGTCGAGGCCGGCGGCGGTGAGTTCCTCGCGGGCGATCAGGTCGGCCTTGCGGAGCAGTTCGAGGCGGTCCTTGGTCACCTCGCCGACGATGCGGATCGCCAGACCCGGGCCCGGGAAAGGCTGGCGGCCGACGATCTCCTCGGGCAGGCCGAGCTCGCGGCCCACGGCGCGGACCTCATCCTTGAAGAGCAGCCGCAGCGGCTCGACCAGGGTGAACTCGAGGTCTTCGGGCAGGCCGCCCACATTGTGGTGGCTCTTGATGTTGGCGGTGCCGGAGCCGCCGCCGGATTCGACGACGTCCGGGTAAAGGGTGCCCTGCACCAGGAAGTCGATCTTCTTGCCGGCGGCGGCCTGATCGCCGAGGACCTCGCTGACGGCGCCCTCGAAGGAGCGGACGAATTCGCGGCCGATGATCTTGCGCTTGGTCTCCGGGTCGGACACTCCGGCGAGATGACCGAGGAAGACGTCCTCGGCGTCGACGGTCACCAGCCTGGCGCCGGTGGTGGCGACGAAGTCGGTCTGCACCTGCTCGCGTTCACCGGCGCGGAGCAGGCCGTGATCGACGAAGACGCAGGTGAGGCGGTCGCCGATGGCGCGCTGGACCAGGGCACCGGCCACCGCGGAGTCGACGCCGCCGGACAGCCCGCAGATCGCCAGGCCCTCATCGCCCACCTGCGCGCGGACGTCGGCGATCAGCGCTTCGGCGATGTTGGCGGCGGTCCACGTGCGCCGCAGGCCGGCCACCTCGTAGAGGAACCGGGTCAGGATCTCCTGGCCGTGCGGGGTGTGCAGCACCTCGGGGTGGTACTGGACGCCGGCCATGCGGCGCTCCGCGCACTCGAAGGCGGCGACCGGCGCCCCCGGCGTGGAGGCGGTGACGGTGAAGCCCTCCGGCGGGGTCTGCACGGCGTCGTTGTGGCTCATCCAGACCGGCTGCTCGCCGGGCAGTCCGTGGTGCAGGAGACCGCCGTCGCCGGTCACGTTCATCATGGTGCGGCCGAATTCGCGGCCGCCGGTGTTGGCCACCTCGCCGCCGAGCGCGGCGGTCATCTTCTGGAAGCCGTAGCAGATGCCGAACACGGGAATGCCCAGATCGAAGAGCCGATCGTCGATGCTGGGGGCGTCGTCCGCGTACACCGACGACGGTCCGCCGGACAGTACGAGCGCCGCCGGCTTCTTGGCCACGAACTCCTCATAGGGCGCGTCGTGGGCGATCACCTCGGAGTAGATCCGGGCTTCGCGCACGCGCCGGGCGATGAGCTGCGCGTACTGGGCACCGAAGTCGACGACGAGGACTGGGCGCGGGTGGTCCGTCGAGGTTTCCGTCACGGGCGCCAGTCTATCGTCGCAGGACCGGATACCCGGAACCGGGCGATGGCCCGTCACAGCAGCTTGCCATTCACGCCGAGTGACCAGGTACCCCGCCGAGGGGCATATCCAGCGATGGCTGTCAGCCCCCTCGACTAGAGTCGCAGCCGTGATCACAGGTGAGTTGAAGAGCAGGATTGACCGTATCTGGGACGCGTTCTGGTCCGGCGGTATCTCCAATCCACTGGAGGTGATCGAGCAGATCACCTATCTATTGTTCATCCGCCGCCTCGACGACGTCCAGACCCTCGCCGAGCGCAAGGCCCGGGTCACCGGCGAGCCGCTCGAGAACCCCGTCTTCTCGCCGGAGCAGAGCCATCTGCGGTGGAGCCAGTTCAAGAACGACTCCCCCGAGGTCATGTTCCGGGTCATCGGCGAGGAGGTGTTCCCGTTCCTGCGCTCGCTCGGCGACGGCACCACCTACAGCGAGCACATGAAGGATGCCCGCTTCACCATCCCGACGCCGGCACTGCTGAGCAAGGTCGTCGACATGCTCGACGAGGTCCCGATGAACGACCGGGACACCAACGGCGACCTCTACGAGTACATGCTCTCCAAGATCGCCTCGGCCGGCACCAACGGCCAGTTCCGCACCCCGCGCCACATCATCGACCTGATGGTCAAGATGACCGCGCCGCGGCCCGACGACGAGATCTGCGACCCCGCCTGCGGTACTGCCGGATTCCTGGTCGCGGCCAGCGAGTACGTCCGGGAGACGCATCCGAATGCGCTGCTGGATGAGAAGCAGCGCAGCCACTTTCACAAGTCGATGTTCCACGGCTACGACTTCGACTCGACCATGCTGCGGATCGGTTCGATGAACATGCTGCTGCACGGCGTCGAGGCCCCGGACATCCGCTACCGCGACTCGCTGTCCGAGGGTGCGAGCGAGGATGCCGACAAGTACACGCTGATTCTGGCCAATCCGCCGTTCGCCGGCTCGCTCGACTACGAGTCGACGAGCAAGGATCTGCAGCGGGTGGTCAAGACCAAGAAAACTGAACTGCTGTTCCTCGCGCTGTTCTTGAAGCTCCTCAAGCCCGGCGGCCGGGCCGCGGTGATCGTGCCCGACGGTGTGTTGTTCGGTTCGTCTAAGGCGCACAAGACGCTGCGTCAGATGTTGGTCGAGGATCAGAAGCTCGACGCCGTCGTGAAGCTCCCCAGCGGTGTGTTCCGCCCGTATGCCGGGGTGTCGACCGCGATCCTGTTCTTCACCAAGACCAACTCTGGTGGTACGGACGACGTCTGGTTCTACGACGTGCAGGCCGACGGCTTCTCCCTTGACGACAAACGCAATCCCGTCGACGCCAACGACCTCCCCGATCTCCTCACCCGCTGGCAGTCTCTTTCTTCGCCGGTTGAGCCGGGCGACGAAGGAGCCCGTGTCGAAACCCAGCGTGCACGCACCGAGCAGTCCTTCCTGGTCCCCAAAGCCGACATCGTCGCCCAGGACTACGACCTGAGTCTCAACCGCTACAAGGAGATCGAGTACGACGAGGTGGAGCACCGCCCGCCGCTGGAGATCATCGCCGACATCGAGAAGCTCGACGCCGAGATCGCCCAGGGCCTCGCCGAACTGAAGGCGATTCTGTCGTGAGAAATGTCCCTTTGTCGTCCCTGATCACGTCAGCTGGGGGCCGCGCAGGCACGGAGACCGATCTGCCGATCTACTCCGTCACCAAACATTCTGGATTCGTACCCAGCCTCGAGTACTTCAAGAAGCAAGTCTTCAGTCGAAATGTTTCTGGGTACAAGCTAGTCAAGCCCGGAGACTTCGCCTACGCAACCATCCATCTCGATGAAGGATCGATAGGCATCGCGCCTGAGCGGGGCCTAGTCAGCCCGATGTACACAGTCTTCCGGCCCGATGAGCAACGCGTTGATCCTAATTTCCTCATTCGCTTCCTCAAGAGCCCAAGGGCGCTGGCGCACTATCCCCAGCTCGGAAAAGGAGCAGTTCACCGCCGCAAATCGATCTCGCTGTCGGCGCTGGGAACACTTTCGATCCCACTCCCACCCCTCCCCGAACAACGCCGCATCGCCGCAATCCTCGACCACGCCGACGCCCTCCGCGCTAAGCGCCGGCAGGTCCTCGCCCACCTCGACTCCCTGACCCAGTCCATCTTCCACGACATGTTCGGAATCCCCGACCTGACCAACAGCGGCACCACTTTCGGCTCAGTTGCAGATCTCGCCGGTGGAAGGAATCTCGTCGCCGACGACTCATCGTCAGACAGCACATTCCGCGTGCTAAAGATCAGTGCGGTGACATCCGGGCAGTTTAGGCCACTCGAATCGAAGCCGCTGCCCGCTGACTACGTTCCACCAGCCGAGCACCTCGTCCGCGAAGGCGATCTGCTGATGAGCCGCGCGAATACCACCGAGCTCGTTGGCGCAGTCGCGTACGTACCGGCTGACCACCAGAATCTCGCGCTTCCCGATAAGATCTGGCGGTTCGCCTGGAAGTGCGATGCGGAACCACTCTTCTACCACGCACTCTTCAGCAATCCGACCATCAGGCGTCGCATTAGTCAACTCTCAAGTGGAACCGGCGGATCCATGAAGAATGTCTCCAAGGCAAAGCTGAAGGCAATGCCTATCCCGAGTGTCGGACTCAACTCTCAGCGCGAATTCGTCCAACGCGTGCGTATCCTGTCGGACTATCGACAATCGGTGAATATCGCACTCGCGACAGATGATGAACTCTTCGCCTCCCTCCAATCCCGAGCCTTCCAAGGGGAACTCTGATGACCGCGCCGACCTGGGAGCAGTACATGGCACCTTCACTGAAGGTGCTCTTGGACAGTGAGATTCACCGGTCCCGTGAGATCGTCGACAGGGCTGCGGACATACTCGGAGTCACGGTGGAGCAGCGCGGGATCCTCATCCCTTCGGGCCAAGAGCAGTTCCGCAACCGCGGCACGTGGGCACTGTCATACCTCTCCCGCGCCAACGCCGTCGAACGACCGACGCGCGGCCACTACCGGATCACCGAGGTCGGCCGAAGGCTTCTGGCAAGCAAGCCCGACGGGATCACTGAAAAGGATCTCCGAGCACTCGACGGATACCAGAGATCGAAACACCGTCACGCTGACGACCCCACCCCCATAGTTCCCGTTCATCCTGTACCGGAGGAAACTTCGGATCTCGACCCTGAGGAGATGATCGCCCAAGGCATGGCCCAGATCATCGATGACGTCTCCGACCAACTCCTGCAACGGATCCTGGCCAACGAGCCCGTCTTCTTCGAACAGGCCGTACTCGACCTGCTGATCGCCATGGGTTACGGCGGAGCCGAGGGCAAGGCCACCCGCACCCAGCTCTCCAATGATGGCGGCATCGACGGGATCATCGACCAGGACGCGCTCGGCCTGTCCCGCATCTATGTGCAGGCGAAGCGGTACGCCGCCGACAACACCGTCGGACGCGAAGCGATCCAAGCCTTCGTCGGCGCCCTCGCCGGCAACCAGGCGAGCCAGGGTGTCTTCATCACCACCAGCCGATTCTCACGGGGCGCGACCGACTTCACCTCGTCGATCGCCAACCGGGTGATCCTCATCGACGGACACCGTCTGACGCGGCTGATGATCCGCTACGGCGTCGGCGTCCAGGTCAAACAGCGCCTGGAGATCGTCGAGATCGACGAGGACTTCTTCGAGTAGTAGCTCGCGCCGTACGGCAGGAACGCCGCCGCTCAGTCCGCTTCGATTCTGGGCCAGTCCGTTGTCAGATACGCTTCCACCGCCCGGTGGCGGAAAGCGTACGGTTTGCCGCGACTGATGATCCCGCGAATCTGGTCGAGTCGCTGCGGGACTGCCCCTGATTGCTGCGGGGTAGCATATCCGGCTGCTGCGGCAATGGCCGTGAGTGTTCGACGACCCGAATCGATCTGGGCCATCGCCTCAATGAACTGCCGTTCCCGTTCCGGCAGCCTGTCGAGGATGCGGCAGACATGGGAAACAGCCTCGCTCTCAACCAGTGACCACCCGGCGAGAACGTCCTCGCGCGTGATCGTGTCGGAGTCTCCGGCGTACCACCCGTACGCGCCCGCGAGTTGAAACAAGAAGGGTTCTCCCTTGCTCAAGTCAATGATCGCGTCACGCGCGGCGGGGTCGAGAACCACATAGTCGCTTCCTCCGCGCTGATCTGGTACCTCCCACCCTTCGGTGACGATCCCCTGAAGAGCGGCCTGCATGTCTTCGTCAGTAATGGGGCGCAGGGTGTTGGTCAGGAACCGGCGAGCGAAGGTTGCCCCCTGCTGGGCATGAGCCATCTCCTCGAACTCAGGAAGTCCCGTGAGATACACCGCCAAGGGAAGGTGGCGAAGAATTTCCCGACCACCTGGCGCGGTGACCGTGATCTCGGTGGCCAGCGCGTCGCCGAGTGCCGTGAGAATCTGCGACAGCGCGGCTTCATCGGTGATGTTCTGGACCTCGTCCAGGTGGACAACGACCATGACTCCCTGCGCCATCGCGGCACTTCCGAGCTCAACCAGCAGTTTGGTGAGCGCGACATACGGTTCGTCACCCTCCTGCCGCTCCCTCAGTTCCAGCGACACACCGAACGCGGCAATGCTGCTTACGCGAGCCAGAATGGCCTTCAGCTCCTGACGGGGACGCGTCGACAACCCCGCCTTGTTCGCGAGGTTGAGGAGCTCGCCGGCGAGTCGCTGCATGGGGTCACTCCCCAGCGGGATCCGAATCTGATCCGTGACCCAGTCACCACGACTCTCGGCGTCACGAGCGATCGTCCGCACCAGAGACGACTTCCCCACCCCAGCCTCACCGAGGAAGGTCCTACCCCGTTCGTCGATTCCGGAGATCCGCCGAGGCCGCAGAATACTGTTCCAGTCATTCAGTTGCTGACTCCGGCCAGCCCAGATCCGCGGTGGCGTGTCGGCACCGGGGCTGAAGGGGGAGTCTACGGGTTCACGCATGAGTTAACATTAACAACTAGTAGCTATATCTTGTTAATGTTAACTGGAAAGTGGAACTGTATTCAGAAGGGCGGCGGGCCGGCGTCCCGCTCGGCTTGCTCGCGCAATTCCCTGTTCTTGGCGCGGACAGACTTCCGCCAGGCGTGCTTGTACGCGGTGGCAGCCTGCCGGCCGCCGCCTCGTGTTTCGGCGACTCGGTTTTCAGTTGTCGAACTTCTTCCTTCGATGGTGTGGTCGGGTTGTGACTCGGCCAGTGCCGTCGCCGCTGATCCGCGGTGACGGCAACGCAGCCCGGTCAGCTGCGGGAGCAGCCACTGGTTCTCCGCACGGCTGTCGACGGTGATGCCGTGTCCGGTGGTCACCGAAGTCCAGAACACCCCACTGTCATCAACCCACAGCTCGTCGACCCAGCCGTCCTGCGGACGCTGGGCACCCAGGTGGGTCTTGATCTGATGATGCTTGAGACACTTCGGATCCACGTTGCACAAACACGTCGGCCCACCGGTGGCCGGGCAGACCTGGTCGAACTCCTCGACATGATCGAGCTGGCAATTCCATGCCGCCCGCTCGCAGCCCGGGATGGTGCACGTACCGAACAAGGCCCGCACCAATGCATCGAGGGTTGCCGTCGGACGGTACGGATCAGCCTCCTGATACGTCCGATCGATCAGCCCGTCATCCGGATCCAGCAGGTTGTCCAGGTCCAGGTCACGCACGAGCGCGTCGGGACGCTCTGCGAGCCGCCGGATCTGTTCAGCGCTGATCGGCCCGTGACCGTCGAGGTAGCCGGGGGTGTCCCGATCCGGTTCAGCAGGCTCTCCACCGCCGGCGCTGTCGGCACAGGGGCGGCATTCAGCCACACCACGGCTGTCGGCACCGGAGTCCGGGTCGGCATCGTCAGCGCCACCAGCATCGTCGTTGTGTGCGGGCTTCTCGGGAGCATTCTCGGGCTCGAGGATGCTCTTCTGGCAGACCGCGTGAATGACGATCCGGGCCTGGCGTTCGGAGACCTCGTCGTCGCTGAGTGTGGCGGTACAGGTCGCTTCGTCACCGCAGGCGCAGGTGAACGGCACCCGCCGCAGGCGGGCGATCGCCGCCGCTGATCGCCGCTGACCCGGGGTCCGCGGATCGTTCGGGCAACACCCCTTGGCCAGGGCGGTGACCGCTTCGAGTGCCAGGCGTGATTCCTCGGCGTCGGCGGTGATCGTCAACGCCCCGAGGCCCTCACCGCGGTCG